>Ga0065721_10003973_pt1 | contig 50455 bp, 49 predicted proteins | sample Mesricmetagenome_FD_59108 | JGI IMG/M metagenome (GOLD analysis project Ga0065721, IMG submission 59108) | Mesophilic microbial community from rice straw/compost enrichment Sample: eDNA_1 v2 (version 2) | ecosystem: Engineered > Solid waste > Grass > Composting > Bioreactor | place: USA: Davis... | reverse complement strand
AGAAGATCGCCCTCCACCTGGCCAGGAAGGCCAAAGGGGATCGGCGATCTTTTTTGATGGTCTGGGAGCTGACTTTTTCACTACGCAGCATTCATTGAAACGCTAAAAAAGCGCTTTTCTCTACAGTCTGGAGACCGCTATTTCGTAGCGGTCTTTTTTATGGGTTTTGCGGCGATTGAGGAAACGATTGCCAGTCGCGGCATGCTGGTGCTATCATTTGGTTTAGGGGGTGCAGCCGATGAGTCAAAGCGCATTCATCAAGCTTGTACAAGGATCCGCCGCTTCCTCGGTAACCGTCGAAGACATCAAGGCAAGCCTGCGGCATTACCGGGAGCAAACCGAATTGACCGGCCGTCAGCTCGGCTGGAATTACGCGGAAGTAGCGTTCCCCTACACCTTCGAGAGCAGAGCGGGAGAAGAAGATCGCTGGTTCTACCTGAAGGGCAACAATCCGAAATACCGGTTTATCCTGTTCGGAACGGCCTCCCCGCCGGAAGAAGCGGGCGCGGAAGAGCCCTCTTGCATCCAAGTCGTTCTGCCTGCGGAAGCCACGCATGGGGATAAGTCCAAAGCGAACGAATACTGCAAGTGGATCGGCAAACAGCTTCAAGCGGAAGTCAAGCTGTTCAACGGACGCACGATTTATTACAACCCGCGCAAGGGCTAGATTGAAATGCAAGAAGGGCTGACCTCGTCCATCCGGACGCCGATCAGCCCTTCGATTGCTTATAGGGATAAGACGAGCGAATCAGCCCTCTTCTTGAGCGACCAATTCCTCGTAAACCTTCATTACGCGTTCCCATTCCTCATCGCTCTCGATGTTCACGAGAACCTCGTCTTCCCCGTCTTCTTCTATGCGGAAGATAACGCCGTCGTCTTCCGGATCGTTGCGGTCGAGGAGGACCGCATACGCTTGATCGCCAGTCTCGAAAGTATACACAAGCACCATCTCATGTTCGTTGCCGTCTTCGTCCGTTACGATAAATACGGCTTCTTCGTCGTGCTCGTGGTTGCAGTTTTCGTCATGAACATGATCGCTCATGGTGAAACCCCCGTTCAGTCAATTGAATTTGCCTACCATGGTATCCTAACATTTCCTTGCTTACCGGTCAAACGAAAGCGCCCTTCTCTGTTTGAGAACGGCGCATAACGATCGTCACTTGGATATAACGGTCTTCTCCGATACGACCTGCATCGACGAGCCATCCGTCGGCTTCATCCAGAAGCGAACGGTATACTTGCCCGTGTATTTGAATTCGTAGGAGAATTTCTTGGAGGTGAACCAGAAGCTGTCCTTATCCGACGGGAAGTTGGCATCGCCGCTGCTGAGGCCGTCGATCCAGGTGCTGTCTCCGTAAGGGTCGGTTATCGTTATCTTGAAGCTGGAGATGCTTGTCTGCAGATTGTCGATCTGCGCATACACCTGAAATTCTTGAGTCTTCTGCTTCGCGACCGTTCCGAACGAGGTGGAGCCGGACATCAGGAACATGTGCACGTTCGGCTTATAAATTGAAACCTTCTTGGCGCCGTCATCCCAGAACACCATGCCCTGCACCAAGTCCCCCAGCGCCCCCGCGGAGACATAGGCGTCCTTGCCGATCAGGGTGGCATCGATATCGGAAACGTCTTGTTTATTAAAGATCACTTTGACTTTCTGACCCAGGGTATCCGCGAACACGCCCGTGCCGAACGACAAGGTCAGCACCGCGGTCAAGATTAGAAGCTTGCGGAATTTCATCCGTCATTCCCTCCGTCATCCAATTCCTTGCATGCAATTGGTTATACCGATCGCGAACGGAAAAGTTGCGGAGAAAATTTAAAAAAATTTTAGCCTTTCGCGAGCGCCGCGAAAGCGGAGGAAGGCCTTGCCGCCGGCGGCAGCGTAAGAACGCAAGGAACACCGTTGCCGACCGCTCCCGGCTTCGACATCCTCTCCAAGTAATCCAACCCTCGGTGACAGGGGGTTTTGCATGCGGCGCATGCGTCGGAAGTCACCACTTTCATTTGCGGCCGCTGGCTGTCCGCGGAGCTGCTTTTTTTCTTGACGGTTTTCTTGCCGGCTGGCTTGTTCATTTCGCATTCCCCTTAAGTTGAACGAATCGTATCTTCAACAAGGTATGCGGCTGTACTGCCGGTGGTGCTCCGGCTACCATCAAGGGACAGGACTTTCGATTCCGCGGGAAAGCTTTTGCATCGATACAAATTATGGTACATTTATGAGGAATCATGTCGGATATTAACCAGTGCGTCTTATCGTAACCGGGAGGCTGCAGATGGACATTCAGATGATCGGGACAGGCAGCGCATTCGCCAAAGCCTACTACAACAATAACGCCCTGCTCCATTGCGATAGCCAAACCTTGCTGATCGATTGCGGCTTGACCGCTCCGACGGCGCTTCACCAAATGGGAATTCCGCTCAATCGGATCCACGGCATCCTGATCTCCCATATTCACGCGGACCATATCGGGGGTCTTGAGGAGCTAGCCTTCCAATACCTCTATAAATATAAGATCAAAGTCCCTCTCTTCGTCGCCGAGGATTTGGCGGAGCCGCTGTGGAACAACTCGTTGCGCGGAGGACTCGAGCAAGAGGATTTCCGTCAGCTCTCCGACTATTTCGAAGTCCGTCCTCTTGTTCCGGGCGTGCCGCAGGAGATCTTCCCCGGCCTCAAGGTCGAATTGATGCAAACCGATCACGTGCCGAACAAGAAGAGCTACTCCATGCTGTTCAACGATTCGTTCTTCTATTCCGCCGATATCGTCTTCAGCCCCAAGCTGCTCGAGCACCTCGTTCGGGAGAGAGGCGTCCGGACTTTATTCCACGATTGCCAGCTTCACGAACCAGGACTCGTCCATGCCTCGCTATCCGAGCTGTTGACGCTGCCAGACGATATTCAATCCCGTATCCGGCTCATGCATTACGGGGACGATCGCAGCGAATTCGAAGGCCGAACCGGCCGGATGAGCTTCGTGGAACAGCACCGAATCTATTCGGTGTAACCTTATTAGGATAGCTCGCTTCGCGAAACGGGTTTATAATGAGATAAGGTGTCTGGAAAGGTGTTGAAGCTTCTTGGTCGCGACTTACATTATCGCCGGCATTATCGCCGTATTGCTGATCGTAAGCATTATCTGGGTCACCGGGAAAGCCTATTCCCGCAAGTGGGAAGAATAAACGAACAAGCTCCGCAGCCGGCCGATTAGCCGAGCTGCGGAGCTTGTTCGTTTACTGGCCGGCTGTCGGCTACCATCTGCCGGAGAAGGAAGGAGCATCCGTTACGGCGGAGGATCTCGAGTAGACGTCGCCGATAACGCTTTGAGAGCGGTTCCCGTATACGCTGGCCATAACGTTCCTGTCATCCGGACTGACGAAGCGTTGCTGGCAGGCGCTAAGTCCGCCTAAAGAAGCGAGCGCGAGCGTGACGAGAATGATTTTACGGCCGTGGCTGCCTTAACGCATCTGCATGAATTGGCGCTCCTTGGACAAGTTGGAATACAGCACCATGTTGCCCTCGAAGCGCTTCTCTTATTCGTTATCCGACTGGAATTAAAGCGCCTTCAATTCTTGCCGTCCTCCTCCCATTCCCGCTTCCATTCCCACGTGAACCGCTTGTCGTATTCCATCGTGTCCTTGTGCACGAGATTCGTTACCGCCGCCAGAACGAAGCCGATCAAGCCGAACAATCCGATCAGCCAGATCAGCAGATACACCGGTTCCTCCATCTCCGCCGCCTCCCGATTCCTGTCGTCATTCATATGTACGCATCCCGTTTGCCATTCATCCCTCTTCGCAACAGGTTCGGGCATAATAAATTTGGCGTTTATTGTGCAAAAAAAGAACGGCCCAAACCCGTTGACTTCGAGCGCTCGGCTTGGTAATATTCTATTTGTCCTTACGAGACGCGATCTGGTAGCTCAGCTGGGAGAGCACTACCTTGACAGGGTAGGGGTCACAGGTTCGATCCCTGTCCAGATCACCATCCTTTAAACTTAGCGGGCCCTTGAATTTCAAGGGCTCTTATTTTTTTGCCCGGCGACGGTTTAGTTCTCGCTCTCTTGACCCACAATGATTGTTGAAGGAGTGAGAACAACATGAAACCTAAGAACAACAGCTTTCTGAAGCGACCTTTGCTGACGGCCGCCTTCGCGCTCGCGCTGCCCGGCATCGCTTTACTAACCGCCGCACCTGCCGCTTCCGCAGCCGACCCGACGGCTCCGCCCGCCTCGCTCCACGAGCATCGCGCTCCGCTTGATCTCGAAGTATTCGGGGCGATGCATTCGGACGGGAACGCCCCGCTGCTCAAGCTGCTTAAGCTGGACGAATCGACCTTGCGCTCCCGCCTCAGCGCCGGCGAATCGCTCGCCGATATCGCGAAGTCCCAAGGCGTATCGAAGCAGAAGGTCATCGACCTGCTCGTCAAGATGCAAAAAGAACGCATAACGGAAGCGGTCAAAGCCGGCCGTCTCACCGACGAGCAGGCCAAAAAAATCAACGAGCGCCTCGTGGAGCACACGACGCGGCTCGTGGAAGGCAACGGCAACGCCTGGCACCGGCACGGCGGGAACGGGCACCACCGCTCGAAGCGTTTGGACGAAACCGCCCAGGTGCTCGGAATCAGCTCGGACGTCTTGCTTCAAGAGCTGAAGAACGGCAAGACGATCGCTCAGATCGGCAAGGAGAAAGGAATCTCCGAGGATGCCCTCGTCTCCAAGCTGCTCGAGAAGGAAAAAGCGCGAATTCAAGAGCGGATCCACCGGGTATGGAGCAAAGCCAACCAAGCCAAGGATACGACTCCAGCCCCACAAAAGTAATTCAACTATTTTACGAGAAGACCTTTACTTCTTCCGCGGTTGCCGCTATAATAGATCAAGTCGCGACATTACTTGATCTGGTAGCTCAGCTGGGAGAGCACTACCTTGACAGGGTAGGGGTCACAGGTTCGATCCCTGTCCAGATCACCATCTTATACAAGCCAGAGAGCCTCGGAGAAATCCGAAGGCTCTTTTTGTTTTTCCGGCACTCCTGCAACCTTCTCCCCTATCCCTGCGTCTGAATCGGTACCAGCTGGCAACAAACCCAAAACCACCTACAGGGAGGATTTCATGATGCCATCCAAGCCGAAGAAGACGATCGCCTTTGCCGCCGCCGCCCTCTCCTGCGTCCTGCTGAGCGGGTCCGCATTCGCCTTTAGCGACATATCGCCGAAAGATCCGGGCTACAAGTCCATCCAAGACCTGCGCGACCGGGGAATCGTCCAAGGCGTCGGCAACAACGCCTTCAAGCCCCAAGCTCCGGTGGACGGAGCGACGGCCCTGACGCTGATCGTCAAAGGATTGAACCTGAACATCGACGCCATCCGCTTCATTAAGGAGCCGAAAGCCAGCGACTACTTCACGAACGTGAAGGATAACGCCTCCTATGCGATGACGTTTATTATCGCGAGGATGAACGGGCTCGACATCCCGAAGGACATCGACCCAAGCAAGAAGATCACCCGCGAGCAATTCGCCCATTGGCTGTTCCAGGGGATCTCCACCAAAGGCGACTACGCCTTCACCGAGCAATACGTCATGCTCAACGACGAAGACAAAGTGACCCAAGCGTTCTCGAACAGCATTCAGAAGCTGCTCGTCTCCGGCATCGCCGAATTGGACAAGGAGCAAAACTTCCGTCCGCGGGACGCGATTACGAGAAGCGAAGCGGCCGTTCTGCTCGACAGGGCGATCGAATTCGTGGAGAAAACGCCGCTGCCCGAAGTGGAGGAGCCTCAAGCTTCCGTGCTGAGCGACGTGAAGCTGACGTCCGAGGCTTATTCGGGCGACGTAACCAAAGTGACGGTGACCGCCACCGTTCCGCATCCGGGTTATGGCATCGAGGTCTCGAGCATCGAGTTTAAAGACGGCAACGCGATCGTGCGCTACCGTTCGACTCCGCCGGATCCGGCAGCGCTGTACCCTCAGGTCATCACGGACGTGAAGACGTTCGCGTACATTCCGTCCGCCTATAAGCCGGTGCTTGGTTCGGAAGACTTCGGCTCGTCCGTCTCCTCTTCGTCCGAAGGCGCGGCAGGCGGATCGACCGGCTTCCCTATTGACGAGTAAGGAAGGAACAAATCCCGGCGAAGGCAAACAGGCAGTCCCGACGGCGTTCAACGCCGCTTGGGACTGCCTGTTTCGCGTTAGGGGAGCTCCGGAACGCTCCAATCGATCTCTTGCTGCCCCGTTTCGCGCAGGAACGCGTTGGCTTTCGAAAACGGCTTGCTCCCGAAAAATCCATTATGAGCCGACAACGGGCTCGGATGGGCCGACGCGATGACGAGATGGCGCGAGCGGTCGATGAACGCCGCTTTCTCCTGGGCGTTGCGCCCCCACAGGATAAACACGATCGGCCGTTCCCTCTCGTTAAGCGCCGCTATGACGGCCGTCGTAAACGTCTCCCAGCCGAGCTTTTTGTGGGAATTCGGCAGTCCGTCCCGGACCGTCAGCACCGCGTTCAGCAGCAGAACGCCCTGCTTCGCCCAATGCTCCAGGAACCCATGGCCGGGAATGGGATGGCCCAGGTCGCTATAAATCTCCTTATAGATGTTCTGAAGGGACGGCGGAACCCGGACCCCGGGAAGGACCGAGAAGCTGAGGCCGTGGGCTTGTCCGGGTCCGTGATAAGGATCCTGCCCCAGAATGACGACCTTCGTCTCTTCATAAGAGGTTAAATGAAGCGCCTGATAGATGTGGTGCATGTCCGGATGAATCGTCTGCTCCCGGTATTCCCGGGCGAGCTGGCTGCGCAATTGCTTGTAATACGGCTTCTCCAGCTCCGGCTTCAGCAGCGGCTCCCAATCGTTGCGAAATATGGCGGTCATGGCTGGTCCTCCGTGAGTAATAAAGAATGAGTCCGATGAATGCAAACTTGATGAAAAGACGGTTGTCCCCGCTTGCTCCAAACTTTATCTTAATACGAACGCTGCCGAACGCGCAACGAAAGCCCCGGGCCATGGAAGCGCCCGGGGCTTTCGTTCGAATGGTTTACCGCAGAATTCCCGCTTGGCGAAGCGAACGCTCGATGTCGGCTCGCGCCTCCGCATCCAGCGTTCGGAACGGCGCGCGCACCGGTCCGGCCGACAAGCCGACCAGCTCCATCGCGGCTTTGACCATGGCCGGCTGACCGTACTTGCGCGCCAGTTCGCGAACCGGCTGCCAGCGGTAGTAGCGCTCGAGCGCCTTCTTGTTCTCGCCGCGGCGGAATTCATCGTACAGGGCGACGAATTCCGCCGCCATGAAGTTCGAGTTCGTCGAGGTGACGCCGTCCAAGCCGCTCGCCAAGGCGCCCAGCGCCAGACCGTCGGAGCCGCACATGACGGAGATGTCCCGGGAAGCGTAAGCTACCGTGCGTACGAGGGCGTGAAGATCGACCGCTCCCTGCTTCACTCCCGCGACGTTCGGAAGCTTGCCGAGCTCCGCAAGCTCTTCCGGCGACAAGTGGACGCCGATGCTTGCGCTGTTATAGATCAGGATCGGGATCTCGGCCGCTTTGTCCAGCTTCTCGAAGTGGTAGGCAATGTCCTTCGGCTTGACCTCCGACACGTACGGAGGCGTCACCATCACTCCGTCGGCGCCGGCCTCCTTCGCCGCTTTGCCCAGCTCGATCGCCTCATAGGTGCCGCTCGCGGCCGTGCAGCAGAGCAGCGGCACGCGTCCCGCCGTCGCTTCGGCGGCTGCAGAGAACAATTCCTTGCGCTCCCCGATCGTAAGACTCGGGTACTCCGCGTACGTTCCGCCGACGACGATTCCGTGGACGCCCGCCTCGATGAAGCGGTCGATGTTGCTTTGGAGAGCGGACGGATTGAACGACAGGTCCTCGTTCATCGGCGTGACGGCAAGCACGTAAATGCCTTTAAGCCGGCTCCTAAGTTCGGATGGGGTCATGATGATAGCCTCCTTGGATGTATGCGATTCTTGTTAAGGTTAGAAGAACGGGATTACTTGCGTCCGAGCAGAGCTTCCATCGCCGCCAAGCCGCCTTGCATCTCGGGCAGCGCTACCGAATAAGACAGCCGCAGGTGATGAGGGCTGCCGAAGCCGGTTCCCGGCATGACGGCCACTCCCGCTTCCTCGAGCAGGACGGCGGCCAGGTCGTCGACCGTCTCGATCGTCCGGCCGGCAAGCGTGCGCCCCAGCCACTCGGAAGCGTCCACCCAGACGTAGAACGCTCCTTCGGGCACGAGGCATTCGAGCCCGCGGATGCGGCGAACGCCTTCGACGAGAAGATCGCGCCGCGCCATGTATTGCTCTCGGATGACGGCCTGGTCGTCCTGAGGGCCTTCGATGGCCGCCAGCGCCGCCTTCTGCGCGACGGAAGAAGGATTGCTCGTCGTATGCGATTGCAGGCGCAGCATCGCTTCCGACACCTCCGCGGGAGCCGCGGAATAGCCGATCCGCCAGCCCGTCATCCCGTAAGCCTTGGACACCGCGTTGATGACGACGGCGCGCTCCCGCATCCCGGGGAAGGACGCGATGCTCGTAAAGCCTTCCGGCCGGAACACGAAGGAAGAGTATACTTCGTCGCTAATGACCCACAGATCGCGCTCGCGAACGAACTCGGCGAGCTCTGCCAGCTCCCGCTTGGAATAGACGGCGCCGGACGGATTGTTCGGCTGGTTCAGAATGAGCAAGCGCGTAGAGCCGTTCACGTACGGGGCGAGCGACTTCGGCGTCACCTTGTAGCCGTCCGCCGCGTCCGTCTGCACGAAAACCGGCTTCGCTCCGGCGAACTTGACCTGCTCGGGGAACGACACCCAGTAGGGCACCGGAATGAGCACCTCGTCGCCCGGCCTGCAGAGCGTATTGATCGTGTTGAACAAGGCGTGCTTGCCGCCGACGGTGACGACGATCTCGTCGGGGGCGTAGCTTAGCCCCATATCGCGGCTAAGCGCCTTCGAGATCGCTTGGCGAAGCGGCAGAATGCCGGCCGTGTCGGTATAGCCGGTGAAGTCGTCATGAATGGCTTGAATCGCGGACTGCTTCGCGCGGTCCGGGGTCGGGAAGTCCGGCTGCCCGAGGCCGAGCCGGAAGAGCGGCCGCCCCTCCCTCTGGTATCTCGCCACGGTGGACTCCAGCAAGGCGGTCGGAGAAGGCAGCACGCGATCCGTCCATTCCGCGAGACGGGTTCTAAGTTGAGTATCGGATTTCGTCATGGCCATCCCCTCGTTGTCGTTTGTCGTGCGATCGTCAGGAACTTGCTACATCCAACGCGATCGTTGCGTAAATTCTCGTCGCCTTCTCCAATTCGGAGAGCGGCACCCATTCGTCCGCCGTGTGCGCCACGCTGAAATCGCCGGGGCCGTAGATGACCGACGGAATGCCGCGGGCGACGAAGTGGGTCATGTCGCAGTTGGCCGTCAGCCCCACCAGCTCGGGACGTCGGCCGTAAACCTCTTCGATCGCGCGGGACGCAAGGCCGACCATCGGATGGTCGGGAGCCGTCTCCGAGGCGACGCCGGTCGTCGGGACGAGATGGTCGATGCGGACCCGCCCGTCCAGCTCCGGAATGCCCGCGATCACCCGTTCGATCTCGCGCAGAGCGGCCTCTTCGTCCTCGCCCGGAATAAGCCGGCGATCGATGAGCGCCTCGCAGCGGTCCGGGATCATCGATTCCTTGATGCCGCCGCGCATGACGGTGACGGACAGCGTCGACTGGCCCGTAAGCGGATGCAGCCGGCCCGGCAGCGCCTTGCCCGCGAAGTCGTCCAAGGCGACCAGCGCGCGGGCCATCAGCATGACAGCGTTCACGCCCAGATGCGGCGTGGACGAATGCGCGGAGACGCCGTCGGCGACCAGCACCGGTCGAAGGCTGCCGCGGTGGGCGATCGCGAGCTGACCGTTCGTCGCTTCGCCGACGACCGCCAGATCGCCCGTCAATCCTTCGGGCAGCCGGCGCGCGCCGATGCTGGCCGCCTCCTCGTCGATGACCGCGGCCAGCACGACGTCGCCCGGCAGCTCGATGCCGGAGGCGGCGATAGCCTCGACGGCCGCCATCATGGCGGCCAGCGGCCCTTTGGCGTCCATAACGCCGCGGCCGTAAGCGCGATCGCCTTTGACGACCATCTCGAACGGGTACTCGCTCCAGCCGGCCCCGGCGGGAACGACGTCCATGTGCGTATTCAGAATGACGGTGCGGCCGCCGCCGGTGCCCTTGAGCCTCGCCAGAACGTTAGGGCGTCCCGGCTCGATCTCCTGCAGCTCGACGACGCAGCCGGCCGCTTTCATCGTCTTCTCGACATAAGCCGCCGCCTCTCCTTCCGTCCCGCCCGGATTGATGCTCTTGAAGCGGATAAGGTCGGCCAGAATCTCCAGCGTTCTCTCGGGACGGATCGATCGTTGAAGAAGGCGAAGAACGGAGTCGCGCTCCGCCTCCCGCGGCGTCGATGGCTTCGCGGTTTCGTTCATAGCGACTTCACCATTCCCCCGTCGACGAGAAGCGTCTGGCCGGTCACGTAGCTGGCTCCCTCGGAGCAGAGGAACGCGACCGCTTGGCCAAGCTCGTCGGGACGGCCGTAGCGCCCGAGCGGAATGACCGCTTCCGTCTTCGATTTGTATTCTTCGGTCGTGACGCCGGCTTTCTCCGCTCTCATCCGGTCGAGGGAACGGACGCGATCGGTATCGATCCGGCCCGGAGCGACGGTGTTCACGCGAATGCCGTATCCGGCCAGCTCCTCCGCCAGCGTCTTGCTCAGCCCCGCGACGCCCGTCCTCATGACGTTGGAGAGCGTGAGGCCCGGGATCGGCTGCTTCACCGAAGAAGAAGCGAGGTTGATGATGACGCCTCCCCGCTCCTTCAAGTGCGGCAGGGCGTAACCCGCGAGCCTCACGATGCTCATCAGGTTCAGCTCGAAGGCGAACTGCCAATCCGCCTCGCTCAACGTCTCGAACGTGCCCGCCGGAGGACCTCCGGCATTCGTCACGACGATCTGCAGCCCGCCGAACTCGGCGACCGTCCGTTCGACGCAGCGCTTCAAATCCTCGGCGGAAGTGACGTCCGCCCCCAAGCCGAGCACCTTGGCCCCCGTCTCGCCGGCAATTTCCTCGGCCGCGGCCCTTGCCGCTTCCGCATCCCTGCTGAATATCGCCACGTTCGCGCCGCCCTTCGCCAGCTCGAGCGCGACCGCCCGTCCCAAGCCTTTGCTCGCCGCGGCGACCAGCGCCGTCTTCCCCGCGAAATCGAAAACCCCGCTCATGCCGTTACCCCCTTCGCGATCGTCAGTTCCCGCGGCAGCGTCGTCAGCACTTCGCAGCCCGTCTCGGTAACCAGAATCGTCTCGCTGAAGCCGACTCCGTAGCGGTTCGGCACGCGCAGCGCCGGCGGAATGTGGAACACCATGCCCGGCAGCAGCACGCGCTCATCGTCGCGCTGCAGGCTCATGATGTGCCCTTCTCCCCAGTCCGGAGCGAACGCGGCGCCGATCGAGTAGCCCGTGCGCTTGCGGAACTGCTCGTACATGCCGGCTCGCTCGATCGTGCCGCGGCACGCCTCGTCCACTTCGCCGGCCGTGACGCCCGGCTTGATCGCGTCCAAGGCCGCGTTCAGCGAAGCGATGCACACCTCCGTCGCACGCTTGATCTCGTCGGTCGGAGTCCCCGTATACGCGGCGCGCATCAGAGCGCCGTGGTACCGGTTGCGCGAGCCCGCCACTTCCAGAAGCAGAGTCTCGCCTTCGCCGATTACTTTATGCCCCCAGGCGGAGTGCATGTTGCCCGAACGGTAGCCGGAGGAGATGAACGGCTCCATGCCGAGGTACTCCCCGCCGGCGAGAATCATCGCCGAGAACATCGCGGCGGCCGCCTCGTCTTCGTTCACTCCCGCCCGGATAGCGTCGAGTCCCGCTTGCATCGACTTGTCGGCGACGGCGCACGCTTCGCGGATGTAGCCGATCTCCGCCGCGGATTTCACGACCCGCAGGCTCTCGACCGTTCCTTGAGCGTCGGTCAGCCGATAGTCTCCGAGCAGGACCTCCAGCTTCTTGTAATGGCGGACCGGAAGGAACCACGAGCCCGTCTCCAAGCCCAGGCCGCTCGCGGCGATCCCCATCTCCCGCACCGTGTCGGCCGTCAGCGCAACCGGATCGTTCGTGTCGTCGTACGTGCGGACCAGATCGCCCGGCAGCCAGCTGTATGTCTGCACGTTGGACAGCTCGCCGCGGCGCAGCACGAGCACCGGGTTGCCGGAAGCCGGCACGACGAGGCATTGGTACATATAGTAGCCAGGACTTTGGTAACCGGTCAGGTAGAAAATGTTCTCGGGCGTGTGGATGAGCATCCCGCCCAAATCCTTCTTGGCCAGCTCGGCCTGAAGCCGAACGAGGCGGCTTCGAAATTCATCCTGCGAAAATACCAACGTTGTCTGCATGTAAGTCCCTCTTTCCTGGATTGAATTTCAAGCCCGATAGGCATAGGCGTCTATTCGGATGTCCCTCAAATAAGGGATCGACTTGGCTGCGTTAAGATTCTCTTCTAGATCGATCTCGACGATCTGCATCGTTTCTTCGTGCATGACGCCGTCCAGTAGCAGCTCGCCTCTCGGACCCGCGACCTTGTTGTTGCCGTACAGCTCGAACGCCCCTTGCCCGCCGACGCCGTTGACCGCCGCGACGAAGCACGTATTCTCGAGAGCTCTCGCGGGAAAATAGAGGTCCCAGCGGTGCTTGTCCGGCAAAGAGAAAGCGGATGGAACGACGAGCAGCTCGGCGCCTTGGAGCGCCAGCGTGCGAGACGATTCCGGGAAGCCGGCGTCGTAGCAGATCTGCACGCCCAGCTTGCCGAAGTCCAGAGCGATCGCGGCGAATCCGTCCCCCGGCACGAAGTGCTTGCGCTCGTCCTCCCAGAGATGGACTTTGTTGAAAGTCCCCGCCACGGAGCCGTCCCGCGCGATGATGACCGCGCCGTTGCCGACGCCCGCCCCGCCCTCCAGCTTCAAGGGCATTGGCGCCACGACGTTGACCCTCGCCCGCCTGGCGGCTTCCTGCAATGAGCGGACGATTGCCCCCTCCGCGCTCTGCGCCAGCTCTGCATACTTCTCTCCGATGAGATCCGTATCGTAGCCGGTAAGGAACAGCTCGGGGAACACGACGAGATCGGCTCCTTGCCCACCCGCTTCTTCGATGAAGGCGATCGCCTTGTCCGCGTTGCCCTCGATGTTCATCGGATCGCTCGCGAACTGCACGAGCGCCAGTTTGGTCTTGCGCACGGTTCTTCGCCTCCGCTTCGGTTGAATGTTGGCTGCCGGAAGCTCTCGCGATCGGCGAACTTGCCTTAGTAATGGGTGATTTGATTCAAGAATTGCTTGAGTCTCGGATGCTTGGCCGCTTCCGAGAGCTGGGAAGACGGCAGGTCCTCGACTACCTTGCCTTGATCCATGAAGATAATGCGGTCGCCGACCCGGCGGGCGAATTCCATCTCGTGCGTGACGATGACGACGGTCATCCCGTCCTGAACCAAATCGACGATAACGTCCAGCACCTCGCCCGTCATCTCCGGATCGAGCGCCGAGGTCGGCTCGTCGAACAGCATGAGCTTCGGATTCATCGCCAGCGCCCTGGCGATCGCGATCCGCTGCTGCTGGCCGCCGGACAGCTGCTCGGGATAATGGTTGGCGCGTTCCCGGAGCCGGACCCGATCGAGCAACGAGACGGCTTTGGCCCTCGCCTCCTGATCGCTTACGCGTCGAACGACTTTCGGAGCCAGCATGATGTTGTCGATCGCGCTCAAGTGTTGGAATAGATCGAACGACTGGAACACCATCCCGATCTCGGAGCGGGCTTGCTTCGATTCGTAGATGTCGTGATCCTCGAAGAGGATGCGCCCCCCTTCGATCGTCTCAAGACCCGCCATGCAGCGCAGCAGCGTCGACTTGCCCGAGCCCGACGGCCCGATAATGACGACCCGTTCTCCTTCCCGGATCTCCAGCGACACGTCCTTCAAAATCTTCTCGCCATGATACGATTTGGATACTTGTTCGACTCGCAGCATTCGTTGTCAGCTCCTTCGCCCTCAGGCGGCGTTGTGGGTTTCTCGGCTGCGCCGCTTCCAAAGACGGATTGGCGAACGCTTTGCTTTGCGGCTGATGTCCAGTTTCCTCTCCAGATAGGTTTGCAAAAGGGTGAAGATCGCAGTGAACGCCAGGTAGTAGATAACGGCGGCGACCAGCGTGTCCACGTAGTTGAAGTTGGCGCTTGCCGTCTGCTGAGCCGTCATGAGCAGATCGGTGTAGCCGACGACGGAAGCCATGGCGGACGTCTTGAGCATCCCGATGAATTGGTTGGCCGTCGGGGGAAGGATGACCCGGAACGCCTGCGGCAGCACGATGTGGCGCATTCGCTGCCAGCTGTTCATCCCGAGCGCCCGTCCGGCGCGATGCTGTCCTTTGCCGACGGAAGCGAGGCCCGAGCGGACGATCTCCGCCATGTAGGCCGCTTCGTTCAAGGCCAAGGCAACCAAGGCCGACTGGAAGCCCGTCAGCTTGATGCCGAATTGGGGAAGGGCGTTAAACACGAAAATCAGCTGCACGAGAACGGGAATGCCCCGGAATACCCAGATATAAGAGCTCGCCAAACCGCTCAGCGCCTTCCAGCGCGACATCTTGGCCAGAGCGACGAGAAATCCGAGCACGACGGCGACGGCCTGCGCCGCCAGCGTCAGCTTGATCGTATTGAGAGCTCCGACCAGGAAAGAATGGGAGGCGAGATAGTGTCCGACGTTGGTGATCAACTCTTGAAAACCGCTCATAATAAACCTCCTTCGCCGATTCCGCCGGGCTCGTCCGACGCTTCCGCGCCCATGGACGAACCGGCGGCCGCGCTAATCTGGGGTGCCGATCACTTGTTGAATAAGCTCATCTCTGCAGGAAGGTTGTATTTCTCCATCAACTTATCGTAAGTGCCGTCGGCCACGAGGTTGTTCAGCGCCTCTTCGATGGCCGCCTTCAGCTCGGCGTTGGCGTCGCCCTTCTGGATCGCGATTCCGATCTGCGTATCGGAGTTGATCGAATTCACGATCTCGAACTCTCCCGGCATTTCTTCCAGAAGGTACGCCGCTCCCGGAGTGGAGTGCAGAACGGCGTCCGCCCGGCCTTGCTGCGTCGCGAGCACCGCGTCATTGGCGGTCGGCAGCGCAAGAATCTTGATCAGTTCTTTGTTCTGGCTCTTAAAAATATCGTTCTGCTCGTTCGCGTAAATTTCTTCGACCGCTCCTCTCGTTACCGCGACGGTCTTCCCGGACAGGTCGTCGATGGAGTGAATGTTCTTCGCATTGCCCGCCTTGACGACGATCGAGCGCCCGATGTGCATGTAAGGAACGAAGTCGACCTGTTCTTCCCGCTCCGGCTTGATGTACATCGCCGAGTTGATAATATCGATGCGCTTGCCTTGAAGCGCGGGAATCAGGCCTTCGAAATTCATCGCTTCGATCTTCACTTGAAGCCCCATCTGTGCGGCGATCGCTTCGCCAAGCTCGATGTCGAAGCCCGTATACTTCTCGTCTTTCATATATTCGTAAGGAGGGAACGTCGCCGCCGTTCCGTAAGTCAGGACTCCGGAGGTGACGAGATTCGCCGGAGGCGCGACCGCCGCCGCCGCTTGGGAAGCCGACGCGCTCGCCGAAGGCGAAGCGGAGGAGTTGCTGCCGGAGTTGGTATTGTTGTTCGAACCGCAGGCGCTCAGCAGCAGGATCGCCGCCGCCGTTGCCATTCCGATAAGTGCACGTTTGTTCTTCTTCATGATGATGAATCCCCCTTAGTTGTTGGTTTGACCACGCATGACTTCAAGAACGACTCTTTGCGTTTTTCGGTTATGCTCCATCAAGAACTGGCTGGCCTCTTCGGCTTCCCCTCTCTCCATGAGCTCCACCAGATGACGGTGCTCGTTGAGCGATCCGTCGACCATGCCGGGCTGCACGAGCAAGATTCGGCGATAGCGTTCGCTCTGCTCCCACAGCCGCTCGATCGTCCCGAGCAGCACCGGCCTTTCCGCGAGACGGTAAATAAACATGTGGAACTCGCGGTTCGTTGCCAGAATCCGATCGGTATCCGCGTTCGGCTGATGCGCCAGCACGTCCTGCTCGCGAAGCATCTCCCGCAGCGTCTCGAGGTGATCGGAAGTCAATCGCTCGGTCGCCAGCTTCACCGCCAGCCCTTCCAGGTTGCAGCGAACGAGGTAGATGTCGTCCAGATGATCCTCCGACAACGGCTTGACGGTCACGCCGCGGTGAGAATGCAGGACGACCAGATCCTGCGCGGCGAGCTTGTCCAGCGCGCTGCGGACGGGCATCTTGCTTACGCCAAGCTTCGCGGCGACCGCATCCTGGTCGATCTTCTCTCCCGGAGCCAGCTCGCCGTTCAGTACCCATTGCTTCAGTACGGCGTGAACGTGCTCGGCCGCGGTTACGATGACGGGTATCTTGCTCACTTTCTCGACCCTCCTTGATGGTTCTCTCCTATCCGGCCGCAAGATTTGATCAAATATCATTGATCACCTTGTGAGGATGTCTCACATTGTAGAGCCATATCTATATTCGTGTCAATATAGTTATCATAAATTGAATTATTTTTTGTCTTTTTGGCTGAATTCCCCTCTTCATGTCACTTTATCTGTTGCAATCGTTCTTTTTTTGCTTTTATAATGAAAAATAGATTTGATCAAATATCAAATATCACGAATGTCATATCTCTCTTTTTAATTATGCGTAACGTTTTGTGACATGAATAAGAAAAGAGGACTTCTATGCGCCTATCGAAAATCGAAATTTTCCGCAAGGATCTTCCGCTCTCTCCGCCCTTCACCCATTCCTCGTCCGGAACGGTGACCCATCTTAAGGAAGTTTATCTAAAGCTGACGGCGGATAACGGGATCAGCGGATGGAGCGAGGTGCGGGGCAACTGCGAATACGTAACGGGAGACACGCCGGAACGCATCGTCGCGGTCTTGCGGCATACGTTCGCGCCCGCTCTGCTCGGCATGCCCGCGCTTAACCGCAACGCGATCAACGCCGCGCTCGACCGGCTGATTACGGGCAATAGCGCGGCTCGGGCAGCCGTGGACATCGCCCTCCTCGATCTGGCGGGACACGCCCTGCGCGTATCGGCAGCCGAGCTGCTGGGCGGGCGGTTACGCTCCGAACTCCCCAGCGACGCGACTATTGCGTTCGGAACGGCCGACGATGCCGAAGACGAAGCTCGCCGTTACCTGGAGTCCGGCTTCCGCACGATTAAGCTCCGCGTCGGCCCGGATCGCGAAGGCGACTTGGAGCGCGTTCGACGCGCCCGCTCCGCCATCGACCGCGCCGGCTTGACCGGAAGCGTGCTGCTTGGCGTCGACGCAAACCAAGGTTGGACGGCTAAACAGGCGATTATCCGCCTTCGGGAATTCGAAGCGCTCGGAGTCGAATGGGCCGAACAGCCGGTACCGGCCGACGACTTCGCGGGAATGAAGCACGTCAAAGGGATGACGGCTCCGACAATCGTCGCCGACGAGAGTTGCCGGACGACTGCCGACGTGGCCCGAATCGCGGCCGAAGGCGCGGCAGACGCCGTCCACCTCAAGCTGGTCAAAGCCGGTTCCGTCGCCAATCTGCTCAAAATGATGGCCGTAGCGGAAGCATTCCACCTTCCGTACATGCTGGGGCAGATGGACGAAGGACGGCTCGCGACCTCCGCCCTCGTGCAGATCGCCGCCTCTTCGAAAGCCAGCCACTTCGAGGTATGGGGGTTCCAACGGGTAAAGCCCGAGGACGATCCCACTTCGGGCCTTATCCTCACCGACGGTTCCGTGCAAGTACCGGAAGGCTACGGACTGGGAGTCACCGTCGACGAGGGACGCTTGGAACGCGTTTACGAGCTAAACTTATAGAAGCATATAGCGGAATCACCATACGATAGGCTTTAACCATACCCATAACTAAACGCTGCCGCTAAAAAGTCGGCAGCGCTATTTTTGATTTGTCCCTGTTAAGTGTTTTAAGATGAGGAGGTAGAAGCTATTAACCCGACAAAGGAGATCATTCGAATGAGTTCTTATTATTTACAAGACGAACGGTTCCTCCCCAAGGAGGAAGTCAGGATCTCGCCCGACGATCGGGGCTATTACTTCGGAGATGGTTTTTACGAGGTGTTTCGCGTCTACAATGGCAAATTGTACGAGCCTGAAGCTCATTTCGCTAGACTTGCGAGAACGTCGGAAGGAATTCGCATCCCGCTTCCCTACGGCATCGAGGAACTTCACGCCAAGCTGAAGGAACTTATCGCGCTCAATTCCTTAAGCGAAGGAACCGTCTACCTGCAGATCACTCGAGGCTCGGCTCCCAGGGCCCAACCCTTCCCAACGCCCTCCAGACCGTTCCTTCACGCCTATACGAAGCCGCTCGAACGGCCTTTGGCCGCCATGGAAGCCGGCATCCGTGCCGCCACCGTGGAAGATATCCGTTGGCTCCGCTGCGATTACAAGACGCTGAATTTGCTCGGCAACGTTCTGGCCAAGCAACAAGCGCTCGACGCCGGAGCGGATGAGGCCATTCTGCACCGCGGCGGATCGGTGACGGAATGCAGCGCCTCGAACGTCATGATCGTAAAGGACGGCATTATCGTCACCCATCCGGCCGATAATCTTATCCTTCACGGAGTCACGCGCGCCGTCGTGCTCCGTCTCGCCAGGGCTGCCGAGCTGCCCGCCGAGGAGCGGCCGTTTACGGTAGAAGAGCTACGTGAAGCGGACGAAGCGTTCATTACGGGCACGACGGTGGAGATCACCCCCGTCGTCTCCGTCGACGGTCGCACGATCGGCAGCGGCTCCGCAGGCCCCGTCACCCGAAGGCTCCAAAGAGACTTCGCCGCCTCCATCGGTCAATAACGCACGAATCCCCCTGCCGGATAAGGCTCATCGAGCCGCACCGTCAGGGGGATTTTCTCTTCGTTGTCTTGGGTTTAGTCTACTTCGATGCTGAACACCACGTAACGGTTCAGATTGTCCCGATTCTTCTCTTCTTTGTCGACGACGCGGTAATCTTCCGGCGATTGATCGTTCACTACGAAGTAAGAACGTTCATTGTCGCGGTACAGTTTCTTGGCCAAGTCAATCGCATATTGCTTCGTCATCGTACTCCCCCACCATGCTCAGGATTATTTTCCCGCCTATGTAATTCCACATGGAGGGCGAAAAATCCTGTCGACCGATAAATTCCAATTTGTTCCAAATGATCGGAGAGATTACATCCCAATTCACCCGTTACGTCCACTATCCCCTTCGCTCAGCAACCGGCTCCTAACCTTGTTTGCTGAGCGAGGGGGATAGTGGGAGGTAGGGGACTTCTGCGAATGTGGACCGACTTAGATAGGAAAAAAACAATCAATCCCAAGTTCTCCGCTCGTTAATCTCCAACTTCCGACGAAACGCCTGTTCCAAATCGATTCCCAGCTTATTCGCCAGATCGAAGATGTTCCAGACGACGTCATACATCTCGTAGCCCAGGTTCTCCCGCTTCTCTCGATCCGGATGGAAGGAGACGGACAGAACCTCCTTGGCCAGCTCGCCGACCTCCGTCATCAAGTACAGCGTTCTCTGCTCGATGGTGCTGGTGTCGAACCCTTTCTCTTCGCTAAATTGCCTAACGTATTGTTGGAACTCCGCTGCGTTCATTTTCCCGCTCCTAGCCTATTTTTCTATAAAACTCTCTCTACATTGTACATGGGCGGAAGCGTGCCGACAAAGCAGCCGCTACTGTCTCCAATCCTGGGCGATAGCGGGCCAATCAAGCTCTCTCTCCTCGTGCCCTATCCAAACCTTCCAATAGTCAGGGTCGGAGGACTCGGGTCTCTGTTCCACCGGGAGCTCTTTGATCTTCACGAGTACCGGGATCGGCGAAGCCCACCCCATCAGCACGGCCTCTCCGGCGGGCAAACTCGGAAGCTCGGAGAGCAATCCTCCAAGATTATCCGGCACGAGCCTGCTTACGAGCTCTTGATCCCTGTCGTTAACGATCCGATGCAGAAGAAAGGTATTGCACTGGGATAGAACGATTGGCGATAGCTCGGACGGTCTCTGAGAGGAAAGAACAAGCCCCAAGCCGAACTTGCGCCCTTCTCTTGCGATCCTCTCGAAAATGCTCCTGCACTCGATGCTGGCCGCCGACGACAGGTCGTCCGGAATGTCCCGCTTGATAAACGTATGGGCTTCTTCCAGGACAAGAACGGTCGGAAGATCTTTGCCGCCATTCCGCTTTTTGTATCTCTGTACCGCCTCGAAAACGATTCTGGAAATGACCGCCGCAATGACATGAAGCAGATCCGAGGGCACCAAGGACAGATCCACGACAGCTACCGGACCGTTCTTAGCCCGGCTGTTGCCGATATAGGCTTCCAACCATTCCTCAAAGGTAGAATCGATTAGCGGAGCAATCACTTGGTTGAACTTCTTATCCCCCAGCATGGTCCTTATCCTCATGATAAGAAATTGAAGATTATTCGCGACGCTCCCTCCCGCCTCATCGGACAACGCCTCCAAATAATCCGGAAAATCCTTGATGCTGAACGAGACGGGCGAATCCGCATCGACAGAGCTATATTCTTCCCGATCCGCGTTAAGCTGCACAAGAACACTTTCGAGCCTTTCGTGAATCTCGCGAAGCTCCGGCTCATTAAAACCGTTGTATCCCGTTGCGCCGTTTCGCGTCGTATAGAGTCTTCTGTCTGCGGTCGCTTCGCAAATGCTTTTTATCTCGGATAAGGCAGCTTTAATTTCTTCCGTAATGGACGGTTCTTGTTGAGAACGATTCCAATAGTCCTCGGCTTCAATGGCGATGTCCCTCAGCAGATGCCCGCATTTGTGGCAGCCTGGATAGTCCGAATATCCGGGCACGCCTTGTCCGATAACTCCCCCTAACTGCATTCCTCTTCCTTTAACGAACCGTATCATTCGACGCCGGAGAGGGTCTTGAAGCGCGTGTCCTTCTTTAATCCCTTTTAGCGCTTGAACCAGAACGGGTCTCTGGACTTGAGTTTGCGCTCTCGCAAAAGCCCCCCATTCATGACTGTTCCACAGCCAGGCGGGCACCGTAAGCTGCTCCGAATCCGCATCCGGCTGAACCTTGAACACGCGCGTTCCCAGGTCGGCAAAGGTTCTGGAATACTCGCCGTTCGGATCAAGGATAATAAAGCGCGCATTGACACGGTCGGCTTCCGAATCCTCGTCGTCAATGGAGAGAACGCCGTTCTCTATCGACTTTATCCTCTCTTTCTTCGCTTCTTCCAACGACCAACGAATCATTCCCGCGACCGAACAAGACTTGCCGCTCCCCGTGTTCCCGAGAATGGCAAGGTGCCTGCCGAACAATTTGTCGGGATCGATGCTGACCGGAGCGTTCTCCGCCAAGGGGGCTTTACCGATGACGACCCTTTTGTCGCTGCCGCTAGCCTCCACGATGGATCGAAGCTGCTTTATCGTTGGGATACATACCTTATCGCCGACGGAGGGAAAAATGGAGATGCCGCGGCGAAGCTCGTAGGACTCCATATGGTCATTCGATCTGCAGAGAGTTCCGAGAGGCACCACCGCAAGCTTCCTCATGGGAAAAGGCAAGTCGATCAGGTTGTTGTCCTTAGACCCCGTTCTACTTGGATACAAAGAGCTCTCAATGCCCATCCAGGAGATCAGTCCAACGACCGCCCCTTGCTCGTTCGGGATGAGAATATAGCCGTTAATTCTCGGAAAACCCCTTGGTATCCCGGCATTCAAAGCCGTGGATTGAGGAGCGTCCGCCTCCAATACCACCCTAACCTCACGCGGCGAGACGGATTCGACGGTTCCGACGACTAATGACGACAGCCCTTCGATCGGCGTGGTCATAAGCTGGACTCCCTTTCGTCCGCTTTTGATCCGCTTTGGCCGGATGGCAGCTGGGGCTCCGCTCTCTTCGCGAGCAATTCCGATTTGCGGATCGTAATCGTATCGATAGCGGATTTAGGCAGGTAATGGTTCACCAGGTTCCCGATGTCCCCAAAATGATTCCCGATCAACAAAGAGATTTGGGCATCCCGTCCCACCTTCTCAACGAACCTAGGGATTCGTCCTCCCGCGGTATCGAACGAGATAATGACGAGGTGCGTGGACGGAATCGTTAGCATATCCTCGAGCACCCGGTTGATATGATCGTCGCCGAACCCGTACCCATAGGTAACGATTGCCGAATTGGGACGGCATAGCGCGGCCGAGAAGTCCCGGAACAGCTCCGCATAGGGATATTGCAGGGTTTCGACGTCTTTAGCCGGATTCGGATAAATCATTACTTTGTTGACCGGATCGTCCACATGATAAAAGTATTTGGAAGGAGCTCCGAAGGGGACCGGCCACTTCCGCAGCGCTTTATCCGCGTAGTGCCAATCCAGCGAACCGTGCAGCTTGGTCAGCTTCACCACGCCTTCAAGGTATCGCGGCTCGCCTCTTATCCCCGGAGGATTATAATGCATGTCGATGTCTATTCTCGAAGAACGAAAGACAGGGGTAAGCGTCCCGACAAAACGATCGATTACTCTTAGGCCGATGAGATCGCAAGCATATTCGATCAGCCTATCGTAGTTTGTCGTAAAAATGTTCAAGCGTTCTCTAGTCGCCGTTCGGCTCGCAAAGCTCGCTAAGAACGAAATAAGCACGCTTCGGGCCAGTTCCCCGTCGGCTGAGCCTTCCGATATTTTCTCGTTTATCCCCTGCTCCGTCTCTAACAAGCTCGTAATAAAACCGTTGAGGATTCTGGTTAAAGCTTGCTTCCAATTAAGCCGCTCGGGATCCTGAATAATCTCCAAGCCCTCCATTAAAGCAAGGGCGGCTCGGATTTGGTCTTCGATATTCGGTTCGCCTCGCCCGCAAGCCTTGGCCGACTTCTCCGCATAAGCGTTCAGCCGGTCTTCGTACTTGCAGCCGAACGAATCGACTCTTCCCATTCCGGTTGCCGCCGATTTCGTTAAGTAGCCGATCGAAGTCGTGAAGCCGCTTCCCAAAAGCAAGGAGAGATGCTCGCTCTGAAACAAAGCGGACAACCAAGGTTCGATATGAGATCGAGCTTCTTTGATTTCTTCCTTCGATAAGCCCTTGCCGAACGTCCTCTCGTCAGGACCTGTGCGATAAATATTCGATGCCCATTCCGTCATTCGGATGCCCTCCTTTTGGTACGGATCAGCATTTACCCATTTCGACTAGTTACATCCGACTTCCTGCATTTGGGAAAAAGAAAAAGCGCTCGTTGAGCGCTGTGTCGTTAGGCTCCAGGCTATTTTCGGATCCAGCTACTTCTTTAAAGAATCCGTCCACTCCTCAACCGTGACCACTTCGGCTTGGGCGGGGAACACTTTCTCGGTAAGAACACGATGAACCTCCGGATCGGAATCGATACAGGCATCGGTAAGCACGGTAAGCTTGTAGTCCTTATCAGCCGCTTCGCGTAACGTCGAGAGTACGACTCCGCTAGTCGCGATACCGCTAAGAATGAGCGTATCGATTCGGTTGGAGCGAAGGATAACCTCGAGGTCGCTTCCGGCAAACGCGCTGACTCGTATCTTGTTCACGATCAATTCATCATGCTGCGGCTCTAGCCATTCGTGAATTTGAATCGCGGATTCCGGAGGAGCTGCCGATCCCGCTCGACTGGCGATGCCCCCGAACATTTTGTTATGTACGCTTACTTCCGGATAACCGGGACGAAAAACCACTCGCACGTAGATAACGGGGATTTCATTCGAACGCGCAGCTGCGATGGCCTTTTGGAATGGAAGCAGTTCCTCCTCCGATTTTACGTACCGGGAAACGACGCTGTTCTGCATATCCATGACCAGCAGCGCGCTTTTGCTAGGCGAATGCAGCATTTTCAGCAGCTCCTTTCGATTATTATATAAACGGAATAACCTATCCGTTTCCGATTATACGGATAGGTCATTCCGTTTGTCAAACAAGTCTTGCTTGTTATAGTATGGGTACAAAGGAGGAGCCCGACATGAAAGAACAGATCCCATCCGCCGAAATGAGTTTGCGCGCGGATGCCAAGCGCAATCGGGACAAGCTGCTTCAGGTCGCCCAGAAGGTATTTACGACCAACGGCATCTCCGTATCCATGAACGAGATCGCCCGGCATGCAGAAGTCGGCGTCGGCACCGTATATCGTCACTTCCCGACTAAGGAGAAACTGATCGAAGCCGTCATGATCCATCATAAGACAAGGCTCATCGAAGAAGCCGAGCGCTGCTTGCAGAGCAACGAGCCGGGAAAGGCTTTCTTTCAATACATCGAGAAAGTTATCCAAGAGGGCATTAATAATAAGGCAATAACCGATTCTCTTGTAAGCAGCAGCCAATCCGAGGTCGGAAGCTCGGAGCTCGCTCGGGAGTTCTGGAACGGAATCGAGAACCTGCTCGTCCGCGCGCAACAGGACGGCTCGGTTCGCTCCGACGTTCATATAGAGGACATTCAAATCATGCTTGTCGGCATCTTGCAAGCAACGGGTACCGGAGGAGGTTACCCTACTCGTGTCGTAACGATTTTCTGCGATGGTCTTCGCATCAAGTAGGTTATTTGAATTCGAGGTGCTACGATGCCACATATGGAGAATGACGATCTTCGAATCCAGCGGACGAGGCAATTGCTGCATGACGCGTTCGTCCTTCTGCTTCAAGAGAAGCCCTTCTATAAGATATCTGTCAACAACCTAACCATGAGGGCGGGAATCAACCGCGTCACCTTCTATTTGCATTACCGCAACATAGACGAGTTCATCGAACGTTTCTTGGAGGAATACGTCAGGAAAATATACGAAGTCTTGTTTCGTTATTACGATCAAGCTTTACCTAGAGAAGAACGAGAGAAGCGGATTTTCGAGCACCTCTTGACGTATATTCAGAAGAATAAGACGGTGTATCAGTTGCTGTTCGTGCAGAAAGCGTTGCCTCAGTTCGATAAACGAGTCATTCAATCGTTGAAGTCTCCGACGGTCGATCTCATCCATGAATATAGGCAATCCGTCACCGACTTCGAGATGCCGAGGGATGTCGCTTCCTGGTATGCCATCTCGGCGATGATCGGAACGATCACTTTCTGGTTGGAGCAGGATCTCCCCTACTCGCCTAAATATCTTGCGGACAAAATCGTGCGCTTAAACCCCTTGCGCAACCTCCTTCCGTAGAACATTTTTCGTGAGAAACTGTCTAAGTTTCGGGCGATAGTTTACAGTTTGGCGAAACTGTCGTTTATTTGACAGCTAGACGAATGCTGTAAATTGCAGGTCTCATTCTTGCTCTCTATGATGGATGTGTATCATAACCATTGGAGGCGAGCAACGGATGAAAGCTGGAATCTATCGAGGACTTAAGGATGTTAGAGTAGAAGAGCTGCCCCTGCCGAAGATCGGTCCGAGAGACGTACTCCTCCGCAACCTGATGGGCGGGATTTGCGGGACGGATATCAATATCGTTAAAGCCGGAACGGAGATGGGCATTCGCTTCGGCAAGGAGTTCGGCCACGAACTGTTCGGAGAAGTCGTCGAGGTGGGCTCAGAGGTCAAAGATGTCCAAGTCGGCATGCGCGTGGGAGTAAATCCGATTACGGGGAAAAGAGCCGGAAGGTATTATTCCCTCGAGATCGGCGGATTCTCCCAATACGTCGCGATTGAGGATGCGGCATTGAACTACAATCTGTACGAGTTCTCCGAAGGAGTCCGCGCGGAGGAAGCGGTCCTCATGGAACCTATGAGCGTAGGCTTTCACGGGGCGTTCTCGACAAATCCGCAGCCTCACGAGAACATCGTCGTACTTGGAGCAGGACCGATCGGACTGTCTGCCGCAGCCGGATTGATCGGAGAAGGAATTAAGAACGTTGCGGTGGTCGATATCGACGACTGGCGCTTGGCCAAAGCGGAAGAGCTTGGAGCCAGGACGCTCAATACGAGCAAGGACGACTTGGCCGCCAAGCTGATCGAGTATTTCGGCGCAGCCGAATGTTATGGTCGCCAGGTCCCCAACGTCGATGCCTTCATCGATGCCGCCGGCGCCCAGCCCCTGTTCCTGCAAGCTTTCCAGCTTGCCAAACCGAATGCTCGTTTCGCGATTATCGCGGTATATAAACAACCTGTACCGATCAGCTTCGCGGATGTCATGAGCAGAGAAGTGAAGATCATAGGAGCTAGCGGCTATTCGCATGAAGACATTGCCAAAGTCGTCGACCATATCGAGAAGAAGAAAACGCCGATCGCGACGATCGTCACCCATCGTTATTCGCTGGATGAACTTCCGGGAGCCTTCGAAACAGCCATCGCCGCCAAGGAGACTATCAAGGTCGTGGTGGATTTGACGAAGTAAGCTGGAGAACCCACGAGGCCCGCTAAACAGCGGGTCTTTTTATGCCTAAACGCTTTGCGGCAGATCGGGGAACACGGAACAACAAATACGCATCCGATTTGGCAATTTTTCGCAACTATAACGCTTCCGGAACGTCTAATATGACGTCTGGCCCTGTCGAAACGATAGAGTTAGCATCGTATCGTAGGGCAAATCTTACATAGGGCAGAGGTAGCGAATGAACAAAAAGAGCGTGGCCGCATTCGTGTTTGCGTTGATTCTCGTGTTCCTTTTTGCCAAAACGGGACAAGCGGAGACAAAAGGGACAAGCATTTATTTGGATGGAGCGGCGCTTGCCATACCTGGGGACGGACAGATCCAAATCGTTAACGAGAGCGTGCTGCTGCCCATTCGCGTCGTTGCGGAGGGCCTAGGGTTTCGCGTGAATTGGGAGAAGCAGACGAACAAGGTGACCATCGAACAAAAGGCTACTTCGCTTACCCTAGCCATCGACGATCCGACGGCTCTTGTAAACGGAAACAAAGTCAGTTTAATAGCGGCACCTAAAGCGGTAAAGAACACGACTTACGTGCCTATGCGTTTCATTAGCGAACAGATGGGGTTAAATGTAGCTTGGGATAACGCAACCAAGTCCGCTTATTTATTGTCGCCTATCCCGAGCGGCAGCAGCAACAACGGCAACGAAGAAACGGATTCCGGAGAAGTTCCTCCGGCAGAACCGTCTGCTCCGCCGGCCGACAACGATTTGGCTAAAATCACCGGAATCGGATTCAACGAGAACCGGTTAACGATTTCGGCCGATAGGAGCGTCGAGCCGAATGTCTATACGATGAGCGGACCGGACCGGCTTGTCGTCGACATTCCTCTATCGAAGTTTACCGATTCGGCGGGAGACGGGCTCATTCTGGGCAGCAATCAGAGCGGTTCGTTCGAAGTGCCGAACCATCCGGATGTATCGAAGGTAAGATACTCTTTATTCAGCGCCGCGCCTTCAGCCGTGCGGATCGTCATCGATTTGAACCGCAGCCTCTCGTATACTTTGAACAATGGCGGAGATGGTCTCGTCTCGATCGATCTTCTTCCTGTCGCTCCGGCTCCAGGCAACGGATCGGAACCTAATCATGGAACCGACTCGGGCGGGAAGCGAATCGTCGTCATTGACGCGGGACACGGAGGCAAAGCTCCGGGATCCGTGAGCGTGACGAAGAAGCTGGAGAAGGACTTTAATCTGGCGGTGGCCTTGAAGGTGGAAGCTCTGCTCAGACAGAATCCGAACCTCGAACTCATTATGACCCGGACGGACGATTCCACGCTGTCGCTGGAAGATCGGGCGAAGATCGCCAACGAGGCGAACGCCGACCTCTTTATCTCCATCCACGGCAACAGTATCGATCCGCCGGCGAATCCGAGCGGGTATGAGACGCACTATAGCCGGGAGGAGAGCCTGGCTCTTGCCGAAACGATGCATCGTCATTTGTTGGAAGGAACGGGCCTGCCCGACCGGAAAATAAGAAAACAAAGCCTCTACGTCACCCGGGAGACGACGATGCCGGCCGTTCTTCTCGAAGCCGGTTATCTCAGCAATGCCAAGGATGAGGCCGTCATGTTTACCGAAGAGTTCCAACAGCGCGTCGCGCAAAGCATCGTTGCCGGAATAGAGGAATATTTGGGGCTGACGGAGAAGGCTCTATAAGGAGGGGGACGCAAGATGAGAAAAATCGGCTGCTTCATGTTGTTGATAGCTCTAATCAGTCTTCTGGCAGGCTGCGGGAATAATAAACCGATTGCCGAGCCGGGGAGTTCGGGCGGCAGTGAATCGGTTGCGACTAGCGGCTCCGGAGAGGTTGCGGAGCCCGCGGAAGAAGAAACGCCAGCTCCTTCGGCGGCGGACACGTTGACCATCCAAACCTATTATACGGATGATAATATCTTGGACCTTAAGCAGGAATCCCAAGAGATTGAAGTAACGGCAGGTCAGTCCAAATACGAAGGCGCGTTCAAGGCCCTGCAGACCGAGAAAGACGGACTAATCGCTCTATGGGAGAAGGTTGTTCTGAACAGCCTTTCTTTCTCCGAAGAGAACGGTCGGCTCGCCATCGATATCAGCCTTCCGGATGAAGCGAGATTAGGGTCCGGGGGCGAAGCTCTCGCCATCGATGCGCTGAAGCAAACGATGTTCCAGTTCGACGAGGTGAAGGAGATCGAACTAACGTTGGACGGCCAGCAAGTCGATTCCTTGATGGGACACGTCGAATTGGAGCATCCGATGCTCCGGCCATAAAGAATCCTACTAGCGTAGCAGTGCAGGAATCCCATAACCGCGGCTCAGACTGTCGAGAAAGTCTCGACAGTCTTTTTATGTCCTACTCCTCTTGCTCCTTTATCACCTGTTCAATTCCCAGCAGGATCAGCTTCAAACCGAACTCGAACGACGAGTCGGTCCCCATCAGCTCGAACAGCCCGCTGGTAAACATCCTCCGGAACAATCCCGCATCCGCTTCGCTCATGGAATCCAGAAGACGAATCATCTCCTCGCCCGGAAGCGCGCCCTCTCCCTGCTCCTTAAGAATAGCGGAGATGCTGCGCTCATGCTGATATGCGTCCAGAACGAAGTAGTAAACATAGTTCACGAGCGTCGTCACCACTTGCATTTTCTGGTCTCGCTTAAGCGGCGTCGATTCCACGCAGAGCAGCAATCGGTTGTTGAACCGGATAATGTCCGCTTCGTGGGGCAGCGTCATCATCATGAGCTGCGCGGAGCAGGGATACCGGCTGAGCACGCTTCGTACCGTTCCTGCAATCCCCATCAGTTGCTCCTTCCAGTCCCCCTCGGAATGAAACTCCTCCAGAATGATTTTCGACACCTGATTGGCCAGACTCTGATAGAGATTCTGTTTGCTCTTGAAGTACCAATATAGAGAGGGCGCCTGGATTCCCAGCCGGTCGGCCAAACGTCTCAAGCTGAATTTCTCGATGCCCTCCTCCCCCAGTAGCTCCCACGAGGCTTCCAGAATCTTATCCTCCGATATCTGAGGCTGTTGCTTTTTCATCGATATCCGCCCTTTATCTAACAGTGTAAGATTTCGCTTTACAGGTTCCTAAGCTCATGATATCATCTAACACTGTAAGGTTCAATCTAACACCGTTAGATAAATACATGAAGAAAGCAGGGATCCGCATGGATGCAGAAAACCTTCATTACTTCGAGAAAGCTTCGATCGCCAAAGCCGTCGCCCACTTCGCCGTACCGATGATGCTGGGGACGTCGATGAGCGTCATCTATTCCATTTTGAACGCCTATTTCCTTGGAACTCTCCACAATACGGCCATGTTAACCGCCCTCGCCCTTACTTTGCCGTTATTCGCGATCATTATGGCGCTAGGCAACTTAATTGGCATAGGCAGCGGCACCTTCATCTCCCGATTGCTGGGAGAGAAAAACTACGAGAGTGTAAAGCACGTGTCGTCCTTCGCCTTTTACAGCAGTTTGGTTCTCGGTCTTATCGTGATAGCCGTCGGCCTCCCGTTGATCGATCCGATCGTACATGGCCTGGGGGCGACGCCGGAATCGTACGGATTCACGAAGGACTATGTCACGGTTATGCTAGTCGGCTCCCCCATCGTCGTGTTATTCTTCACGCTCGAGAATATCGTTCGCTCGGAGGGAGCCGCCATCACGTCGATGATCGGAATGATTCTCAGCGTAGTCGTCAATATTCTTCTCGATGCGCTGGCGATTTTCGTCTTCCATTGGGGAGTTATCGGCGTTGCGTCGGCTACGGTTATTTCCAACTTGGCTGCGAGCTTATTCTTCGCTTTGTATATGGGCTACAAGAGCCGATTCTTAACCGTCTCCGCCAAGTGGTTCAAGGTTACAAAGGATATTCTGGGCAATGTATTCAAAATCGGCGTTCCCGTCTTTATTATGAGTATCTTCTTGGGTGCCATGTCGCTCATCTTCAACCATTTTCTAGTGGAATATGGGGATCAGGCCGTTGCGGCTTACGGAATATCATCGCGTCTGCTGCAATTTCCGGAATTCATTCTGATGGGCTTGTGCGAGGGGGTCGTGCCGCTCATTGCCTTCACTTTTACGGCCAATAAAATGCGAATGAAGCAAACCGTCGGATTCACGATCAAAGCGATCGTGGCGCTGGCCGTCGCGTTCGGCGTCGTCGTCTACCTGATCTCCGACCACTTGATCGGCTTTTTCACGAATGACCCGCAATTAATCGAGATGGGCAGCTACATTCTGCATGTGACGTTCTTATCCTTGTTCATTACGGGAATGACGACGCTGTTTACGGGGATTTTCCAAGCAACGGCGCAAGGAACCGCCGCGTTTATTATGTCAGTCATTCAGGGAATTACTCTGATCCCGGTCTTGTTTATCGCCAATCATACGAACGGCTTCCATGGGGTCGTCTGGTCGCTCGTCATTGCGGATGCCGCCGCTTTCCTCGTCGGAGCCATCATGCTGTTCGTTCTGCGGAACAAGCTGCAGCCGGACATGGATGTTTTAGTTCAATAGCAGACAAGGCAGGATAAGAGCAATCCTCTAACCTGCCTTTTTCATTGCTTACAACCCCAGCGAAAAGGATAAACTACTTAAAAACTAAAGGAAGTCCAGCTATTGAACGCCAATGAACACATCATTCTTCTTCTCGCTATCGGCATCTCGACCATCGGAACGATCTGGATACTAGCAAAGGACTGGAAGCGTTACGGACTGCTTTATCTGATTAGTTCAGCCTTCGGCGAAGCCCTTTGCTATTTATTCGTCAAATTCGGCTTCTATTCGTTTCCGTACCGCCTTCTCCCCCAGCTTTCTCCGATGCCGTTTTTTGCGCTGTTAACGGTATTTCCGTTTTACGTGCTGCTGGGCGTGAGGTACAGTCCCGTTAAATGGGCTTGGAAAATTCCTTATTATTGGGTCTTTGTTCACTTGGGCATGACCGCCGAAGTTCTTGCGCTGAAATTTACGGATATCATCCGTTACGAGCGATTTTGGGACGTGTGGGATTCCTACACTTGGTGGTGGATATACTTGCTCTTGTTCGAATACGTCGGAGGGCTCATCGTTGCCGAGGACAAAAGAAAGCCGCTTGATCCCGCCCATTTGCGTTTTGGACGACTTGGTTGGGTTCTGCTGCACATTGCGCTCATCGGAACCGTTTTTCTCGCTGGGTTCTACGTCGGCCGCGTCACGCTAACGCGATGAGGTCCCCGAGCGAAAAAATCGGGCGCTCGATTAGCAGTTGTTCATGAACTAGAACTTTCTATTTTGGATCGCTTGCTCCGCCCTCTCTTGAGTGAAGATATCCTCGGGAGGAATCATCCGCTTAGGAAGCGAGCGTCCGGCCATGATCTCCTTGGCTGCCTGCATCAGCAGCGGACCAAGCAGCGGATTGCATTCGACCACGGCGTTCAGTTCGCCGTCATTCAGAAGCCGAAGCGCGCTCCGCGAGCCGTCCACGGACAAGATGACAATGTCCTTGCCTGGCTTCAGCCCCGCTTCCTTGATCGCTTCGATGGCGCCGATGGCCATATCGTCGTTATGCGCGAATAGCACTTGCGGTCTCTCTTCGCTAGGCACTTGGAGCAGCTCCCGCATGACCTCTTTGCCTTTGTTCTCGGTGAAGTCGGCCGGAGCGCTCTGGGTGATGACCATATCCGTCCTCGCCTTGACGACGCTTCGGAACCCTTCCCCGCGTTGGATGGAAGGAGACGAACCGGCCGTTCCTTGCAATTCCGCGATTCGGATCGGTCCGGCCTGATTCTGCATCCTATCCAGAAGGTATTTGCCGGCTTTGACCCCTTCCTCATAGAAATCCGAGCCTATCGTCGTGACGAAGAGGGAAGTGTCCTCGACGTTAACGGAACGATCCAGGATGACGACCGGAATGCCGGCAAGCTTCGCTTCCTGAAGAATGCCGCTCCACCCGGATTCGACGACCGGCGCGATAGCGATGACATCGACCTTCCGGCGGATGAATTCCCGAACCGCTTCGAATTGCTTCGGCTGAGACTGCTCGGCATTCTCCAAGAGAAGCGAGATTCCCGATTCTTTCGCGGCTTCCTGAACGGAAGCCGTGTTCGCCATTCGCCAGGCGCTCTCGCTTCCCAGTTGAGAGAATCCGATAACAAGCGGTTTATCCGCTCGAACGTCCTCCCCCTTCGTTCTCATCCATTCTTGGATGGACGGGGGCCGATCGGGATCCGCCGAAGCCGCGGCAGGGACGGAAGGAGCCGCGTTGCAGCCCTGCAGAAGCAGAAGAACCATAATGAAGGACAAGAATTGCACACGGCTTGCGCTGCGTTTCACGTTCTCCCCCCTGTCCGTTCGAAGTCGCAGAATCGGCGAAGCTAGGATTGGATCGATATTCTAGGATTTAATCGATATTCTTCTTTCGCTTAAAACGCGTTGGAACAAAATAAAAACGAACAGCAGCAGACCGATAACGATCTTGGTCCACCACGAGCTGAGCGTTCCTTCAAAGCTGATTATAGTTTGGATAACCCCCTGGATCAATACGCCGAGGAAGGTGCCCGCGATGAACCCTACTCCTCCGGTAAGCAGGGTTCCTCCGATCACGACCGCGGCAATCGTGTCCAGCTCCAGCCCCATCGCGTGAAGCCCGTAGCCGGAGAGCATATAGAAGGTGAATACGACGCCCGCAAGCGAAGAACAGAAGCCGCTTAACGTATAAACCAGAACCTTCGTACGAGCGACCGGCAGTCCCATCAGGAGCGAGGACTGTTCGCTCCCCCCGATGGCGTACACCTTGCGCCCGAACCGGGTATAGTGAGCCAAAAAGGCGGCCGCCAGCACGACAACGAGCGCGATAATCACATTAATCGATACGAATCCCCCGGGGAGAGAGATTTTCGTCTGGGCGACCCGGGTGTAGAACGGATTCGCGATCGTAATCGTATTGATACTGATGACGTAACACAATCCCCTGGCCAGAAACATTCCGGCCAGCGTGACGATAAACGGTTGAATGCGGAAGTAATGAATAATCGCTCCCATAAGCGCTCCGAATAGAGAGCCCATCACGAGCACGATCGGAATGACGACAGCCGGAGGCCAGCCGTTCTGTTCGACCAAGCTCGCGCAGACCATGGTGGTCAAGGCAATGACGGAGCCTACCGACAGGTCGATGCCGCCGGATAGAATGACGAACGTCATCCCGACCGCGGTGATGAGCAGAAAGGAATTATCGATCAACAGATTGTACAGAACCTGCATGGAGAAGAATCCCGTATAGCGCAGAGACCCTGCGGCGAACATCGCGGCCAACAGGCCGAAGGTCACGAGAACGGGAACATACTTGCGGTTAAGAAGCATGACGAGCGGCCTCCTGTTCGGCGGGATAGTTCCGCTTCGTCCAACGGAAGGCGATGGACCTGCGGAAGGACTCGGATTGGATCAAGCAGACGGCCAACACGACGAACGCCTTCACGACCAGCGTGATCTCCGGGGGAACGCCGATCATATAAATCGTGGTCGTCAGCGTCTGAATGATAAGAGCCCCGATGACCGTCCCCATCAGGTAGAATCGCCCGCCATTAAGCGAGGTTCCTCCGATGACGACGGCCAGAATGGCGTCCAGTTCGTACCAGAGGCCCGCGTTGTTGCCGTCCGCGCTAGAGACGTTGGAGCTGAGAATGAGCCCGGCGATTCCCGCGCATAATCCGCAGAAGACGTAGACCGACAGGATAACCGTATTGGAACGAAGCCCGGCAAGCCGGCTTGCTCTCGCGTTGCTGCCGACCGATTCGATGAACAGGCCGAGTGCCGTCTTGCGCGTCAGCAAGGACGCGGCGATCAGGATGGCGGCTACGAGGAAGATAGAGAAAGGCAAGGAAGCCAGAGATCCGGCTCCGATATATTCGTAGGGATCGCTGGACACCGTAATGATCTGTCCGCTCGTAATCAGCTGCGCAATCCCCCGACCCGCAACCATTAGAATCAGCGTAGCGATAATCGGTTGAATCCGCGCGGCCGCGACAAGCGCACCGTTCCATAAACCGAGAACGAGAGAGAGCGCAATGGAAGCCAGCACGGCTCCGAGGACGAGCGGAAGCGAGCTCTGGTCCGAACTCTTGCTAATGGTCAAGCAAGCCATCGCGCCGGAGATCGCCACGATGGAACCGACGGAGAGGTCGATGCCTCCGGTAGCGATCACGAGTGTCATCCCGATAGAGACCATAATCAAGGGAGAGCCGAAGTTCAGAATATCGATCAAGCTTCCGTATAGGTTCCCGTTGCGCACGACTATCGAGAAGAAATCCGGCGAATAGAGCAGATTAAAGAGCAACAAAGCGGCTAATACGCATAAGGGCCAGAATAGGTGGTGCCGGACGAGTCTGCTAGCCATGGGTTATCCTCCCGCCATCGCTTCCATGATATGCTGCTGGGTGATCTGGCCGCCGCCGAGCTCCTTGACCTTGCTGCGATCCCTTAACACGGCGACTCGATCGCTCACCCGAATGACTTCCTCCATCTCGGAGGAGATAAAGAGAACCGCCATCCCCTGCTTGGCAAGAGAGAGGACGAGCTTCTGAATCTCCGCCTTGGCCCCCACGTCGATCCCTCTCGTCGGTTCGTCCAGGAGGAGCAACTCCGGCTCGGTCAGCAGCCATCTGGCGAGCAGAACCTTCTGCTGATTGCCTCCGCTCAGGTNCTTGATCAGATGCTCCGAATTCCTCGGATGGATGTTGAGCATCTGGATATACCTCTCGGCGATCTCGTCCTGCTTCTTTCTGGGAATNGGCCTGAACCATCCCTTCGTCGCTTGAAGCGCAAGGATGATATTCTCCCTTACGGTNAGATCGTCGATGATGCCTTCCGTCTTCCGNTTCTCCGAGCAGAAGGCGATTCTCTGATCGATCGCNTGGCGCGGCGACTTCACCGTCTGCCCCGTCGTCTCGACCGTTAATGCTCCTACGTCCGGACGATCCGCCCCGAACAGCAGGCGGGCGATCTCCGTCCTTCCGGAACCGAGCAGCCCGGCCAGCCCGACGACCTCGCCTCTGCGAATAACCAGATCGAAGGGAGAGATCGCGCCCTTCCTTCCCAGGCCGGCAGCGGTAATCATCTTGTTGCCCGCTTCCTCCTTAAACTCCGTAGACAGCTTCGGCAGCTCCTCCAGCAGCTTAAGCTCCTTGCCGATCATCTTCAGAACCAGTTCGAACCGGGGCAGCTCCGCCGCCAGGTATTCCCCTTCCAGCTCCCCGTTGCGAAGAACCGTCAGCCGGTCCGACATCTCGTAGACTTGATCCAGGAAGTGCGTGACGAACAGAATCGCGAGCCCTTCGCTCTTCAGCTTGCGCATGATCGCGAACAGCTGCTTCACTTCGTTCTGATCCAGGCTGGACGTCGGTTCGTCCAGAATAAGCACCTTGGCGGAGATGCTTAAGGCCCGGGCTATCGCCACCAATTGTTGAACGGCCACCGAATAGTTCTGCAGCGGCTGCGTGACATCGATCGAGAGATTCAGCCTATCCTTTAACAGTTCCTCGGCATCGGCATTCATTCTTCGCCACTGAATCCTCCCGAGCTTGCAAGGCTCGCGTCCGATGTAGATGTTCTCGGCAACGGTCAAGTTCGGGCACAGGTTGACCTCCTGGTAAACCGTGCTGATTCCGACCTTCTGCGCCTCCAGCGGTCCGGAGATGGAGATCGTCTTGTCCTCCATCGTCACCTTGCCCTCATCGATGGAATAAACGCCTGTCAGAACCTTGATGAGAGTCGACTTGCCCGCTCCGTTCTCTCCCATCAGGGCATGAACCTCCCCGGGGAACAAGCGAAAATCCACGTTCGATAACGCCTTGACGCCCGGAAAAACCTTGGTAATGCCCGTCATCTGCAGAATCGGCGTTGGGACGGTCATGGTATCCTTCCTTTCTTCCTTTCTTTCTCCCTGTTGCACGAAACGAGAAAAGCCACTCGGAGGCGGTCGGCCCGATGGAGTGACTTTCCTCGCCATTCAAATGCTCTCGCGCTTAATACTCGCTTAATATTCGCGGGACGGCAGAGCTTCCTTCGCTTGTTCGGAAGTGAAGGTCGTCTCCTTCGTGACGATGCGAGGCTCGATGTTCTTCCCGTCGACAACGGCTTGAACGGCCTCCATCAGCTGCGGCCCGAGCAGCGGATTGCACTCGACGATGAAGTTGATCTTGCCTTCCGCAGCAGCGGTCATGCCGTCCTTGACGGCGTCGACCGAGATGATCACGATGTCTTCGCCCGGCTTGAGTCCGGCAGCCTCGATGGCTTGAATAGCGCCGAGCGCCATATCGTCGTTGTGGGCGTACAGGACGTCGATGTCCTTATGCGCCTTCAGGAAGGCTTGCATGACTTCCTTGCCCTTCGCGCGGGTGAAGTCGCCCGTCTGGGAAGCGATGATTTTCAGATGGGGATTCGAGGCGATCACCTCCTGGAAGCCCGCCTTGCGGTCGTTCGCGGGAGCGGATCCCGTCGTACCCTGAAGCTCGACAATGTTGACGTCCTCGGAAGCGTCCTTGTACTTGTCGACCAGCCATTGTCCGGCCTTCTTGCCTTCCTCGACGAAGTCGGAGCCAATGAACGTCTTATACAGCGTCGTATCCTTGGAGTCGACCGCGCGGTCCGTCAGGATGACCGGGATGCCCGCATCCTTCGCTTCCTTCAGCACCGTATCCCAGCCGGATTCCACCACCGGAGAGAACGCAATGACGTCCACCTTCTGCTGAATGAAAGAACGAATGGCTTTGATCTGGTTCTCTTGCTTCTGCTGCGCGTCGGAGAACTTGAGCTCATAACCGGCGTTCTTCGCCGAGTCTTGAATGGACTTCGTGTTGGCCGTCCGCCAGCCGCTCTCCGCCCCTACCTGAGCGAATCCAAGCGTGATGGCCTTGCCGGCCGGCGTCTCCGAGCTTGCGCTGGCGCTTGGACTTGCACTTGGACTAGCACTGGCGCTGCTTGATTCGCTGGCCGGCGGCGCGGAAGACGCATCGCCTCCGGAATTGCTTGCATTGTTGCCGTTATTGCCGCACGCGGCCGTAAGCGCGATCAGCGCCGCGAGCGCCAGAGCGGTTCCCCATTTTTTCTTGCTCTTCATTTGGCTTTATCCTCCCCATAAGTTCACCGGAGTCGGTGTGACCTCATTATAGAGTCGCTTCCGATCGCCCTTATACGGAGTCCGTTTCGAGTTTGCTGGGAGATTTTTGGGAGATCGCGGCTCGTCCGGGGCAAAGGTATAATTTTTTATGCAAAACGTGTATTATTCTAAGCCCTCTCTCTATCCTCTATAAAAATGAGCTATAATTACCCTCAAATCGCAAATCTTCCCTGTCGAGAGGAATGGCTTATGAAGCTATTCAAGTGGATGACGTCAAGCCTGCGAGCCAAGCTGCTTAGCATGTTTATTATCCTTACGGCCGTGCCGCTTCTCGTCGTCGGCCTTATCTCCTATCAGAAGTCATATTCCGCCGTCTCGAATCACAGCAAGGCTTCTACCCAACTGGCGGCGGAGCAATTGGCGCGCAGCATCGACACTCTGTTCGAAGACACGGAGAAGCTGTTGGAGCTCGGCAACAACCCGCAAGTGCTGCAATTCCTCTATTCTCAATCCGAGACCTACGAGGAAGCCAAATCCATTCTCCAGACGTTCCAGCTCTACCGGGACACGAACAAGTTCGATAACGTGCTGAATATCTCCATGGTCAACTTCTATGGCAAAGGAATCAGCGAACGGAAGGGCGTCTTCCAGTTGGACCGCAACCCGCTTCGCAATCCTCATTTTCAATATCTGACTCAGTATCCGGATGTCATCCTACGGCTTCCTTATTCGGAAACGACGGCTTCCGATCGGTTGGACGGCTTCGACTATTCGAATAAGAATGCGCTTTCGATCATAGCCGCCGTTACTCAGAGGATCACGCATGAAGTCATTGGCTTCATTATCGTCGATCTGGACGATTCTCTGATCGAAAGAACTCTCACCGAAGCCAGCATAGGGAAAACAGGCTTCTTCTATATCATGGACGGATACGGATCGACGATCTTTCAGCCTCCGGCGTCTAGCGCGAACCCGGAAGTGATGAATCAAGTCGCTGCCGCCCAGCCCTTTCAGGCGGAGAGCGACAGCTTCGTCTTGAATGCCCCTTCCAAGCAATTCGTCGTCTATGGGGCATCGAGACAGACCGGTTGGACCATTATCGGGATTGCCCCGCTTAAAGAGATTGTCGCGGAAGCCTATGGAATCCGGCAGTTGATTATCCTAAGCGTCCTATTAAGCGCGGTTTTTGCCCTGACTCTGTATTTCTTCCTGACCAATCGAATTACAAGGCCTATTCAAATCCTGATGAACAAGATGCGCAAAGCTGCAAGCGGTTACTTGGACGCGAAGGTCAAGCCGCACGGCGACGACGAGATTGCCGATCTGGGCAACAGCTTCAATATCATGCTGGATAACATCAAGGATTTGATGGAGAAGAGTCGGCTGGAGCAGGAACGGGTTCAGATGGCGGAGCTGCGTACGCTTCAGGCGCAGATTAATCCTCATTTTCTGTACAACGCTCTGGATTCGATTCTGTGGATGGCCGAGGACGAGAACAAGGAGAACGTCATCAAGCTAGTCAAGGCCCTATCCCGTTTCTTCCGCTTAAGCCTCAACAAAGGACGGGACTGGGTATCGATTAAGACCGAGCTGGAGCACGCGGAAAATTATTTAGTCATTCAGCAGATGAGATACCGGGATATCCTGCAATATCGGATCGACGTCGATCCGTCGCTGCAGGTGTATCCGATCATGAAGATGTCCCTGCAGCCCCTTGTCGAGAACGCCATCTACCATGGAATCAAGAACAAGCGAGGCCTGGGCAAGATCCGAATCGGAGGCTATTCCGAGAACGATTGCATCGTGCTGACCGTGGAGGATAACGGCATCGGCATTCCTCCCGAGAAGCTGGCTTCCCTCCGGGAGGAGCTGGAGAAGCCGGCAGATGCCCACATCCTGGCCGACGAAGAACGGGAAGGCGGGTTCGGACTCGCCAATGTCCATCATCGGATTCGGCTCTACTTCGGTTCCCCCTACGGGATCGAGCTGGACAGCGAATACAAGATCGGAAGCAAGGTTTCCATACGGATTCCCAAAAAATAAGGAGGGAATATTCGTGAAAAAAGTGATGATCGTGGACGATGAGATTCTGATTCGCGAGACGATAAGGCGATGCGTCGATTGGAAGAAAGAAGGGTTTATCTATTGCGGGGATGCCTCGGACGGCGAAATGGCGCTTCCCCTTCTCGAGGAACAGAAGCCGGACATTCTGATCACGGACATCAAGATGCCCTTCATGGACGGCCTTGAGCTTGCCGCCGTCGTGAATAAGCAAATGCCGAACGTCAAAGTCATCGTCATGAGCGGGCACGACGAATTCCGCTTTGCCCAAGCCGCCATCCGTCTGGGAGTGGAGGATTACTGCCTGAAGCCGGTCAGCTCGTCGGAGCTCGTGGAGCTGTTGCATAAAGTCAGCCGCAAGATTGACGAGGAACAACAATCCAAGCGCAATCAGGGGATGACGAAGGAGAAGCTGCTCTCCGACCTCTGCGGCGGACTGATCGCCGCGGCCGAGGCCATCGAATTCGCCGAGAAGCTCTCCCTATCGATCAGCGCACGCTATTATCGGGTAGCCGTTCTGGACGTTAGGGCCCGCAATGATGCCGGCGCCTTGAGCGACGAAGAGCTTCTCGCCATTCAAGCGGGAATCGATCGTTGGAACGTGCCCGCAGCGGAAGGCTTCACCTTCGTACGCGGCCGAACCGAGCTCGTTCGCATCTTCAAGAGCAACCTCGCGGCAAGCTTATCCGATTCCATCGAGCCGATAGGAGCGCGGATTCGATCGGAGCTCGAGGAACAGTACGGATGCGTGATTACGGTTGGCATAGGCAGCCTGCAGGAACGCATGCAGGGCATTCACTTCTCCTACCTGGAGGCTACGGAAGACCAATACATCACTCGCTTGACCCGGCAGAACAAGATCTCTCTTAAAGAAGCTACCTTCCGGGAGAAAATGGACATTCTGCTGGACCGCGCCAAATTCCTCGACTTCCTGAAAATCGGGACCCTCGCACAGAGAGAAAGCTTCGTCCGGGAGTTCGCCGAGGACCTGAAACGAATCGATTGGCGCTCTTCCTCCTACGGCTTCTATCTCTTGAACGACCTGACTCTGGAGGCGTTCCGAGTCGCGAAGCAATGGTTTCGCTCGCCGGAGGATCCTGCCGATAAGATCGAACGGATGCAGCAGTCGCTGCGCCGGGCGGCATCCTGGGAAGACTGTCTCGATTACCTGAACGCGCTGCTCCTTCAGCTATGGCAATGGCGCGAGGAGTGCTCGGATAAGTATGGGGAAGTGATCGACAAAGTCAAAGCGTACATCCAAGAGCAATTTTCCAATGATCAGTTGTCCCTTAAGGAGATAGCGGCTCACGTCCGAATCAGCCCCAGCCATCTCAGCAAGATCTTCAGCCAAGAGAGGGGCCAGACCCTGACCGAATATCTAACGCAGGTGCGAATCCGGCGGGCCATGGAGCTGCTGAAGTCTACCCCGAACAAGATGCTCGAGATTGCGTCCGATGTCGGATACGGCGACCCGCATTACTTCTCGAACCTGTTCAAGAAGCTGACGGGCATGACGCCCAAGGAATATCGAAACCAAGGAACGGCGGAGCCCAAAAGCCGGCCATTCGGAGGCGACTAATGATAGAAGGAAAAACGAGGATCCATCGCTTCAGTCGAGGCTTTCTCGCCTGTACGCTTCTGCTTCTCGCCTTATCGGGTTGTATCGGGGCCGATAGGAGCGCAAGCTCGCCGAAGACGGCCGATTCCGTCTCTTCTACGGCTTCGCCCGTATCGGACCGAACGTTCGGAATCATCTACCCGATGACTTACACGACCTATGAGACGATCACTCAAGATGTCAAAGAAGCTGCGGCGAGTCGCAATGTGACTCTCTTGGTTAGCGCGCCCGACGAAGCGAACACGGAGCAGCAAATCCGGATCATGGAATCGATGATCAAGCTCGATGTCGACGGGATCGCCATCTCCCCCGTGAACTCCGACGCGCTTGCTCCCGTCATCCGCAAAGCCGTATCCAAGGGCATTCCCGTCGTCACGTTCGAATCGGATGCGCCGGGAAGCGGGCGAACCGCCTACATCGGCGCAGACAATTACGCGACCGGAAGGCAAATCGCGATCACGATCAGCCAACTGCTGGGCAACAAGGGGATGATTATCGTGGAGACCGGCATGCAGGAGATGCTCGGCCTGCATCAGAGGCTCGAAGCGCTGCTCGAATACTTGAACGAGGAATCCTCGATCGAAGTCCTCGAGGTACGTTACAATCAGGGAAGCGAAGAACGGGCCATGAAGGACATCGAGACCATGATCGGCGAGCATCCGCACTTCAGCGCGATGATCAGCCTCGACGCCGTCTCCGCTTCCGTCGGGACTCTCATCTGGAAAGCGAAGGGCTTGAATAGAATTTCCCTCTCGATGGGCAATAGCCCCGCCAGCATCGAAGCGCTGGAGAACGGCCAGCTTACCGCGGTCGTTTCCCAGAACGAGCAGAACTGGGGAAGAACGATCGTCGACAGTCTGATCAAGGTAAGCGACGGCCAGCAGGTACCCGGATTTATCGATACGGGGATCAGGGAGATTAAGCAGGCGGAGGTTCGATGAGCTATTGAAGATCAAGGGTCAGTTATATAGGTCTTCTTCCCTTTGTTGGTGAGAACGCCTCGTTACTTGAGAATCAACGAATTTACAATAACTCGCTTATTGTGAATTCCGAACACGTCGTTAGCGCGGCCGGCTCGGAATCTGCTTTATCATTCGGCCATTCTTCCAAACTTGAATGGATAATCCCTTGATTTTCCCTCTGGTCGTAAATAAGAGCAAGATCGCTTCCTCACGAGGCAGCGGCGCGCCTACACGCTTGCCATTGTATGCAAGATAGTAAACCCTCAAAAATGAACGCCCTTGGATAGATATTACATCAAGTTAAATTTACAGAAAACAACCAATTCAAGTAACTGTTCAGTAACCAAGTAAATAGCGCTGAAAGGTTTAACGTCGATTCCGTAATCGCTTCACATGCTTTAGAGAAGAGAATTGAACGAACATTAGATGTTCCGCTTACAATTCCAATCAAAGAGATGGTTGCCGAAGCCATTGCTAGCGCTAAAAACACGACTAACGAAACGATAAACTATGACCTAATGAGAAAGATATTCCCTGACCAAGAGAAAATTGAGAAACCGACCTTGAATGTGCCGAAATGCTCGGTGCGCGTGTCGAAACCGCAAGAAAGAATAGTGCGCGATCAACTTACAATAATACCCAAATCATATTATGATATACTTGCAGCTTGGAAGAAGGCGGACAGCACTCCTGCGAAAGGAGGAGTCGTTGTGGATCTCTTTCAAAGCCTGTCAGTCATCGTTGCTTTTGGTTTATTCCTCATTTCTTTACTCACGTATATTGAAAAGAGGAAGTAACCCGTATTCGGCTCGTTCGCCGTTGCCTGTGCGTCGGTGAAGCCATGCTGTCATAGAGCCGCCTATGCCAGGCTGCTGGGCCCGGTCGCTTCGTCGACTGGGCTTATTATCGTGTGAGGAGTTATGTGGAGTTCGGCTGTAATTCAGAAGGCAGGGTTAATGTCGGCCCGTAGAGCAATCAGAACCAATTAATGTCCCTCAGGCCTCCCATTAGGGCAAACGATATGCGGAGAGAGTTAAGCCCCTAATGACATGTTCCTTCGTATTCAAACACAATTGCTCATGCTATAATCCCAAATAGAGGTGACATTAATGGATTTTATAATCGTTGTTATTATTCTAGCGGTTGTGTTTGGTGTATTTAGAAAGAAAAAAAAGTAAACTCTTCGGGGTTCCAAACGCTGAACGCCGGAAGAAGCGAGCGACTTCTGGAAGCTCGTCCCCAATCCGTCCCCAGCGCATCTCAAGATACGAGTTGTTCATGAATTTATCGAAACTTTTCCCGTTAAGAAGAACAAAAAAATCCCTTGCATCAAGGGATTTCCGTCTTTAAGTATGGTGCCGAGGACGGGGGTCGAACCCGTACGTAGGTCACCCTACGCAGGATTTTAAGTCCTGTGCGTCTGCCAATTCCGCCACCCCGGCATGTCGATTGAAAGCGCGAACGAAAGGCCGTTCGTTCGGTCAACGAGTTACATATTACCATGAACAAGCCCGACTCGTCAAACATAAAAACAGATCGGCAAGCAATTAAAAACGCCCCTAAAAATCAAAAAAACCTTGATTCTTCAAGGTTGTCTGGTGGTGGGCCCTGAGGGACTCGAACCCCCGACCAATCGGTTATGAGCCGACAGCTCTAACCACTGAGCTAAGGGCCCTCGTTCGTTATGGTCCTACGAGGAATTGGTTGCGGGGGCAGGATTTGAACCTGCGGCCTTCGGGTTATGAGCCCGACGAGCTACCGGGCTGCTCCACCCCGCGTCGTTGTATCGGTCGCACTTCTTTTGGCGACAAGAATTAATATACAACATTTCCATCCTCTACGTCAAGGCTAAAACCAAAATAATTGTGGTTTTTTCACTAAAGGATATGATTTATTTCTCTTCGTTATTCCCTTCTGCCTTCCCGTTGGCCTTATCGGCCTCATTCGCAGCCTGTTCGGCTTTGGCCAGCTCCGCCAGCTTCTGGACCAGGATATGCTGGGGCATATGCATCAGGTGCTCCAACGGCACGTTCAGGTGCTTGGCAAGCTTGACGGCGGTGTCCGCGGACAGCGGCATTCTTCTCATTCGGCATCGCTCCTTCTTCTTTAGACGATACCACAAAATCAGCCGCGCAGCCAAGCACGGACCGGCCTATAGGCGGCCTACGACGGCTCTTAGCGCCTCATAGAGCGCAGGCCTAGTCATGCCGGTCCCATTCCCATCTCCAATAGTCAAGGGACGTAACGCACCCCGTACTTGCCTTTGCGCGAGCGGTAAACCTCGATTTCCCTCGGCATCTCGATGCCGAACAGCCAGCCGTCGTTCTCCATTCGGCGCACGAGACATCCCGCTTGGAATTTGCTGTCGTAGAGTCTGGACCAGTACACCCATCTCACCCTAATTCCCTCCCGGATAAGTCAGTTGTCTACGGTCTTAGCATATACGGCAGACGTTGCGCTTACTCGCGTTTCCTTCCCGAACAAGCAAAAACCGCCCGGGATGGGCGGTTCCGCATATACATTATCAACGTTAAGGTCATCCGGCCACGGCCATGCCGGCCGCAGCCATGATGGCTTGCTTCTGGCTCATGGCATTCGGATCCATGTAAGGCGTCATATCGATCTCGCCGGTCGGGTTTGCCTTGATTTTCTGAAGCAGCTCGTCGCCTTTGGCCTGCCAATCCGCCAGCGCTTCCTTGACCGACATGTCGCCGTTCAGCGCCTTTTGGAAAGCCTGCTCGCTCAGGTTATACAGAAGGTTCAGGTTCGGGCGGTCCTTGTACAGCTGCGTATCGGCGTCGTTCGATTCATACGACACCGGCTTCAGCTTCGTGAAGGCCTCCATATTGAAGGTGGCGCCTTCCTTCGGCTTGACGAACTCCTGCAGCGTGCTGAGCTCGTATTGGCTTCTCGCCTTGAACTTGGCGTTCTCCTTGCCGTTAATGAATTTGATGAATTCCCAGGCATCCTTCTCGTTCGGGGCCGTGGCATTGATCCCGACGAGCTGGTTCAAGTACATATTGCCTCCGACGCCCGGCATCTCCGACAACTGCGGATACGTGACGACTCCCCACTCGATCGCCTTGTAATCCTTCATTTTGCTGACGTTGCGATTGAAGGCGTCGAGCTCGTTGACCAGATTGTAGCTGCCGATCATCATGGCGAGCCTTCCGCTGAAGAACGGTCTCTGCTCGTAAGGATCGTATCGATAATTGCCGTCCATAGGCTGCTCTTGCTGGAAATCTTCGACCTTAGGGATGACACGATCCTTATAAAGCTGAATCGGCTCCGTCCAAGCCTTCTCCCATTGCGGAGTATTGACGGTCATCTTCTCTCCCTGCGTATCGAACGTCCTCAGCTGCAGCGGCGCTACTATATTTTGCACGTTATAGAAGTTCAACCCGCTGTTCCAGTCGTTAAAAGAAAACCCGAAGATGGCGTCTTTCCCCGTTCCCGATGACACCTGGCGGGCGAGGGCAAACACCTGGTCCCAGGTCATATCGTCCGTCGGAGGCGTGATTCCCTTGTCGGTGAACAGCTTCTTGTTATAGAACAGCGCCGAAGAGGAGAACGTCGGGGTAAGTCCGTAAATCTGCCCGTTGCCTTGTTCGCGTATGTAATCGATAACCGAGGGCACGTAATCCGCAAGATCGATCTTGTCCTTCTTCATCAGAGGATCCAGCGGCTTGACCATGTTGGCCTCTACCAGATCGCCGATCATGGAACCCGAATCCAGCATGATCACGTCGACCGGATTGTCGCCGGTCATGATCTTCTTATACAATTCCATCGGTTCCGGCTGAGGATTCTCCTTGCGCTCCTCCTCGGTCGCATACTGCATTTCGCTCCAATCGTAAGCGCTCACGATCTCGATATCGATATTGTTGTGCGTCATTTCGAACATGTCCGTGTATTGCTGGCGAAAATAAGACTCGTTGTCCGGGCTGCCGTACAGCATGCCGATTCTCAGCGTTCTGCGGTTGTTCGGATCGTCCGTGCTGTCGCTGCTGCAAGCCGCAACCAGCGGCACCAGCATGGCAATGGATAAAGTCGCGGCGATGCTTTTTTTCTTGGTATTCATAAGCCCCTCCTTGATAATAGAACCGCGGAATCCAGTCCTGTAGCTTTCTGTCTGCGATTCCGCGGCGTAATGGATTTTAATGAGTATGAGTTTGAATGATAAGCGTACTCGCTTAGTAGAGGATCGGTCCGCCCCCGCCTCCTCCGCCGTAAACGTCGTCGAATACCCCGTCGATCTGGCCGGTCGGATTCAGCTTGATTTTCTGCAGAAGATCATTGCCCTTCGTCTCGAATTCGGCGAGCGCCTCCTTGACCGTCATCTGATTCTGCATCACCTTGTTGAATTCGATTTGGGCGAGCTGCTGAATCATATACAGGTTCGGACGTTCGGTGAGGAGCTGCTGCTCGGCGTAATTGATCTGCGTCGGCAGCGGCTTCGTCGTCGTGAACGCGTCGATGTTGTAGGACATGCCGTCCTTCACCTTGATGAATTCCTTAAGCGCCGGCATCTCGTAGCTGCTGCGGGACCTCAGCTTGCCCCACTCCTTGCCGTTCATGAACTTCACGAATTCCCAAGCGTCGTCCGGATTCGGAGCCTTGGCGTTGATGCCCGCCATCGAGTTCATATAGATATAGCTGCTGACTCCCGGAGCTTCCGCGAAGGTCGGCACCTGTACGACGTCCCAATCGAGCTGCTCCATGCCTTCGAACTTCTGATAGTTCTTGTTGTAGGTGTCGATCTCGTTGATGAAGTTGTAATTCGCGATGACCATCGCGACCTTCCCGTTGAAGAAGGTTTGCTGCTGGAACGGATTGTATCTGTTATTGTCGATCGTGGCCGGATCGACCTGCAGATCCTCCGTCGTCGGCAGGATGTGATCCTTGTACAGCTGGGAGATCGTCGTCCATACGTTCTCCCATTGCGGCGTATTGACGGTCATTTTCTCCGCGTTCGCGTCATAGAGCTTGAGCTGAAGCGGAGATGCATAGTTCATCATATCGCTGTAGCCGTCGCTATAGCCCCATTGGTTAAAGGCGAAGCCGAAGGTCGCATTCTTGCCCTCGCCGCTCTTCAGCTGACGAGCCAGCGTGAACAATTGATCCCAAGTGATATTGGCGGCGGGAGGACTAACGTTCAGCTTGCTGAAAATTTTCTTATTGTAAAAGAGCGCGGAAGGAGTATAGGTAGGCGCAAGAGCGTACAGCTGCCCGTCGCCCTGATCCTTGATTCCTTCGATGACCGCCGGAACGTAATCGTTCGGATCGATCTTGTCTTCCTTCATCTTCGCGTCCAGCGGCATAAGAAGATTGTCGCGTACGAGGCTGCCGAGCACGCCGGAATCCAGGATCATGACGTCGACCGGATTCTCGCCGGTCATGATCTCCTTCACCTTCTCGATCGGGTCCGGCTGCTTCTGGTTCTCCTTAGGCTCATCGAATTGCGTCTCCGTGTAGTCGATCGCCGGAACGATCTCGATATCGATGTTGGTATGAGTCAATTCGAACATGTCGGTATACTGCTGCCGGAAGTACGATTCGTCCTGCGAGCTTCCGTACATCGTTCCGATTCGGAGCGTGCGGCGGTTGTTCGGGTCGTCGTCGTTGCCGCCGCTGCAAGCAGCGAGAATCGGAACCAGCATCGTTAAGGTCATTCCTACGACCGTCCATTTGCGTGCCTTGGTTGTAAATACGTTCATGCAGTTTCCCCCTCTAATGGTTTAGGCGCGCGAATTCCGATTTTCTCTCCGTCGAATTCCAAGCTCGCCTTGTCGCTGATGCCGAGGCTCTGAAGGTATTCCTTCGGAATCTGAAGCCGGCCGTAACGGTCGACGACGACGTACGCCTCGTGAACCTCTCCGAGCAAGGATCCCTCTTCCTGCGGAACCTTGGCATCGTCCAGATTCGGATTTCTCTTGATGAACTCCGTGCTCGTGAGGCCGTCCCGGATCGCGACGACGCGGTCCACCTTGCCGGCGAGCGACAGGTCGTGGGTGACGATGACGATCGTAAGCCCGAGCTCTCGATTGAACCTGCGGAAAATATCCATGATGATGTCGGAGGTGCGAGTATCGACGGAGCCCGTCGGTTCGTCGGCGAGCAGCATCTGCGGCTTGTTCGCGAGCGAGATCGCGATCGCGACGCGCTGCTGCTCCCCTCCGGACAGCTGCGTCAGCTTGTTGTGCATCCGGTCCTTGAGGCCGACCCATTCCAGCAATTGCTTGGCGTACGCCCGGTCCGTCTTGCCGGAGAACATCATCGGCATCTCGACGTTCTCGAGCGCCGACAGGAACGGCAGCAGGTTGCGCGCGTTGTTCTGCCAGATGAAGCCGACCGTGTCGCGTTTGTACTTGACCAAGTCTTCTTCCGTCGCCTTAAGCAGGTCCCACGGACCGACCTTGACTTGGCCGGCGGATGGGCGGTCCAAGCCGCCCAGAATGTTCAGCAGCGTCGACTTGCCGCTGCCGCTGTTGCCGATGATGGCCATCATCTCGCCTTCCTGAACCGACAGGTTCAAGCCCTGGAGGGCGACGACCTCCAGATCGTCCGTCTTGTAAATCTTCACGAGCCCTTCGCAATGGATCATGGGGTTAGCGCTCCTCTCCAAGCTTGACGGCCTGGTGGACCTTCAAGCGTCTGATATGGGCGACCAGCATCGCGACTCCGATCGCCATCATGACGCCGACGACGATGTACAGCCGGTTCGTATCGACGTTGTCGAAGACGACGCGGAACGGCGGAATCTGGCCGGCCGCGTTGTCGGTCGTCTGCAGGAACGGCAGGAACAGCATGCTGGTCAGCTTGCCGATGCCGATCCCGAGCCCGATGGACAATCCGGCGGTAAACACCTGCTCGAGCAGAAGCATCCCGGTGAGCTGCTTGCGGGACAGCCCCATCGCTCTCAGAATGCCGATCTGCACGATCCGGCCGGATAGATTGAAGAACCAGAACAGAATGTAGCCGGACAGCGAGACGATAATCGTCACGAGGAAGCCGAGGCTTAAGATTCCGAAGACGCCGCCTCTTGCGGGGTGCTTGCTCTGCGTGATGAGCTCGCTTCTCGCGTCGCTGATCGAAGCGATCTCGATTCCCTTCTCTTGAAGCAGCGGAATCAGCGGCGCCACCTTCGCCTCCGGCTCCATCTTCAGCCATACGTCGTAAGGAGCCATCGGAGCCTCGTCGTAGATATAGTCCAGGTTCGCCACGATGAACGGCGACTCGGACGGATATTGGGCCGGCCAGTACGGCAGAATGGCGGCGACGATGAATTCGACTCTTTGCTCCTGAATGACCGCGGAGATCTGGTCTCCTTGCTGCAGGTTGTACTTCTCCGCCAGGTTGGAGGAGACAAGCGCATATTCCGCGCCTTTGCCCATAAGGGCCAGATATTGGAACGGACTTGCCGGATACAGGTCGTCGCGGAACCACGCCACACGGGCGAAGTCGACGTTCTGGATGCCGACGACCGTTCCTTGGCCCGCCGACCGGTCGTTGACGAGCAGGTTCACCTTGGCTTGCAGCACCTTGGCGGCATGCTCGACGCCCGGCAGCGTGCGGAACACCTCGAACGGCGGCTCCGAATAAATGACCTTCGACGGCCTAGGCGTCTGGCCTTGACCTCCGCCCTGTCCGCCGCCTTGGCCTTGGCCGCCGCCTTGACCCGACCCTTCGCCGGAGCTGATGTCCGGGCTTCCTTCCCATACCGTCGACACGACGACGTCGGTTCCGTACTGGTACAGGATCCGCTCCTCCGAGTTCAGGTCGATCGTCCGCGCGGCGGAGGCGTTGTATACCCCGAGACCCAGCGTCAGAATGAGCAGAATCATAAGCGGATAATAAGAGCGGGACGAGCGGGACAGCTGCGTCAACGTCAGGTAGAGCGGAACGGGGAGAATCGATCTCCAGAGACGGTTGAACAGCTTCAGCAGCAGCGGGAATAATCTAAGGAAGAACAACCCCGCCGCGAAAATAGTGATCGCCGGAACGAAGAACAGGAACGGCTGGACGTTGAGCTGATCCGTCGTCATTCCCGTCTTGAAGCTGACCATCTGGCGTTCGTTGAACAGGTACCAGCCGTAAGCGGCCACTCCCAGCAGCACGATGTCGATGAACCAGCGCTGCCACTGCGGCGCGCGATCGCTTCTCGCCATCCGGCGCTTGTGGTCGACGATCGACGTTCTCGTATAGACGAACGCCGGGATGACCGCCGCGCCGATCGCGACGAGCACGGCCGCGGCTCCCGCGAGAATGCTGTCCGTTCCGAAGCCGACCGGGATCGCCTTGCGGTTGACGAACTCCAGGAATCCGCTCGCGGAGCCGAT
>Ga0065721_10004174_pt1 | contig 50469 bp, 39 predicted proteins | sample Mesricmetagenome_FD_59108 | JGI IMG/M metagenome (GOLD analysis project Ga0065721, IMG submission 59108) | Mesophilic microbial community from rice straw/compost enrichment Sample: eDNA_1 v2 (version 2) | ecosystem: Engineered > Solid waste > Grass > Composting > Bioreactor | place: USA: Davis... | reverse complement strand
GTGCGCTGGTCAATATTAAAAACAGCCAATCCAAGCTGCCGCCGGAGCTGCCGGGCGATTCTGAACCGGAACCAGAACTCGAAGAGCTGGAGCTTGAACTTGAGCTGCTGGAACTTGAAGAGCTCGAGCTTGAAGAGCTAGAAGAGCTCGAGGAACTTGAACTCGACTGGCCCCAAGAAGAGGAGTTTTCCGGAATCAGCAGCGTCAACGTCTGTTGCTCGGGCGCCACAAGAATCGGTTCTTCGTCTTGGGTTTTATAAGCTTTGATCAGGTGAATCCGCAACTCCTCATCGGGTTCGTCTTCATCAATCAGAAAATCATTTATCACGGGAATTTCGAGTACGTGTACATCGCCAGCGGAAATCGGATTGAATTTCCGAGTAAATGTTTTTTGCTCGATTGCGATGTCTTCCATAATTGCTGTCGGTGAAATTGGCTCGACCTGAAATACCAGAGTGACTGGAACATCTGGGTTTCCAGGAGAAAAAAATCAGGGGAATTTTTGCGGTGGTTCCCTCTCTGGCCTCGACCGACGTTTGCCCGAAGCTAACTTCGTAGCGCACTCCTAATTCGATGGTCACTGGATCACTGGTGTTGCCTGCGCGGTCTTTGGCAATCAAACGCACAGGATATTCACCCAGTGGAAGCGCTGTTGGTTGGGACGGTGATTGCTCCACCATTTGACCGGCATAGAAAATCTGGAAGGCCACGTTGCCATTAGCATTGACCAAATCGCCATCATCAAATGTGATCATGCCAGCCGCTGCCAGTGTGCTGAATAATTTGTCGGTGGCGGTTTCCAAGCGAGCAGGTGCCAGCAGAATTTGGGGTGGTTCTTGATCATCAACGAAATCATCCAGAACCAGTCCGGACGCCGCCTGACATTCCGCATCACAGTCAGGATTCCAGCGATCCGGTTTTCCGTCACCATCGATATCAACCGCTGCAGCAGGATTGTTAGGGAAGGCGTCCTGATAAAGTCCGCTGTCGACGCGGCACAGTAAATCACAAGCCGGATCTATAACATCAAGATAGCCATCGCCATCGGAGTCGAGAGATGCCATGGGATGGAAAGGAAAGGCGTCTTCTGAATTGATTACGCCATCGCCGTCGGCGTCGTCATCATCTTCATCCAAAATTCCATCGCCATCGCTGTCGCGGAAAACGCGACCGTTCAATACCAATCCCGGCAATTGATACCCGTGGCCAAAATCCCAGAAGGGCGTACCGTCGGTATCTTTTTCTTCTCCCCAATTTCTATAGAGATTCGCAAGGCACGCCGGATCACCGACGTAGCGTGGGCACATCAATTCTGCGAGTGTGTTGCCGCCACGATTTGGCTGCGCAGCGTTCGCAACAAAATGAGCGTAGGTGCCTGGAGACCCTTCGCCTACAGGAGGAATTGAGGAAAGAGAGGTTTTGATGTCGCCTGAGCTTATCCAGCCGATAAGGCCACCCATTGGGTCGCGGTTATCCCAGGTTTCGATGCGCAGTTTTGTGGTGGAAAGCAGATTGCTTGACGTGCTGGCGACATAGTAGCCGCCTATACCTCCCGTCGCGTAGACATCCCCCTCGACGCGGCCCGTGCTGAAAACCGCTTCAATTTTTGTCTGCTCGATGTTCCCTGCCAGCAGCCCGTTGCGACTAGTGCCTCGGACGAAGGAGAGTTTGCCCGCAAACCCAGTGCGGCGGACGGTGGTTGAGTAGATATGGCCAAATAGGCCAAGGTCGGTTTCATCGGGGCGATCGATATAGAGGTTGCGAATGACGTAACTATTGCCCTCAAAAAATCCGCGGAAGTACTGGATCGGCTCCCAGCCTTTACCGTCATTCCAATAGGTGTCATTGGCGTCTATGACGCCGTCTTGATTGGTATCAAAGTCGAGATCTGCCGTCAGCTCGGCGCCTCGACAGAAGCCTTCAGGGCAACCAGCATTGCTGCCGTAAAGCGTTTTGCCCGTGAGGTCGTTACGCAGCTCGTTTAAATCCGCCAGGTCGTTAATTTCGATCAGACCGTTGTCGTCGAGATCGTAATCCGCGCGCCCTCCAACTGACCAGGCGGGGGAAGTGGCGGTAGTTAAAGCCAATAGGAGGGGTAGATACCTGAGCATAGCGTCCCTTTTCTGCGTTATCGGAATCCTGCCAATCTACCCCGATGGTGCGGGTGAGGCATTGAACCAATTGGCAATTCATCCCAAAAAATGCTGGCTGTGATCGGCGGGCTGATTTTTTGAGTGAACAGGCTTTATCAGTCCTGAGAACGCAGCGGAAATTATTATTCGTAAGATGTGTCGCATTTTTATTGGCGCTTGGGATAACGCAATTCAGAAAATGCTCGGGCTCACCCCGCAGTCAGATTTGGCGGCAATTCCTTTTTTGATAACAGGCAGTTAGGCACAGCATCCGCAGGAATTTGATACGTCAGGATTTGACATTCGCCGCCTGCACCCCCAATATCCGCCCCGCTTCAGGTTCCCCGTGGATGATGCCCGGGATTAAATGGGAAGTTTGGTGCAACACCAACGCTGCCCCCGCAACGGTATATGGCGCAACTGCGTCACAAGCCCGATACCAGCCTGCTGCTTTTGTTCGTCAATGGAGCGGAGGGCTACCATTCCGGGCTGATTGTCTGACGTCTTTTGCGTACCTGTCCTTTCATCCCCGAGATGCCTCCCTCAATGGCTGGGTTTTAGCTTTTGAGGAAATTCAATGAAGTATTTATCTCTATCGCTGGCTGTGGCCGGCACTCTTGCGGGCGCGCCTTTGGCCGCTCAGGAAAAACTCGAAGAAATCGTGGTGATTGCCTCCCGCGTGGAAACGCCTCTTCGGGAAGTGGGCGCCAGCGTTTCTGTGGTGGCGCTGGAGGAAATCGAATTGCGCGGTTATCCCACGGTGGCGCAACTGTTGCGCACGCAGGCGGGCATTTCCGTTTCCAATTCCGGCGGCGCAGGCAAACAAACGGCACTGCGCATTCGCGGTGAAGATGGTTTTCGCACTTTGGTGCTGATCGATGGGGTGGACGTGTCCGACCCCACCGCTCCGCAAGTTGGGCCGCTGGTGGAAAACCTCACCACCGGCAGCGAAATTGAGCGCATCGAAGTATTGCGTGGGCCCCAGGGATTTATTTACGGCGCCGATGCCGGCGGCGTGGTGCAGGTTGTTACGCGGCGGGTGCCATCCGGGGTGGAAGGTCAACTCGGGTTGGAGGGCGGCCGTTACGGTTCGCAAAAAATGAATGCGTTTGTTGCAGCGGGCAATCAAAAATTTGATGGCTTTTTCTCGGCGGCGGATTGGAGCACAGACGGATTTAATTCGATTGTGGAAGATACGCAGGGTGATGCCGACGGTTATTCGAACACGACGTTGCATGGCAAATTCGGCTGGAATCCATCACCGGATCTGCGTGTGCAAGTGGTGCTGCGGGATATAGATGCGGTAAACCAATACGATGTTTGCTACAACGAGCAGTTTCAGCGAATTCACGATTGCACTGGCGAATTGGCGCAAAGCACGGGGCGAATTTCACTGGATCACACTGCCGGTGCTTTTTCTCATCAGGTGGCTTTCTCCAGCAGTTCCATGGAGCGGGATAACTTCAGTGGCGACTATCTGGCTTTCGGCACCAAAGGTGCGTTGAAAAAAGCCGAATATGTGGCCCGCGTAAAAGCCAGCGATGCGGTTGCTGTTGTCTTCGGTGGCGATACGGAAATGGAGCGTGTGCACGTGGTGGACGGCGATGATTTAAGCCGCTATCAACTGGGCATGTTCGGCGAGTTTCAATTCGGTTTGGACGACCGGATCTTTTTCACTGGCGGCGTGCGTTATGACGAAAATGAAGATTTTGGCGAGCATCTGAGCGCGCGTTTAACCTCGGCTTATCTTCTGCCCGCCGGAGATAATGGTATTTTGAAATTGCGCGCCAGCGCCGGTAATGGTTTTCGTGCGCCGAGTCTTTATGAGGTCACCACCAACCGCAACGCGATTGTGCCGATGGCCGAATTAAAAGAGGAATCCAGCAGCGGTTACGACCTGGGCTTGGAATATTACCGGGACAGTGGTTTAAGTGCGCAGCTCACTTGGTTTGAACAAAGCACCGAAGATGAAATCATTTACGACATGCAAAATTGGACCGGGTATTTGCAAGCAGATGGCCGCAGCCACTCCAAAGGTGTCGAGTTGCAATTTTCTCTGCCGATTGCCAACTGGGCGCAATTGGATACGGTGTTTACCCGCAACCTGACGCAAACGTCGCTCGATCAGACGCGCATTCACCGGCCCGGCAAAACCGCGAATGTGTCGCTGTACCTCTATCCGGCGGAGAGTTTGGTGATTCTGCTCAATAATCGCTGGGAGAGTGATGTGCTGGATGTCGATCGCCAGCCAATGGATTCTTATCAAGTGCTGGACTTGAGTGCCACTTTCACGCTTGTGCCGGGTTGGGAGGTGTTTGGCCGGGTGGAAAATGCGCTTGATGAGGAATATCAAGAGGTGAGCGGTTATTACACCTCGCGCCGCGCCGGTTATATCGGCACACGCTTTTCTTTTTGAGATTTTTTATGACTGACCGCGACGACCAGAAAAATCAAAAACACAAATCCGCCATGGAAAAACAAAAAGCCAAGGTGGATGCGCGCATTGAACAGGCCAGTACCGAACGCGGTGTAGCGGTGCTGCTGACCGGCGACGGCAAAGGCAAATCCAGCTCGGCCTTTGGCATGGTGCTGCGCGCATTGGGTTATGGGCAAAAAGTTGGCGTGGTGCAATTTATCAAAGGGCAGCAGTTGTCCGGCGAAGAAATTTTTATTCGTGATCATGTTCCGCAAGTGGCGTTTTTTCAAATGGGCACGGGCTTTACCTGGGATACTCAGGATCGCTCCAGTGATATTGCCGCAGCGGAAAAAACCTGGGCTTTTGCTGAGCCTTTATTAAAAGATCCGAGTGTTGATTTGGTGGTGCTGGATGAGCTGACGTATATGCTCGCCTACGGTTATCTCGAAGAAGCCAAAGTGATCAGCGCCATTATCAATCGCCCGCGCGAGCAGAGTGTGGTGGTCACCGGGCGCGGTGGCGGTACGGCTCTGCGCGATGCTATGGATACAGTGTCGGAAGTCAAAGACATCAAACACGCTTTTACCTCCGGCATTAAAGCGCGCAAAGGCGTGGATTATTAATGGTCGCGGAGAAAACACCTTGATGCGCCCGCTGGCACAAATCGCGCATCTCTGGTCGGCCCTATTATTGGGAGCTGCGCTGCTGCTCGCGCTGAGCATGCTGGTGTCCCTGTGTTTTGGCGCGGTGGTTTTTTCTCCGGCGAATTTGTGGGCTTGGTTAACGGGTTCTGCAGATGCGCAGGCGCAATTGATCCTCGGCCAATTGCGTCTGCCGCGCACGCTATTGGCTGCGCTGGTGGGCGGACTCTTGGCGGTATGCGGCACGGCGACCCAGGGATTATTTCGCAACTCCCTGGCGGACCCGTCGCTGATCGGCGTCAGCGCCGGCGCGGCGGCGGGGGCGAGCGGCGTGATCGTGTTGCTCAATGATGTGCAGTGGAGCCTATGGGGACTGTCGTTGGTTTCCCTTGGCGCTTTTGCCGGCGGCCTGCTGGTGGTGTTGCTGGTCTATCGCCTCGCCAGCACGGCGACCGGCACCTCGGTGGTCACCATGCTGCTGGCGGGAATGGCGTTTACTTTTTTGGCCGGCGCGCTCACCAGCTTGCTGGAATTTTTCGCGGACAATGAAATGCTGCGGCGGATCAGCCTGTGGCGCATGGGCGGCTTGGACGGCGCTGACAACCTGCGGGTGGGTCTGCTGGCGCTGGTGACTGGCGCGGTGGTGCTGGTGCTGCTGCGCCAGCGCCGGGCATTGAATGCGTTGCTGCTGGGGGAGTCGGAGGCGCGCCACTTGGGTGTGGATGTGCAGCGGCTGCAACGCACGGTAATCGTCTGCGTTGCATTGGGCATGGGCGTGGCTGTGGCGGCGGCGGGCACCATCGCGTTTATCGGCCTGGTGGTGCCGCATATAGTGCGCATGCTGGTGGGGCCGGATCACCGCTATGTATTGCCTTTGAGCGGTTTTGTCGGCGCGACTCTGCTCGTACTCGCTGACACCTTCGCCCGCAGCCTTATCTCTCCCACGGAATTGCCGGTTGGACTGGTGACTGCCTTTATCGGCGCGCCGGTGTTTATCTCCCTGCTGCGCCAGCGGCGCTATCAGGGAATAGGGGGCTGACATGGCAAATCCGGTGCTGGAAGTGCGGCAGGCCAGTGTGACTCTGGATGGCGTGGAGCGCCTGAGGGAGGTGAGCTTCAGCCTCACTCCTGGAGAGATGGCAGTGATTATCGGCCCCAACGGCGCAGGTAAAACCTCCCTGTTGCGCCTGGTGGCTGGCGAGTTGGCGGCATCCGCAGGGACGGTTTATCTCGCTGGTAAAGAATCGGTGCAGTGGTCACTGGCCCAGCGCGCCCGCCAATTTGCGGTCTTGCCGCAGACCAGCAGTCTCAATTTTCCGTTTACGGTGGCGGAGGTGGTCGCCCTCGGCCGCAGTCCGCATAGCACCGGTCAGCAGCTTGATGCCGAGATAGTGGCGGCGGCATTGGATGCGGTGGATATGACCCATCTGCGCGACCGCCTCTATACCCATCTCTCCGGCGGCGAAAAACAGCGCGCGCATCTCGCCCGGGTGATGGCGCAGATCTGGCGCGCCGAGGACGCAGGGGAGCGCCTGCTGTTGCTCGACGAACCCACCGCGTCTCTCGACCTCGGCCATCAACAGCAGCTGATGCAGCGGGTGCGGGATTTCGCCGCCCAGGGCGTGGCGGTGCTGTTGGTGCTGCACGATCTCAACCTCGCCCTGAGTTTTGCCGACCGCTTGCTGGTGTTGCAGGAGGGCCGCTTGATCGCCGACGGCCCCAGCGCGGAAGTGCTGTCCCCCGAACTTTTGCGGCGGTTGTTCGGTGCCAGTGCGGAACTGTTTCACCATCCGCGCACCGGCCGGCCGATTGTCTTGCTTTAGTGTGTGTATGCGCTTACTTTGCTTCGCCCATCGGCGACCTATAAAAACTCTATGAAAGAACTGATCCTTGGCGGCGCCCGTAGCGGCAAGTCCCGCTATGCCGAACGCTCTGCGTTGGCGACTGGTAAAACCCCCGTATATATCGCCACCGGCTGGGCGGACGACGCCGAGATGGCGGCGCGCATCGACCGCCATCGCGCCGACCGCAGCGATAGTTGGCAGCTGGTGGAAGAGCCGCTGCATCTGGCGCAGGCGCTGCTCGCGGTGGATGGCCCGCAGCGGGTGCTGGTGGTGGATTGTCTTACCTTGTGGCTGAGCAACTGCCTGCATATGGGCGACTGGCAAAGCGCGCGGGATCGGCTGTTGGTGGTGCTGCCGCAGCTCGCCGCCGATGTCTACTTGGTCAGTAATGAAGTGGGTTCCGGGGTGGTGCCGCTCGGGCCATTGCCACGGCGCTTTGTCGATGAAAGCGGCTGGCTGCATCAGGCCCTGGCGGAGATCTGCGACAGGGTAACCCTGGTAGTTGCCGGCCTACCGTTAACACTGAAATTTCCCCGGGGTGCTCCATGATCATTCAACAGCCGTCCCTCGATTGGGTATTCAAACCCGCTTGGCCGTTGGACCGGCACGCCGAAACAGCGGCGGCCCAGCACCAGCAGCAGCTCACCAAACCTATCGGCGCGCTCGGTGAATTGGAAGTGATCGCCCAGCGCTTTGCCGCCTGGCAGGGCCGGGCGGATCCGCGCCTGGAGCAGATTGCCGTCCGCGTGTTTGCCGCCGACCACGGCGTCTGTGCCAAGGCAGTTTCCGCCTATCCGCAGGAAGTGACCGCGCAAATGATCGGCAATTTTCTGCGCGGCGGCGCCGCCATCAGCGTGCTGGCCCGCCAGCTCGGCGCCGATCTACAGGTGTGCAATATGGGCACGGTGACCCCGCCGCCGGATCTGCCCGGCCTGAAAAATTGTGCCATCGCCCCCGGCACCCGCGACTTCACCGAACAGGCGGCGATGGCCCATGCCGAACTCGTCCGCGCCCTGCGCGCCGGCGCTGATGCGGTGCCGGAGGGTATCCAGCTGTTTGTCGGCGGTGAGATGGGCATCGGCAACACTACTACTGCGGCCGCGTTGGTGAGTGCGCTGCTCGACCTGCCTCCCGATATGACTGTCGGACCGGGAACCGGTGTGGACGCCGCCGGGCTGGTGCGCAAGCGGCGGGTGGTAGAGAGTGCTCTGGCGCTGCATGGCGAGGCGATAAGCGCGGCGGAATCGCCAGCGTTGAAGGCCTTGGAAACCATCGGCGGCTTCGAGATCGCCGCGCTTGCCGGCGCCTATATCCGCTGCGGTCAGCGTGGTATCGGCGTGCTGGTGGATGGCTATATCAGTACCGCTGCGGCACTGTGCGCGGTGCGCATCAACCCGCAGGTGCGCGACTGGCTGATGTTCGGCCATGTTTCATCCGAGCCCGCCCACCGGCTGGTGCTCAAGCATTTGGGAGCCTTGCCCCTGTTGGACTTACGTTTGCGCCTGGGGGAGGGCAGTGGTGCGGCGCTGGCGGTGCCGCTGCTGCGGGCGGCTCTGGATCTGCACAACAACATGGCCAGCTTTGCCACGGCGGGAGTGGCCGGGCGTGAATGATGTCACCCGCATCGACCTGCTGCGCCATGGCGAGTGCGAGGGCGGCCATATCTTTCGCGGCAATAACGAGGTGCCTCTCAGCGCCAACGGGTTGATGCAGATGCACAAGGCCATCGCCAACGCAGGGCCTTGGTCGCACATCGTCAGTTCACCGCTGCGGCGCTGCCGGATTTTTACCGAGCAACTGAGCAGTGCGCCTGTTGAGTTCGACGAGCGGTTGCGGGAAGTGGGCTTCGGCGTTTGGGAAGGTCAGCTGGTGGAAGACGTGTGGCGCACGGATACGGACACCATCACCGCCTGGAATCGCGATCCCACCAGCGTCACCCCGGAGAACGGCGAGCCGCTGATTCAGGTGGCGACGCGGGTGATGGCATGTTTTCAGGAGCTGGTGCAGCGTCATTGCGGTGGGCGTCTGCTGCTGGTCACCCACGGTGGCGTGATCCGCGTTTTACTTAGCCAGTTATTAGCTATGCCTCTGTCCTGCGCCGGGCGGATTCACGTACCCTATGCGGCCCTGTCGACGGTGGTTGTGTATCACCAGGAGACGGGCGAGCAGATCAAATTGCTCGGGCATAACTGGATGGGTGAAGGAGAGTGATTATGTACAACTGGCACGCAATGGTGGTGGCGTTTTCCCTGCTCACCCGCCTGACCTTGCCGGAACGCTGGCGCCCCGCGGATCTCACCCCGGAATTGCAAAGTCGCGCCGCGCTGTTTTATCCATTCGTGGGCGCCATTATCGGCGGCCTCATGGTGGCGCTCTATCTGTTGATGCCGGACAAAATCGGCGTCACCGTGCAGGCCACGCTGCTGGTTGCCCTGTGGGTGTGGCTGACCGGCGCTTTGCATTTGGACGGCTTGGCCGACTCCATGGACGCGTTGGGCGCGGCCCACAAAGATCCCGCCCGCGCGCAGGCCGTGCTCAAAGATCCTCATCTGGGCACCCTCGGCGTCTGTTCGTTGGTGATTCTGCTGCTGCTCAAACTCGCGCTGCTGCGCACGGTATTGGAAGTCGGCGCCACCTACTGGGCGCTGCTCGCCGCGCCGGTGGCGGCACGTCTGCTGGCGCTGATTTTTATGATGACCACCGCCACCGCTCGCACAGAGGGTATGGTCGGGCAGATCGATGTGCGCCCTTATCAACCGGTGGTGATCGGCCTCGCCCTGATCGGTCTGCTCGCCATTATGTGGATGATGGGCCGCTTGGCCGGTACAGCATTGATCGTGCTGCTCGCTCTCTGGCTGGTGCACTGGCAACAGCGCTGGCAGAAATTGTTGGGCGGCTACAGCGGCGACGCCGTGGGCGCGTTGATTGAGGTGGCGGAAGTGCTGGTGCTGTTTATGGTGGTGCTGACCTGGTGAGATATTCGCGCACGATTTTGCTGATTGCGCTGATTTGCGCGGTGTTTTCCACGCAGGCGGAAATTGTTGTCACCGACGATCTGGGCCGCACCGTGACTCTCGAAAAACCCGCCCGCCGCATAGTCGCACTGGCGCCGCATATCGTCGAAAACCTTTATTCAGCGGGCGCAGGTGAGTGGTTGGTGGGCGCGGTGGACTACTGCGACTATCCCGAGGCGGCGAAAAAAATTCCCCGCGTCGGTGCCATCAGTGCCTACAGCCTGGAAGCCATAGTCGCGCTCAAACCGGATCTGGTGGTGATGTGGCATTCGGGGCTGGGTGGAAAATCCCTGCCGAAATTTCTCGAGCTCGGCCTTACCGTCTACGCCAACGATCCCAAAACCCTCGACGATATTCCGCGCTCCCTGCGCGATTTTGGTGTGCTCACCGGAGCGCAGGAACGGGGAGAAAAAGCCGCAGCGGAATTCGATGCGCGTTTGCAAAAACTGCGGCAGGACCACAGCGATCAGCGGCGCCTCAGCGTGCTTTACCAAGTGTGGAATCAGCCACTGCAAACCCTCAATAACGACCACATCATCAGCGACATCATCCAACTCTGCGGTGGCACCAACGCCTTCGGCGATGCCACCTCCATAGCGCCGATCATCAGCATCGAATCCGTCATCACCCGCAACCCCGACCTCATCATCGCCAGCGGCATGGGCGAGGAAAAACCGGAGTGGCTCGACGACTGGAAAAAATACACCGGCCTCACCGCCGTGAAAAACGCGGACCTTTATTTTGTCCCACCCGATATTATTCAACGGCATACCGTAAGAATTCTGGATGGGGCGGAGCGTGTTTGTGCGGCGCTGGCTGCTGCGCGGGGAAAGCGGGAAGGAGCAAATAATTAAGTAGCTGCTGAGAAGAGCGAACAGATACAAAGGGGCTAAAAAAGCAGCCCCTTTCGATTTTTTCTATTTCACAAAAGCCTCGCGGATCTGCGAAAAACTCACCGGTATGGTCATATAACCCGTCGGTTGATAACTGTGGATATGCAGACCGTCTTCGGATAATTGCGTGATACGACCATCCACCGTTCTGCCGCTGTTAAGGTGCAGCACGACTTCCTGATTCAAATGATCATTCAATTGCTCCACAGACACAGGTCGCGGGCGGGAGTTGCTGCGGGTTGTGCGGGTGGTTGTTGTGGCGGGTCGGTCTGCGGTGGAGATCGACTGAAAGTCNATATCGTCGGCAAGCTGTGCNGCGGCGGAAATTTCCAGANTGCCCATGTCGGNGCCNTTGACTGACAGGTTGGAGCGNAATTGGTACGGCAGCATATCCGGCGTCATTTGCGCGAGCTTAACAAGACTAAAATCGTCGGTGGGTTTTATGTTGAGACGGAAATGTTTTGGCTGTTCGAGAAATTGACGATAGCCATGAATAAAATTATTTCCAGGAACCAGGCCATATTCCTGCCAAACTTCCTGCCAGGAATCAATGTGGTGGGCGATAAATTCCGCTTTGTCCATTGCCATTTCTTGCGCGCAAAAATCGATAACGCGCGCTATATAACCGGCATCGTGATAATCGAGCACCATTTCATTAAAGCGGGCTGACATAAGCGCGGTGCTGATGGCGGACATGTCACGGGATTTTGCGTTGAGGGAAAAGTCCATATTCATAACCACTTCATTCATACCGGCAACTGTGGCGCGGGTTTCCAGCTCGATCCATTGGCCCTCGTTCATAAGGCGATACTCAGAGACGGTATCCACCTTCACCAGTTCGCCAAATCCCATAGCGGCGATGTCTTCGTCATCAAACAGTTCGCGCTCGTCACAACCGGCGACAAGCAGGTTTTCACTCGCCTCATTGGCGAAGGCATTCGTTTGGCGATAGGCTTCGCCGCCGATCGGAAGCATCATTCCTTCGAAGGACAAGCCCAGTTGTGCCGGCAGGCGTTTTTTGCGGATGTCCATGGCTAGGCGGTGAACACCCCAAAGTCCGTCGGTGCGCAGGGCAATGCGGTCGAGGCTCAAGCTTTCGTCCAATCCGGGAATCATAATCCGAACTCGATCAATCTCCACATCGCCGCCGAGGGTGATGCCAACATCGTCGTATTCCAGATATCCACCCATGGAACGCATAACTCCAGCGGCGGAATCCAGGTGTTTTTTCACCTGCTGCGTGTAGTAAAAATTGACCCCCAGCAACACCGCCCCCAGGGCGGCAACGCCGACTAAGACTCTTTTCATAAAAAATCCTGATATAGATTTATTGGTATTCCTGAAAAAGAATACTAGCCGCTTTTTTACTCAATGCGCGAGGGCTGGTTGGAAGAGACGAGAAGAAAGAGGTGGTGTAGAAACAAAAAAGGGCGGATGACCGCCCTTTTAAGCTGGGGAAATACGATTTAATTACACACCACGCCACCATCGCCATACTGATCGCCGCAGGTGTCGCGGCCGATACAGCTGCTATTATTTTCCCAGCCCCAGCCGCCGTTCAGGCCTTGGCAGAGGGCATAGCGGCTGCCGTACCAGTTACACTCGCATTGACCGCCGGTATTGCCACCGTTGTTAACTGGAGGATTACTACCACCGTTATTGTTATCGACCGGGGGATTGTTGCCGCCGTTGTTGTTATTCACTGGCGGATTACTGTTGCCGTTATTGCCGGTGTTGTTATTGTTGCCACCATTGTTGCTGCTGTTGCAATTGCCGCTGAAGCAATCACCGGTGCCGCCAAAACCAATGACGCCGTTGCAATGCATGGTTTCTGAAAAAAAAGAACCGCCGCCGCACTCGCCGTCGTAAGTCGCGGTGTTGTATTCCATATCTTCCGCCTGACGGGTTTCGCCGTTGGCGAACACATAATCCAGGATTACATCGCGGTCGCCGCCGTCGTTATCGAATTCAACTTGAATATCACCTGCCGCACTGCCTTGATAAGTGTAATTTTCGAAGCTGCTGGTGAGCGTCCAATCCTGCACAGTAGTGTTACCAATGCGCAGATTAATGTGTTCACCACCTGCGGCGCCGCGGGCGCGTACTGTGATGCCTGTGCTGGAGGGAGTGCTATTACCGGTGCCGCCGGCGTTGCCACCATTATTGCCTCCGCTATTACCTCCGCTATTGTTATTTCCGCCGTTGTTGTTACCGTCGTTACTTTGATTGCCCCCGTTATTGTTGTTGCCGCCACTATTATTGTTGCCTCCGGCGGACCCTTCGCTCACCGTAATATCGGAGCTGCCGGTGCTTTGATAACCCTCGGTCGCCATCACCATATAATCATGAGTGCCCAAATTCAGACCGGCGCGCTGCCACGCGTCGAAATGATTCCCGGTGGTAATGGTGCCGCTGATATTGCCAAAACCTTTTTTGGGTTCGCGTACGCTGAAATATTGATAAAACGTTTGCGTGCCTTCGATCGATGGCTGCTGAACGCGCTGGCAGCGCACAATACTGTAAGTGGCGCCGTCGCTTTGGAAGGTGCCAAAGGTTTGTCGGCCGGTGGTACAGGAAGAGGGATTATAGGAGCCGTAACTTTCGATAACGTAATATTCAATGAGTGGGTTTTTTGTCCAGCCATATAGCGCCAAATAGGAATTTTGCGAATTATCGACGTTGTAACTGCCGGTGTAATTGACGACTTTGCGTCCGCCGGGATTCCAACCTTTGCCGCCCACCCAATTATTGATATTGCTCCACTGCGAGGTGTAGCGCCCGCCTTCGCGCAAGCCAAACGTGACGTTGCCGCTATCTTTCCAGAATGAATAATAAAAACCGTTGTGAGTGCCGGTGGCGTTGTTGGTTAAATCCTGCGCCTGCGCGCTGGTCACGCCCAATAATGCGGTTCCCAAAATTATGCCGGTGACGCTCGCGCCAGACATCATCAGTTTTTTTAAACGGGATGTTTTCATGAAATTGTTCCTGTGATGAGGTGAGACAAAGTCGAGTGACTTAAGCTTGAGTAACTAAAGCCGAACATGAGCGATACGCAAAATGCGGACTTCATCTATCTCATTAATGTGAAGAAATGACAGAAAATTCTGAAATCACTTAGGAGTTTTGATTTCAGACATTAAGCGAGGGCATGCTAACAGCTGTAGTTATTTCTCCCATCATAAATTCCGCAAAATATAAACAGGTTCACTAATTAGAATTAAACAAGCGTTGCGTCATTTTTTAACCGCATAATGGTTTTTTGACTGTTAGCTGGTTTGAAACAGTTTGGCGGGAGTGAGGGAAAATTTTGGCTTTGAGTTTTGCTGAAGTGCCAGCTCTAATGCGGTAATACTTATTAAAGTCTATACAACTATATGATTTTATTTCGCGGTGTTTGCGGTGTTTTGCGCTCTCGACCTTGGGAGAGTTGTTGTTAATCAAAGATGCGATAGAAATCAAATAAAAGAAAAGCGGGGCCCTGTGGCCCCGCGTATTTTGCTTTCAAATTTCCCGGCAGTCGTTGGGAATGTCCAGATTGGGCATCTTGTAAGGGCGCGCCTGTTTAATAATTAATTGACGCTCCGGTCCGTGGAATTTGAATTCACTTTCCATAGTAAACCAGCGGTTTTCTTTTTGCGGGTCCAGCAGATTGCGGAAGTGAGTTTGAATGGCGTCCATGGAGCAGGCGAGCGAGCGCACCTCGTTCGCCGTGATCACGCGATTGTCCACCAGACTGCTGTAACTGTGATAGGTCAGCGTTGGCGTGCGCGGCGGCCATTGATAAATCAATTGTTCAGTCACCACTCCCGGTGCGGGATTGGTCACACTCGCCTCACCGGCCTGACTGTTGAAATAATATTGATCGGTGCGGATCGGATCGAGAATATTGCGGGCCACCGCCACGCCGTTGGCGCGTTCATTTGGAAAGGCGTAGTGGACGAGAATGGCCATGGCAACCTCGCTTTGATCTACATTGGAATTGATGCGCTCCTCCACCGCGCGTAAATTCCACAAGCTCGCCCACACTGTGCGTATGGCGCCATCCACAGGTTTATCCTTGTCATCCAACTCGGCACTGATGGATTCATAAAGCCCTGCGCCATTAAATTGTTCCAGGTCTTCGGTATTGCTGCTGCTGCGGAAGCGCACGGATTTATTGCCAAAGCGCTCGCTCACCCACTGGGTGACTTCGCTGAGCAACGTGCTCTCCACAGGATGTTGCAAAATCATTTGGCGCAGGCTCTGCAGCGCGATTTTGCGGTATTCCAGATCGGTAAAAAACATGTCGTCGGCGAGCAGCGTATCCACATAATCCTGCGCGCCGCTGTTTTGCATATGCGCTAGATAATGGGCCATAGGAATGGCAAAGGCTTGTTCCGGTACTGCAAAGGTTGCGCCTTCGAGACAGACGGAATTTAATTGATCGACTTTAAATAGCTCCGCCAGCTGCGCTGCCTTGGCGCCGACGGTGGGCAAATCGTCCATGCCGGCATTTTGCAGATCGATTAATTGCGTGGTTTGGCGATCCAGACGCGGTATCAGAATATCGCCGCCATTCTGCTGGGATTGCCAAAATTCCTGCGCTTCTTCCAGCGTCGCTGCACGCAATTGATAGCCGCCATCATTGACTTCCAAGCGCACCAATTTGCCCAGCAACTGTTTTATTTCCGGCAATTCACTCGCGCCAGGCAGTGCCATATTCGGAGTGTTGCGGCTCTGGCTGAGAATATTCACGTGGGCGAGGGGTGTCTGGAAGGCTTCGGTAATCAGCCCGCCGACAAAATCGATATCGTTGGGTACATCGTCGGTAATCACAATCACGCGATTGCCCAGCAGCGCATCCTCCAATTCATCGGTGCGCACGTAAGTGAGAGTGCCGTAGGCGACCCCGGGAGCAAGTCCTTGAAAAACGATATTGGCATAGGGTGCTTTGGGGCCGACGATGGGCAGCGTGCCTTCAATTGTGCGCGCACGAGCAACCTGTTGGGCATCCTGAGGGCGCAGCGACCACTGCGTTGGCTTTTCCGTAAAAGCGGTTACGGTATAAAACGCGTCGCGCATTTGTGTCCCGGTAATAGCATCGCCGAAAGTGAATTCCACATTGCGCAGATCGGCATTGGCATGCAGCGTCAGTGTGCCCAAATGATAACGACGAGTGATGCTGCTGTTGTAATTCTCTACGGAAAAACGGCTCCAGCCTTGATTAAACAGTTGATTTTCATCGGCATCGCAGCGGTTGAGTGCGGGATCCATATCGATAATCTGGCGGACAAAGGTGTAATGCAGCGGCCACTCGCGGGCGCCGAGCAAATGCACGGCATTTTGATTGTGCAGATCGATCACGAATTTAACCGACTGCTCATTGCTCTGTCCGCCGCCAGCGGCGAGGCGGGAAAAATCCGTCGGGGTATAAATTCCGCGGGCGCGATTGCCGATTGTCCGCTCCAATGTGGCGGTACAAGCACCATCGAGATTGGGTGTCTCGTTGTCGCAAAAACGCAGACGGAAGGGATAGCTAGTCGCGCGGGTTAAACTGCGGTTTTCCGGCCAGTGCATAAATGGCACTGTATCCGCCGGCTCCTGTGTTTGCCGTTCAAATAACACTGCGACGCCTTCATTAAAGGCTTGCTGATTAATTGCTGCGACCTGCGCCTCGGTAATATCCAGAGCAAAAACCTCACCGGGAGCCAAAGAGAGGGCGGGCAGATCAATCGCGTTGCTGGAATCGAATGCCGGCAATCCCGCAGTGGGCGGATAGGCAGCCAACACCAAACGGTAATCCCCGGTATTTAATGTGGTATTGGAAAAATTTTTCACCTCGATAAAACGCGCCGGCAGAATCGCCACTTCATTAATGCCGAGAGAGGCCGGGGCCAGCGCTGGCCACTGCTCGACAGGAAATTCCGCAAAAGTGACATCATCATTCAGCGGCGGGATGGTGTTAGGGCCGCATTGCGTGCCGTTGGTTTTTCCTGGTGTGGCATAGCGGCAGCGCGCAAGTGTGCCGCTGCCGGAGGGAAAGCGGCTGTAGGATTGATTGGTTTCCAGTGCGGGCACGTCGATGTTCTGCACTATCTCACCGTCGGCGTTGCGCACTAAAACTTTGTCACCGGACGCGCTTAATTTAAATGGCAGATGATTGGGGCCGCGGGTCGGATCGTCGTCCGCCCAGAGTTGGATAAAAGCGCCGGGCGCCAGCGTTACATCGGGCAGGGGAATAAAAGGGCTGCCGCTGTCGGCAATGGCGTAATCGCGCAAATTGATTGCGGTAGTGCCGGTGTTGGTAAGTTCGATCCAATCTTCCGGCTGGCCGGTTTCGTCGATGGCGACGCCATCGTTGGACGAAACCACTTCATTGATGACGAGATAGTTGATAGGTTCTTCCGACTCACCGCAAGCTGCGATGACGCTCAGCACAAACCCGCTGATGGCCAATTTGGTCGGACTCATTAGGCGCTCCTTGACGAGGACCAGAAGTTGCTTTGTTAAGCGCTAGAACAGTTTACTGACGCTATACCAGAATCTAAGGAATATACAGGATGGAGTTGTGAGAAATTGTAATGTCTGTCAAACCCCGGAAATTGGTGGGTCTATAGGTATCCCGGGATTCAAAGTTTGATGGCTGTTTCTCATTATTCTGCGCACCGTTGCGAGAGGAGTCGCCAAAATTAGGGTGGAAAGAGCGGAAGCCTATGAATTTTGCAGCAAGCCAAACACCAGATCGAAATTGCTTTTGACAAAGTAAATTAGTGGGATTTAAATAGCCAGCCTTGTAACATCTACCGCATCCCGTATATGAGGCACCCAAACGGAGCATTATTCTGTCCCCAGCGAGTGCAAGGGGCTGCCTCCTCAATACATCTCATGCCCTAGTATTAACTTAACCCTGCTGTCAAGCTGTACGCCTCGATGACTTTTGTATGACAACTGAAGATGCCGCAGGCACTGCGTTTAGAAAATATTACCTAGAGCTTTGTCGTTATGTGCAGCAGAAATTTTCTCGCGCAGGGGAAGCAGACGACATAGTACAGGATGCATTCCAGAATATACTCACGGCAGGAAACATTGACTCTTTAGCCAACACACGGGCTTACCTGTATAAAACAGCCAAAAACATCGCCCTGAACCGCCTGCGGCAAAAAGATTGCCAAAACGAAATCTTCGTTGACATAGATGATCACGACATCGTCGGAGCGCCTATGGATCGTCAAATAATGGCAGAGATTGATATCAGGCATGTCAGGGAAGTACTTGATCGGTTGCCAGAAAAAGATCGAACAACGTTTCTATTGAACCGTATCGAAGGAAAGACTTACAAAGAGATCAGTGTGGAACTTGGCATCACAGTAAGTTCAGTTGAAAAAAGAATGATGAAAGTTCTGACGGCAATACGTCGGGCCATGGATGACCAATAACTCGAGGACCATCCAATGAGCCTTACCAAAATTCCACAGGAAATCGAGCAGCAGGCGGCCTATTGGTACGTGCGTATACAATCGCCGGAATTAACGCCTCAACAGGAGTCGGAATTTTTTGCTTGGCTGGAGTCATCCAGTATTCATCAAGCCGCGTTTGTTCGCATAGAGCAGGCATGGGTAGTGGGCGGAAGTGTACAAAAGCAAGCGAGGAAAAAGTCATTTTCATTTAACCTGCAACTTAGTTTTGGGCTGAGTGCTGCGGCAGCGGTATTGGTTGCTGTTCTTTTGATGCACTTATCTCCTCTCAATCATAAACAGGCCGCTCCGGTGCTTGAAAAATACGTGGCTTTAACAGAGCAGCAAACCCTGACGCTGCCTGACAGCTCTTCCGTAGTGCTTAGGCCTAACAGCCATATTGAAGTTCTCTATTCAGAATCGAGCCGCGAACTCCATCTGCATAAAGGGCAAATCTTTTTAAGGGTAACGCAAGATGCAGCGCGCCCTTTTAGGGTGATCACGAGCCAGGGCATTGTTCGTGTAATAGGCACACAATTTGAGGTACAGAAGCTAGCCGGCGATATAAAAATTACTGTTGTTGAGGGATTAGTGGGATTGCTCAAATTTGATGACGCAAATCCTAGCCAAAGGCCGTTATTAATCTTAAGTAAAAATCAGCAAATTCTTTATTCGGATGCACTGGGTGGAGCAGTGCCGACTGACGTGGATGCGACAAGAGAAACCAGCTGGACGAAAGGCCGCATGTTTTTTGATGGTGCACCTTTGATTGAAGTTGTGGCCGAGCTAAATGAGCATTTGTCGCAACCGATCCGAATTGCCAGTCCCGAATTGCAAACCAAACGAATAGTTGGTGCTGTTTCTATCAAAAATCCAAGGGCTGCGGCTGTGAGTCTGGGAAGCATTGCGGGTGCAGTGGTTGAAGAGACCCGGGCCAAGGATGCCCTTCTACTGAAATCTGCTATAGATGAATTTCCCAAACGATGAACCTAAAAAATAGTGTTTTGGTAATTTTCCTGGCTTTGCTTAGCTTGTTGTCGTCTTGTGACAGCGCGGATCGCGGCGGTGTGTCCTTAACTCCTAAACCGCTACCCCCTGGGGAAAAACCTCCGTCGGATCAGGAAAATCAACCGATGTCGGTTATCTCCGTTACGACCAAATGTTTGGCGATATACGAGCCCGATTTCCTTAGTGCCACAGACGGGTCAAAAGTCCAGACGGTAGATTGTGTTGCAGGCGTGCCCTATCAAGACTGGTTTCTGACTCAGCAGAATGAAATTCTTTCTGCCAATGGCCAGTGTTTGGCATTCGCGGGTAATCTGGAAAGTGGCGCTCTTGTTGTTCTCAATAATTGTGACGATTCGACGGATCAGAAGTGGGCGTTCGACGAACAGACTGCCACCATCCGTCACGAAGACGATTTTAGCCTTTGTCTCGAAATGCCCGAGGCGACCATACGCTTTAACGGCAGTCAACTCTATCTCATGCCCTGTCACGGGAAGATGAATCAGCAATGGGTCATCCAAACGCTCAAACGCAAGTATCTAGTTAGCTCGTTAAATTCAGATATTTTTATCAATATCGAACCGGAGGTTGTAGGAGGCGAGCCGCGCCTTGCTGCTACTCGGGTTATTAAAGGCTGGCTCAGTGCAGAATGGACACTGGAACCTGTGTGGACAAATTATCGAATTCGTAATCGGTGGAAACCAGACCGTTTCCTGCATGTTGAAAACGGTCGGTTAGACGCCACCGCTATACTGCCGCATTGGGAAAGCGCATTTTGGACATTGATTCGCCAAGAAAGCCGCCACGGCGAAGCTTATCTTCTGCGCAACCTATGGCGAAGTGATATTTATATAGGGCTGGATGCCAACTATGAGCTAAAAGCTGGCACTTTGTCTGAGCTAATTGATGGTAGCGCTCTTTGGCGAGTTATCGATGTCAACGAGGGCCCTTAAGTTTCTCCATATTTGTTTGGGATGCTTGATTTTGGGTGGTGTTGGATTTTCCCAAAATGGGTTTTCCGATCCTATACAAGCCAGCCAGCGCTATTATTTTGATATTCCCGAATTGCCACTGCACCAATCTATATTGGAATTCGCTTTTCAAGCGGACTGCGAAGTGCTCGCGCAAGAAAAAGATTTAACGCGTCAACAAGGCCGCAGAGTGCGTGGTTATCTTTCTCCGCTGCAAGCTCTTGAAAATTTATTGGCTGGGGCTGGTTTGACCGCCGAATTTCTTTCTGAGGCCCAGGCATATGTCATACGGGTAGCTCCGACTCAAATGGCGGAGTCCGGTTCGGAGCGTAAAATTGAGGAGGTCCTTGTAACCGCTAAACGCTACCCGGCGCGCTATCAAACCGTCGTCAGCAGCGAGGATCGTTATGGTGGCGCGGTGTTCGATCCAACTCGCGCACATAATATATTGCCCGAAGCTGTATTGGCGGACTCCGCGAGCGAGAGTCTGATGGACGCGCTTCGTTATATCAGTTCGGCCACTCCAGGCGATGGATTAGCGGATAGCAATGATGGCTATTTCCTGCGGGGGTTTCCTGCGCAAAATACCTATATCGACGGCCTCAGAGTTAGCAATACTACTGCTATACAAATTGTGCCGGATGCAATTGAGCGTTTAGACGTCCTTAAAGGGCCGTCAATGTTGTTCTATGGTCAATCCAGTGCAGGTGGGGTGGTGGATGTCACACGAAAAAAAGCGGCAGCTGAAGACTGGCTGCGGGCAGAATTCGCATTTGGAGAGCCGACGCGACACAAATTTTTTATTGCCGCTAATAAAGCAGAGCTTTTGGGAAATCTAGATGTTTTGCTGATGGGTATGGACGAGCGGCAGCAGGAAAACTCAGATAGTCGGCACCGGCATCGCCAGCTATTTAATATTCGCGGACAAGGTCATGTGCAGGACCGCCTGATCTATGGCGTAGGTTATGAATATCAGTATCTAAATAAAGCAACAGCGCAGCATCTGCCAATTTTTACTGATTCGAGTCAGTTTCTGTCCTATCTGGGGCGAGACTTTATTAACCAAGCAGAAGATGAATTTTCAGCATCGGCTGAACTGGTTGACAGCACCTTCAATTTCACCTTGATGCCTGAATGGCAACTGCAAGGCAATTTTCTCTGGCAAAGCGAAATTCGCAACGGTGTGAGAATCAGCGAGAATTTCCTTACGGATGCTCATGTCCTCTTGCCTCCTAACCCCACCCATACCAGGGTGGGGATGGCTGCCGTCATGGGTCAGATGGCAGCACCTATATTGCGAGTCGGTTCCCATTACACGTTTGGCCCACTGGAAAATCTATATGATCAACACGAAGCAGATAAGGCTCACACCGCCAGTCTCGCTATAAATGGGCAACTGCAAACCGGTGCAATCGAGCATCGGCTTATCGCTGGTGTAGATGTGTATCGCCAGTGGCTTCATCAGCAATTTGCCGTGGAGGAAAGACTATTTCTTAGCGAGCCGGTATTCAGCGAGAGCATTCTCAAAAATCCACAAAAATTCTTGTTCAATACATTGTTGCAAGAAATGCCTTTGACCAGTTCGATCAAATTAAAAGAGTGGAGAATTAACCGTGAAGATTGGGGCAGCTATTTCCAGTTCAGATCAAATTGGTCGGCAAAGTGGAACATGAGTCTCGGCTGGCGTTATTCACGCTTTTATGAAAAGCGTCGGGAAATTGAGGGCAGTAATCCGGATTTGGAAGGCACCTATTCGGACTGGCTGATGCAAGCGGGATCCAGCTGGCAACTGGGTGATACCATGTCCCTTTACGGCAATTATTCAGAGACTTTAAATCTGAATTATTTGATCGATGATTTTGAACGGTTTGTCGAGCAACCGGAAAAATCGACGCAATACGAGTTGGGCCTTAAATGGCAGGCGCGGGGAGGGCAGGCGCTCGGTACTATTTCGCTATTTAATATCGCCAGTTCAGGCGTGAATACAGTGAAGTTTGAATCAGGCTACCGCACTTTAAAAATGCCGCAAAAACGCGAGGTTCAAGGTATTGAAATCGACCTGACGTGGAAGATCAATGCCCGGACAGAGTGGATTGCCAGTGCTGCCTTAATGCGCAACGATTTTAAAGAGGAGCATTCTGCAACACTTTACCCACGCATGGTCGCAGACAATACCTTTGGCCTTTTCGGCCGTATTAATTTGTCTGATACATGGACTTCATATGCTGGGCTGAATTATGTCAGCGATCGATCCGTCGACGGTGGCGGTGAGGCAAAGCTGGATGCCTATACACTGATAGATCTGGCGCTGGAAAAAATGCTGGTTTCTGGCGCGCATGAATGGAAAATTCGCGCGATGGTAAAAAATCTATTGGACGAATATCACCTATCGGTTGCTTTACCCGGTATTCGCGCAACTCCAGCTCCTGGGCGACATGCGATGATTGAATTGACCTACTTATTACAAGAATAAAGACGAATAATCAAAAATACGTATTCATAACGCTTAAAAATATAAAAAGCCCCGCCAAACACATTGACGAAGCCTTGAGATGGCTAACTAAAAGAGATATCCCTTATATTTTATTCAATATCCAGCGCGCGCTATGCCATCCCGTATTGATCGGGCTGGATTTTAAGCTGCCCCCCTCAAGATTAATATATTCATTCGCTTTCCAACGATTGCGAATCAGATAGACCTTACCCTGCATAGCAGAAGGCACCGTACCGGTATATTTCACCAGTTCCCACTGAGCACTTAACCAACCGGATTGAATGACGCCAGCCTGAAGTGATCCGTACTCTACGTGGAGAAATTCGTTTGGCTTCCAGCGGTTTTTGATACGGTAGAAGTTGCCGACTTTTTCGAAAGTCCAGTTTGCACTCTGCCAATTAGAGTTGATATTTGTGGCTTCCACAGGTCCATTTTCAATATGAACATACCAGTCGAGAGCCCAAAAATTCTGCAATCGATAAAAATCGTTGTACATAAATGGGTCGGTGACGTGGTAGCCGGACATAACATCTGGTGGCATCCAAGAATTCTGGAGGGCATCAGTAACTATTTTGGAATTGAATGAGCTGCCTGAAACATTGGCAGCGAGCCTATGACAGGCAATTGCGCAGTTGTTGTTGTTCGCATTAATGGCATTATTAACCAAGTTTTCCCAACCAAAAAAATGGCTACCTGATGTGTTGGTATTAACCACTTTATAGTTTTTTAAATTTCTGCCGTTGTAGACCAACTGCAACTGGGAAAAAGCGTTGGCGAGCGCTGGGGTTACGATAAAAGGGTCGGCGGTGTGACAATTAACACACCTATCGACGAGACCTCCTGGTTGTCGCCAGACATTGCCTGCACTTGAAGAGTCTAGTGCTGGAAGTGTTTGACTTGAGGATTGGCTTTGTATTGCATCGAAGAAACATGTTTTTCCGGAAATTTTATTTTGCAAAATGTAGCCATTAAGCCCTGCTTTCTGCGTACTATTGTTTACATTTCTGCACAAGAACATTGCAGTTACGTTTGGATTTCCCGTTTCAACTTTGCCGATATAGTTATTGGTTGACTGCAAGCCAGGACGATCCGTAAGTGACGGTATATGGATACCATCGGTACACTTATATCCGGGGATAGTGTTCAGTTCCAATTCCTGCTTACATGCTTGTACATAAGCACTTAATGATTCTGCGGCGAAAATGAGGCCGCTGTAACTGAGTAAAATGGATACAACCGAAAATCGGATGTAGGTGAAAAGCCGATTCATACAAACCTCCGTGGAATCATTTTGAATGCCCCGTCAAAAACGGCGGGGCGTGGGTTAAAACACTGCTCCGCAACTACGAGCAGGTATACCAGCGAGAGCTGAGATAGCCTTCGTGATAATTCCGTATGCGTGGATTGCCATTTTCCACATGTAGGAAACTACCGGGGGCCGCCACGTTTTCGATTCTGAAATAATCACCAAAGTGGTGAAGGCGCCACAATCCTCTTGGTTGAAGCGTACCGGTAGGCATTGAACCGGTGATGACGGTTGCATCGACTTGGGTGCCGGTTGCTTGCATATATTGGGTGGCCTGCCAGGTATTGCGGATGCGGTAGACGGTCTGGCCATTGTAGGTGACAGGTTCAAAATGCCATTTTGCGCTTTCCCATCCGTTGTGCCCTAAAGGACTTGTGCGAAGTTGTGGGGATGAGCCATTAACGGGTTCAACATTTAGGAATTTGTCGCCACCAGTGGTCCATACGCTCAGCATTCTGTAGCGATCCGCAGTGGTGCCGGAGCGTGGATCGCAGCTGCCGCGTTTGTAGCCGTGAACACGAATCGCTCGCAGATCATCGTAGCGTGGGCTTCCTCCAAAATCGCTATTCCATATAAAGACTTCCCCGGAGCCATTAATAGGATCTACACCAACGCCGGAGCGAGTCCCGTCCATCGCACCTCCTTGCCCACCACCACGACGTTCAAAGGTCCCATTGGGCATGCGCTCATAGCCTGGCGCATAATCCAGGAAAAATTGCACCAGTCCGGAGGCGCTGGCGCTTAGCGCCAAATATTTATCGAGTTCCACCCAGCGCGCACGGGTTTCTTTATTGACGATCATATAACCGCCTTCTTTTGCAGGACGCTGTGCGCTATTTTCACGGGACACCAAAATATCTTCAGCGCCCATTTCCGTTAAAATTTGATTGAATGATTTACCTGCTGCTACTTCTGCGACGTAACGCAATAGCGCGTGGCCGTTACTGGAATACTGCGAACCCTGACCCGGAAGAATGGAACAATTAAAACCGCTGCTCCATTCACAAGCGGGATAACTGGCATAAACCCTGGCCAAATGAGCACTTGTTAATTGCGAGGCGTTGATCCCAAAACGGAAGGCAATTTCATCCTGCCAGCCTTGCAGACCTCCAATGTTGCTTATGCCACTGGTATGAGTACGCAACTGTTCTACGGTGATTTGCTGGACATTGGTGCCGAATGTTCCGCCCAGTGGAGAAACATTGAGTATTTCGCCGAAGACTTTTGAGTCCGGATGCAGAATCCCTTGGTCGTAGAGATACACAGTCACAGCATCGGTAACTCGCTTGTCCACGCTCGCTAAGCGCATGATCGCGTCAGGATGCACGCTTGACGTTAATCGTTTGTCTGACCAGCCAATAGATCTCTGATCAACCACCACGCCGTTTTTGTACGCCGCAAATGTGCCGCCAATAGCGCCCATTTCCTTGGTGTACTGAGTAAATATATCGGCCTTGATTCGCTCTTCAGTGCCGTTAGCTGCAGCATAAGTTATGTTTTGTGGGAGTGCGGCGAGCGCTGAATTTTGGGCCAAACCAAAATCTGAAAAGGCGTTATTACAGTTTACGATTAGCGAAGATTGAGTACTGCTGGGATTCGACTGCTCATGGAAACATTCTACCCTTACGCCGATGGTATTGACTCCTGGTAGTAATGCGGCTCTTGCTGCATCATTCAGGCCCAAATAATGGGATTCACCAGCGAGAGTGCTGCGATAAGTGTTGGTTGCCAGCACACCGTTCACATAGATACTGACACTATTGTTCCAACGCCCCCAGAACATCAAATTATTGATCTGTGACTGGGTGAGATTAACTTCCCGGCGCAACCAGAATACGGGAGCTGTCACGCCGCCGTTGCCGTTGCCAATGCGGCTGGTTTTATTGTTTTGCCAGTTACTATTGTTGGTACTGTAGCCGTTTTTGGCCCAAGCATGAGTCAACTGGTCCAAGGGACACATGGGCGAGTCCGCGCCGGTTGTCCGACGAAATGGATTGTCTCCCGCAAGGCAGGTACGCAAATTTTGGTTGGGTTGTGGATTGGCGGTCGTTACAGACCAACCAGTACTAGTGGGGCTGACGATCCAGCTGGTTGGTTTGGGCAGATCTCCATCGACTTGTGCGCGTGGACAGTTGGCGTTGATGTCGGTGGGGACCGAGGTGGTGACGCTGAGATTAGTGACGGTCGCGGTGGCTTTATTGGTTGCGTGATTGGCTGTGAGGGCAATACCAATCAAGGCAGACCCTGAAAGACTGATGGTCTCACGTGTGCGTAAATTCCAGCATTGACCATCATCGGAGCTATAAGTCGTCACCGTATTCCCTTGACGAACAGCGCTCAGCCATTTACTGGGTTTTAAATAACGTGTTCTGTAAGGATTGGTTTGGCTGAAATCTTCGTTGGGAGCGGGGTTTTCCTGCCAAGTGGAATATGTCACACCGCTCGTACTTGCGCGATATTGTCCTGCTGAACCTAATTGCGGCCGCAACAAAAACATAGCATTGGCGGAGTTCGGAGTGGCGTCCTTGCGCACCATGACGCCGACTTTTGTCCAGGGAGCTGTATTCGTTACCGATACTATTCGTGCGGTTACTCTGCCATCGCCCGACAGAGATTTATAAAGATAATGGAAATGGTCGCTAGTGCCTTCGATATCAAGACCTCCGGCCACTATGGTGTATGTTCCGGTGGTGCTGTTATAAGTAGTGTTCCCACCAACGTTGTTGCCAATATTTGCGGCAGTAAAGCCGTTAACCTGCGTTTGAGCTGATGCTGCTGTGGGCCCCAATATGATAGCCGTCAGCGCAGCGGCCGAGCCGACTTTGCCAAAGAGTGTCTTCACAAAAATCTCCTAGTCCGTTTTTTTGGTATCTAATGTTCAATACATAACCAGTTACTGGATCTGTGCGAACGTCGAATAAGACACACCTGGGTCTTGTTACCTCAGGAGCATTTTTGTGATTCACATCACATTTTAGTATTCGGTATAGATTCTAAATGGGGCTGAATAAAAATCAGTCAAATTTGTGGGAGTATTTGTGTGTTAAGTAGTTGTTGTTTAGTGAAACAACTCCAGCTGCTTATCCACCAGCCCAGCCAACGACTGCTCAACAAAGTGCAAAATCGTATCGGCTACGGGGCTTAGTTGCTTATCCACATAATGTTGATAGTCGAAAGGCGATTGCCGGTATTGCGCGGGTTCGGGGCCGTTGCGGGTGATGACATAATCCACCCAGTCGCCGCGGCGCAGTTTAATGCCTTGCCACTCCAATAATTTGCGCGCGGCCTGCACATGCGGTGGCACATTTTTTTGATATTCGTGCAGATGGCGGCGCAGGCGTTTGCGATAAATCAGCTCGGCGTCGCGGGCGCCGGCCAATACTTCCGCTGTGGTGGTGCGCACAAAATCGCGGTAATCCTCGCCGGCGAATACCTTGCGATAGAGTTCCAGTTGGAAATCCCTCGCCAGCGCCGTCCAATCCGTGCGCACATTTTCCAGGCCTTTAAATACCACGGTGCGGGCGCCGTCTTTTTCCACCACGCCAGCGTAGCGTTTTTTGGAACCCTGGTCGGAGCCACGCATGGTTGGCATCAAAAACTGGCTGTAGTGGGTTTCAAACTGGATTTCCAACGCACTCTGCAGATTAAATTCCTGGGCGATACGCGCCTGCCACCATTGGTTGAGCCCACTGGCCAGCCGCTTGCCAATTTCCTGGCATTCCTGCGCAGTTTTAATCTGTGACGAATGCTCCCGCTCCAGCCAGACAAACAGCGAATCGGTATCGCCGTAAATCACGTTAAATCCCTGTTGCTCAATCCAGTCGCGGCTCTGCTGAATAATTTGATGGCCGCGCAGGGTAATTGAGCTGCACACGCGGGGATCGAAAAAACGGCAACCGGTGGAGCCCAGCACGCCGTAAAAAGAATTCATAATGATTTTGATCGCGTGAGAGAGCGGCGCATTGCGCTCGGCCTTGGCGCGATCGCGGGCGGCGGACAGATTTTCAATAATCTGCGGCAGAATATGGCCTTCACGCGCAAAATAGGCGCCGTTAAACCCGAGCACTGTCTGCTCTTCATTCAGCTCATTGTGTTGCGCGAGCCAGAAGCCGCAGGGATCGATCAAAAAGGTGCGAATAATACTCGGGTACAGACTTTTAAAATCCAGCACTAGCACGTTGTGATAAATCCCCGGCCGCGAATCCATAACATAACCACCGGGGCTGATCACATCCGACTGCAGCTCGCCGAGATTCGGTGCTATATAACCGCGCCTATGCAATCGCGGCAAATAGGAATATTCAAAGGCCGCCACCGACCCGCCGATGCGGTCGAGCACAAGTCCTGTCAATTGGCTGCGCTCCACCGCAAAATGCAGAAGGTTTTGCTGCAGAAAAATATCCCACACCAATTTGCAGTCCTGCAGGTTGTACGCAGCCAGCGCCGGTTTATCGCTGTGAAATAATTCGGTGATGTCGTGGCCGCGCTGGGAGCCTTTTAATAATTTGCCATCGTTGAGCAGGGTTTGCGAAACGTGCTCAAGGGAATAGCTGGTGAAAATGTGATTGGCAGCTTTGAGCAACTCAATGCCATCCAGGGCGACCCGCCCCGGAATACTGATATGGCGCCGGCCGGTTTCTTCTTCCTGGCGCCAGTGCAGGGACTGATCGCCGCGAGCGATGGCGAAATTGATACCGAGTTTTTTGCAGATACTGTCGAGCACCCAGAGGTCGAACTGCACCACACTCCAGCCGATCAGCACGTCCGGATCAATGCGATTTAGCCAAACAAAAAAATGCTGCAGGCAATCTTTTGCGGTCGAGAAAAACTCCAGCGTGTCCGTATCCGTGCCGGCGCCCACCATAAACACTTTTTGCTCTTCCGCGCACCATACACCGATGGAATAAAGCTCCGCCGCATCCATGGAAGTTTCGATATCCAGAGACACCATTTTTAAATGCGGGCGGTGGTCGGAAGGGCTTATGCCGGGGTTGAGTTGCGGCAGGGCAGGTGCGGGATTATCGGCAAACGTCAGTTGCGCCGCGGCGGTGACAAATCGCTCCATCAGATAGCGCTCCGGCGGCTTTACATCCGTTTCCCAGCAGCGGATGCCCGCGTCTTCCAGATACTGCTGCGCTTCCCGGGCGATCTTCTGGCTGCGGCAATAGAGCGCATTCACCGGCTGGTTGTGAAAATTGCGCAAGTGTACTTCCGCCATACGCCAGTGGCGCAGTTTTGCTAGGAGCGCGTTAACGGCATCGGCTTGGTCCCGCGGAATAAAAAACACCACTTCCTGCTGGGTGACCGACGACCAGATCGGCCCTGCCTCCGTCGCCCACCAGAAATCTAGAACCACTCCATTGGTGGTGTCGCGCCAGTGGCGGGTCAGCAGAAAAGCGTTCAGGGAAACAGGCATGGTGACGGGTGATGCCGAAGCGGTAGCCAGAGGAGAGTGGCTGGGAATATGAAAGAAGGTTGGTAGTTGCGCAAGACAGGATTCGGGCGTCCACTCGCGGGGCGCCCGGTCGGTTATTCCGACTTCTGATGGAACGGTGCGAACCAGCAAATGATGAAAGAGGGAATGGTGGCCAACATGACAAACACGAAGTAGCCGATATAGCCCATCTTTTGCTGCAGCAGACCACTGACCATACCGGTCAGCATCATGCATAGGCCCATCAACGCGGTACCGAAGGCATAGTGAGTGGTGGCGTATTTACCCGGCGCCATCTGCTGCATCAGGTAAATCATGAAGCCCACAGAACCGACGCCGAAGAAGAACTGCTCGATGATCACACCGGCAGCCACCAGCGCGTAGCTCTCCGGCTGGTAGATGGCGAGCAGCAGGAAGGTGACGTTGGGAACGTTGATGCAGATACACAGGGGGAACAGGGCTTTTTGCAGGCCTTTTTTCGCCACATAAGCACCGCCGATCAGGGAGCCGATCAGCAGCGCGACCAGGCCGAGGGTTCCGTAGATAAGGCCGAACTCTTGGTTGGTCATGGCGAGGCCGCCATTTTCCATGGAGTCTTTCATAAACAGCATGCTGGGTGCGTTCAGGAAGCCGAAGCTGACGCGGAACAGCAGGGCAAAGCCGATCATCAGCCAGATGCCCTTTTTCTGGAAAAAGGTAACAAAGGCGTCGACCAGGGTTTTAACCGCTTCGCCTGGGCTGCTGGGGGTATTTTCCGCGCGGGAGCCGTCCGGCATCACGCGCCAGTGCCATGCGGCCATTACCAACATGATCACGCCCATAAGGAGAAACACCACCTGCCAGGACTGGGTCCACTCTGCACCACTGACGTGGGGGTCATGCCCGAAAACGTACTGGTGCAGCAGACCGCTGGACACCACCATCACGCTCATCATGGCAAGCTTGCCGAGGTTCCAGCTCAAGCTTTGCCAGCCGCAGTAAAGCGCCTGGGATTTACCGTCGAGAGATGTGACATACACCCCATCGGTGGTGATGTCCTGCGCGGCCCCCAGGAATGACAACACCCAGAAGAAACCCAACATTACGGTGATGTAGCTCGGCAGATTCATGCTCAGCGCAACGCCGATAAAGCCCAAGCCGAGCAGCAGCTGGGTCAGCAGCACAAAGAATTTTTTGGTTTTGTACATTTCCAGGAAAGCGGCATACAGCGGCTTGATGGTGTACGCCAGGCCGAGTGCGCTGGCGTAGCCGGCGGCTTTGGCGTTGTCCATCCCCAGGTTGCTGAACATCACGACAGCGGCGGCAGTCAGCATGTTGTAGGTGAGGGCCATGGTGAAGTAGCCGGTGGGAACCCACAGCAGGGGATGGCGGCTGGGCGGAGCGGACGCCGGAGTGTCGTCGGCGTAAGTGGGAGTTTCAGGGCGTGCAGTCGTAGTCATTATTGTTGAGCCTTTTGATCAAGAGTTACATCTGAAGCCACTGCATGACTTCAATTCCGGGCGCGGTTGGCTGGTCCGGCGGGTCATTCTAGCGGATGCTGCCGCGCTTGCAGCGGGTTATTTTTTGAACCTGTCGCGAAATTCCGCGAAATATTTGCGCAATAAATGCGAGGGTGGGACACCAGCAATGTGAGGTGGGACATTACCAGCGCTCGATGGTGTCCGGGAATCGCTGGCGATCTTCATCCGTGGCGCGGTCCCGGCATTCGCCGCGCATCCGGCGGGTGGTCTCGCCGGCGTAGCGTCCGAGCAGCACATAGCCGTCGCGGCAGTAGCCGGATTGCTCCATCACCTCGTCCAACATCTTCTGCATATGTTTGCTGGACAAGGCTTTTTGTTGTTTGGGTGTCCGGCCATTGCTGCCGGGCGCCGCCATAACATCCACGGGCATGGGAAAGATCACTTCAAACAGCTTGAGACCGCCTTCTGTTATGCGCGTTTGCAGCGGCAGTGGCGCTTCCGACTTGCCGCGATGGATACAGCCGCCAAGGCAGAGCAGGAGGAGTAGGCAGAGCCCGGCGGGAATCAGGGTGCGGCGGTGGAAGGTCATGGCTGCTGAAGGCTCCGGCATAGATCAAGTGACGCGAATATAACCCATAAGTCCCGTTTCCATGTGCTCGATGACGTGGCAGTGGAACATCCAGTCCCCCGGGTTATCCGCCACTATGGCGACCTCGGCGCGCTCGTTTTTATCCAGTAGCAGGGTGTCGGTGTGATGGGGGTCGAAATCGCGCAGGTTTGACCGCAGCACTGTGAAGGTAAATCCGTGCAGGTGGATGGGATGAAAATGCTGGGAGGCGTTGTACAGCTCGAAGATATAGGTCTTGCCCAGCTGCAAAGTTGCCAGCGGCTCTGGCAGATGGTGATGGGTGTGATCGGCCCAGGCGCGTTTGTTGACGGTCCAGAACACCGGGTCTGCCTTGCCATCCGCGCCCACGGGTGAGAGCGCGCCGGCCCATTCAAAAATCAGCGGGATACGGATGGCATTGGCCAAGTCCAGCGCGGGAATTGGATTCAGCGGCAGCGTCGGCATCGGCCGTGCTGGCAGATCGGCTGCGAGCACTTCCAGCTCGCACAGGCTGAAGGCAAATTGCCCTTTGCGGTCGAGGATATGGTAAATGCCCGGCTCCCGCGGCACCTCTATGGCGAGATCGACGCGCATACCGGCGCCGAGAGGATGGCTTTCCAGCGGTAGCGGCGCGAGCGGGTTGCCTTCGACAGCAATGACCTGGGCAGGCAGATCCGCGCCTATGTTGAATACCCGGGTGTTGTCCATATTGGCGATGCGCAGGCGGACCACACCGCCTGCCGCCAGGGTGAGCCGTTCCGCCGCTTTGCCGTTGACCGTGGCATGAGTGCCGAGAGTGCCGTTGCGCGCCGCCGCCCGATGGCTGGTAAAGGCCGCAAAACTGCCGTTCGGGTTGAGATGCCAGTCTTTGAGCACGAGGCTCAGGTCCTGAGCAAACTCGACCGGCGTTTCCTCCTCGACAATCAACAAGCCCACCAAGCCGCGGCTGAGTTGCTGCAAGCTGTTGAAATGAGGGTGATACCAAAAGGTGCCGGCGTCTGGGCAGGTGAATTCATAAACGAAAGTGCCGCCGGGGGGAATCGGCTCCTGGGTCAGGCCCGGCACGCCATCCGCAGCATTGTTCAGGCGGATGCCATGCCAGTGAATGGTGGTGGGTTCCGGCAACTCATTGCGCACCAGAATTCGCACTGGGCGATTCTGCCGCACCCGCAGGGTCGTACCCGGGAATTCGCCGTTAAAGGTCCAGGCCGGCGTCTGGGTTCCGGGCAAAAGCGAGATCATCTGCGGCTTGAGGATCAGCTCGTGATCGTAGGTCTGGCGCAGCGGTCTATGGGCGCAGGCGCCGAGAGCCAAGCTGCCACCGAGACCCAAAACGGTCTGCAGACAGCGGCGGCGGGTCAGGGGTGGCAACATAAATAAAGAAAACCTTGCTCAAACCAGGATCAGGTGATTGTCCCAGCGCAGGCTCGCACTGCGGGAGACCAGCTCCAGCCGCGGTTCCGGCTGCAGGCGCAGATAGACCATCTGACCGAGCCCATTACTCACCAGAAAACTATCTTGCTTCGGCACCCAGCTGGCGCCGGCGACATCGCGTACCGGAAAGCTGCGGATATGGCGATTGCCCGCCATATCCCAGAGTGAAATACAGTTGCCGCGTGGCGTGGTGCTCAACGCCACCTGGCCGTCCGCCGACAGCGCCATGCTGGCGATGTACTGGTTCATCTGGCGCCATTCCGACGCGGTGGCATCGAATGGGCGTAACTCGCCGCCGCGACTGTGCTGGAAAACCAGCGGGTGAGGGTTTGCCTCTATGCCGCTGGCATGATCCTGCGCACCTATAACCACTGTTCCATTCGCACCAACCGTCAGATGGCGCAGGCTGATTTGATGGTGGGGCGGGCGCAGCTGCTCCAGCAGCTCACCCGAATCCAGCTGCAGGTACACCAGACTCGGGTCCATGCTGTCGAGGTTCAGCATCTCCCGTTCCGAGTCCGGGTGGGTGAGTATGCCGCCGTTGGCCACCACCAGGGTGGCGCCGTCGGGCAGCAGCGCCAGTTGGTGGGGGTCCAGACCGTGGGTGTCGATCTGGCCGACTCGGGCAAATGGCGGCGCGGTTTCGTGAATCGCCACCACCCCCATCTGGCGTTCAAAGGCATAGGTGGTGAGGAATAGATGGCGGCCGTCCGCACTGACTACGCCGTGACCGCAAAAATGCTCACCCGGCTGTGCCTCCAGAGTCGCCAACAGCGCCCCCGCGCGCATCTCCACCACATAACACTGGCGGCCGGGGCGGCGGGCGAAGTAGATGGCGAGACGGTCGTCCAGAGCGCGGGCCTCATGGGCGCGATACGGGACCGGCAGGCAATAAGTGGGTTCGCCTGCGGCATCCAGCCCCAGCAGGCAGTGGCCGCCATCCGCATCGTCGGCGGCACTGAGAAAGCGGGTGGAGCTGCCGGTGAAACGCACGGCGCCGACCGAAGCCAGTACCGCACCAGCACCCGCGCCCCATAAGAGTCGTCGTCGATTGATCCTGGTCACGCGTCAATCTCCGTCGTTCGAGTTAAAGCCCAGATGCACCTGCAGCGCGGTCGGCAGCTCGGTTTTCAAAAGGGGCAGAAGCTGGCCCAGGCTATCCCAAGCTGCTTGCAGCTGAGGCAACGCATCCGGTTCCTGCAGCTGAGTGAACAGTGGCGCAGGCAGGGGCGCCAGCCGCTCGCGACTGTCTTTAAACGCTGCTGTAATGCGGTTTGCCAGATCCTTTTGGCCCTGCGCTTCCAGCACCGGTTGCACTCCTGTGGCGAACAGCTGTTCATTCGCGGCCAGCTCCGCCTGCATTGCCGGCAGTGAAAGCTGGCTGCGCCAGAGTTCGAGGCGGTAGGGGTTGATACGCCCGGCACCCGGGCGACCGCCAAAGGGCTCGCCCAATTCTTTGTTCTTTATTTTCTCCATGCTGGTGACTATGGCACTGACCAATGCTGCCAATACATCATTGGTTTCAGGGAATGCCAGATTGCCTTCGCCGGGCGATAAGAACGTCTCCAGATAATTGCTGCCCTCCGGCGACCACTCCTTCAGCAGTTGTTCGGCTACCGCTTGGGTGTTGGCGGCGGCAGCCTGCAGGAAGAGACACACGCGGGCATTATCGAACTGCGCCGGCGCCGCCCGGCTCGGGTCGAACAACACATACTCCAACGCCGAAAGCCCCTGCACCAGCACATTGCTCTGCGCCATAGTGGCAGCGTCGATAGGCGTTTCGTCTTCCAGCAGCGCTTCCACTTTCTGGCCGACGCGGTTGTGGGTATCCGGCCAGAACTGCACGCGCCAAGCCTGGTTGCCCTCCTGTATGGGACCGAAATTCACCACCTGCAGAACCTGCCAGCTCAACATGGCATTGCGCCAGGCTTCGCGGCTGGCTTCCAGCTCTCCTGGATTGCTCGGGTTTTGGCAGAGACTCTCCAGTCGCTGGCGCAGCTCACTGGTGTCGCGCACAAACGCCTGATGCCAGGGCAGGATCAAGTTTTCCGCCGTTTTGCTGAGCGCCGCTGCGGTGGGAGAGGGCGCGGACGATGGCGTGGATTTGGGGGAGCAGGCGGCCAGAACAGTCAGGGCGGCGGCCAGAAGAACAGTAAAAGGACGCAACATGGTATGCCTATCGGTTAGAGCGAATTGAGAAACGCCAGCAAAGCTTCGCGTTTGTGGGTGGGCAATTGGCGCACCGCCTTTTGGCTGGCGGCCGCTTCACCGCCGTGCCAGAGAATGGCCTCGAGCAGATTGCGCGCCCGTCCATCGTGGAGGAAGAAGGTGTGTCCGCTCACCACTTCCGTCAGGCCGATTCCCCACAGGGGCGGCGTGCGCCACTCGCTGCCGCTGGCGAGAAATTCACCTCGGCCATCGGCTAGGCCCGGCCCCATATCGTGCAGAAGCAGATCGGTGAACGGGTGGATCGTCTGGTGGCTCAGCCACTCGTGCGGCGACAAGCCGGTTTTCCAGGTGGGGGTGTGGCAGGCGGCGCAGCCGGCGTCGAGAAACACCTGCCAGCCTTCGCGCACCGCCGGGTCGTTGATATTGCGCCGCGCGGGCACCGCCAGATTGGCGCTGTAGAAATCCACCTGTTCCTGGATTTGTGCTTCCAACTCCGGCTCTCCACCAGCCAGAGCCAGACAGACCGCAGGATCGGCGGGACATTCCGTGTGGGGAAACAAAAACGAGGTGATGCCCATATCGCCATTAAAGGCGGCGGCATTTTGCTGGGGCAGAGTCGGTTGCCCGGCCTTCCAGCCAAATCGTCCGATGACAGTGATGGCGCCGCTGGCATCCCACACCCGGTTGGCGCGTCCGGAGATGCCGTCGCCGTCGTGATCATCGGGATCTTCACGAGCCAGTATGTCCGCGGGATCCAATGCGGCCAGCAATCCCAGGCCAATCATCGGCGGCGCCACCCGCGCAGACATCTCGGTTTGCGGATGTAATGGACCGTAGCCGAGATTGGTGATAGCCAAAGTCGGCTCTCGCAGCATAACCATCCCGCCGTCCGCCAAAGTGACCGGAAACTCACGATAGCTCACCTCCACGCGACCCTCCGGCGCCAGATCGGCCACGGCAAAATCCTGTAACTGCAGGCCGTAGGTCGGCTCGGGAATATTGCCGTGAACGCGCAGATTTTCCGCGTCGCTGGCAGCGCCACTCGGTGCAATACTCATACGCACCAGCATGGAGACGGCGTTGATCTGCCCCGGCTCCGGCGGGTGGCCGCGGCCGTCCTTGATATGGCAGTTCTGGCACGCGTTGGTGTTGAGCAACGGGCCGAGGCCGTCGCGCGCGGTGGTCGAGGAGGGCGCTGTCACCCAGGGATTGCGGAAAAAGCTGTTGCCGACGCTGAAATCGAGCCGCCGCTGCAGCGGCATATTAGCTGCGGGGAGAGAAAAGGCTGACGAGTTGGTAATGCGGACAGTGGTGGCGCCACTGAGTAATTCCCCCGGCGGCTCAGGCATTGCTGCGGTGGCCGCACAGGCGGATAGGGCGGTGCTCATGATGGCGCGCCGGCACCAAATGGCCAGGCGGTGGGAGCGGCGCACCTCTTTCATAGCACGTGGTTCAGAAGCTGTGATCGGCGGTATCAGGCGCGAAATGACTGATGCCGAAAGCCTTAGCGATCTCTTCAATAACAGACGTCTGGGCCACCAGGGCGTTGATGCCGTTTTTGATCAGCGTCGCTCCGGCGCTGTTACTCTCGGCGATCATCTGGTCAAATTTCATCGGCTTGGCCGGGTCTTCCGCCGCTTTCACTATGGCTTGCAGAGCCGTGTCGGTTTTCTCCAATGCGGCGACCATGCGCTGGTGCAGGGCGGGATTCTTCGCTTTGACCAGATCTGCCAGGGATGCGCCCTTAACACTGCTGCCGTTCACCCGGGCGTACTCGCCGAAGTACACATTGGCTATGCCTTTGGCGTTGTAGTAGATGGCGTTGTGGGTGTTGTCGCTGAAGCAGTCCTGTTCGTCTTCGGTGGAGTTGGCTTCCAGGGCGACTTTCATGCGCTCACCGGCCAGCTCGCCGAGCGCCAAACTGCCCATACCGAACAGCATGATCTTGATCGACTCCTCAGGTTTGCCCAGCAGCTCCTGGCTATAGCTGTCTTTGTTGTTCGCCCAGGTTTTAGTCATGGTTTCCAGGTCTTCCACCAGCAGTGCGGTAGCCGCCTGCAGGTACTCTCGTCGGCGCTCGCAATTGCCATTGGTGCAGGCTTTGCCGGTGGCGAAGTCGGTATGCGGGCGGTCGCCAGCGCCGGGTTTGGTGCCGTTCAGGTCCTGCCCCCAGAGCAGAAACTCGATGGCGTGGTAGCCCGTAGCGACATTCACCTCCGAACCGCCCAACTCATTCAGGGTGGCGAGCAGGGCTGGGGTGATGGGATCGAGCTGCAGGGTGGTGGTGCCGATCTTCAATTCTTTATTGGCGACAATATTGGCGGTGGCGGCGATATTGCCCATTTCGTGGTTATAGCCCTTGGCCACATAGTCGATCATGCCTTCATCCAAGGGCCATGCGTTGACTTGACCTTCCCACTCATCCACCGGCGGATTGCCAAAGCGGAATACCTCGCTCTGGGTGTAGGGAACGCGCGCCGCCACCCAGGCGTTGCGGGCTTTTTTCAGGCTATTCGCGGAGGGTTGAGCCAACAATTGCTGCACTTCTTTTTGCAGCGTCTTGGCTTGTTCGAGTGCGTCTTCAAAGGTGGCGTGGGCGATCCGGGTATAGGTCCGGGTGACCTCGGTGGCATTGATTGGCGCATTGGCGGCCATGGCTGAGCCCGCCGCGCAAAATGCGGCCAGAACAAGGGACGAAGGGAAAAATTTCACGGAAGACCTCTTTGCGGTGGAATCTGCGCACGCGAAGTGCCAGTCAAATCGAGACGCACAATATTACAAATAATAATTGTTATCAATTGAGCTGTCCGGAATCCGTGCCGCTCAGCGGATATTGGATGTGGCCAGCTTCGGTTTGCGCGCTTCGCGGAAGATCAACACGATTTTGCCAATGGTTTGCACCAGCTCCGCGCCGGTCTGGCTGCACAGATCCGCAATCGCCTGTTTGCGCTCTTCGCGGTCTTCCATAGCCAGTTTGACTTTGATCAGCTCGTGATCGTCCAGGGCTCGGCCGAGCTCCGCTATTACGCCTTCACTCAGTCCTTTACCTGCGACAGTGACCACCGGTTTGAGGCCGTGGCCGATGGTGCGGTAGCGCTTTTTGGTTTCGGGGGACAAACTCATAAACCTGCCTTTCTCAATTGTTGCGGACTATGCCCGCGAATAGGGGGATTCAACTTCACTTTTAGCGCGCAAATGCAATAATACCCGGCCTGCTCAACAGCACACCCACAGGTGTCACGCGAAACGCGGGCGTATTGTATCGACTCCCCCTTATGTGGGCTCAAGGTTTTTATGGCGCGATCTAAAAGCAGCAGTCGCTGGTTGCAAGAACATTTCAACGACCACTATGTCAAAGAGTCCCAAAAGGACGGTTATCGGTCGCGCGCCAGCTATAAGCTTCTGGAAATTCAGCAGAAGGATAAGCTGCTCAGACCCGGCATGGTGGTGGTGGATCTCGGCTCGGCTCCGGGCGGCTGGTCGCAGGTGGCGGCGCCAGTCGTCGGCGACAAGGGGATGGTGTTGGCTTCCGACATTCTTCCCATGGACAGTCTGGAAGGTGTGACCTTTATCCAAGGGGACTTCACCGAAACAGCCGTCTTTGATCAGTTGCTGGCCGCTTTGGATGGCCGCCCTGTCGACGTTGTAATTTCCGACATGGCCCCCAATATGAGCGGTATCCCCGGGGTCGATCAGCCCAAGGCCATGCACTTGGTGGAACTGGCTCTCGACATGGCCCGCCAGGTGTTGCGCCCCGGTGGCAGTTTCGTTTGCAAGGTATTTCACGGTGAGGGTTTCGATGCGTGGATGAAAGAGTGCAAACAGATGTTCGACAAGGTATCAACCCGTAAGCCAGACGCCTCCCGCTCCAGATCCCGCGAGGTCTACGTGGTCGGCAAAGGATTCCGGCAGTAATAATTAACACGCCAAATTGCCCGAACTGGTCGTGTTGCGTACTAAAACGCACAGTTTTTGACGGGCAGATTTCTGCAGATTGACCGCATGTGCTGTCTATACTGCAGACGACACGCTCACAAAGTGGAGCAATTTTGTGGTATCCGAGGAGAGCCTCAATTGAACGACATGGCAAAAAATCTCGTACTCTGGCTGGTGATTGCAGCGGTGCTTTTTACCGTCTTCGAAAACTTTAAAGACCATGAGCCTAAAGGCGAACTGACCTATTCCCAGTTCGTTTATGCAGTGCAGGAAAACCAGGTGCGAGAAGTCGTGATTGACGACACTCATATCCGCGGCGTCCGCATCGACAACACTCCCTTCGTAGTGGTGCGCCCGCAGTTGTGGGACATGAAGCTGGTGGACGACCTGCTCGCTCACAACGTCGCGATCAAAGGCGCCGAGCCCCGCTCGCCCAGTCTCTGGGAGCAGTTGCTGGTGGCCAGCTTTCCGATCCTGCTGTTTATCGCAGTCTTCATCTTCTTTATGCGCCAGATGCAAGGTGGTGCTGGCGGTCGCGGTGGCCCGATGAGTTTTGCCAAAAGCCGTGCGCGTCTGTTGGGTGAAGATCAGGTCAAAACCACCTTTGCCGATGTGGCCGGTGTGGATGAAGCCAAAGAAGAAGTGCAGGAATTGGTTGAATACCTGCGCGACCCGGGCCGTTTCCAGCGCTTGGGCGGCCGCATTCCCCGCGGTGTGCTGATGGCGGGTCCTCCAGGAACCGGTAAAACACTGCTGGCCAAAGCCATCGCTGGCGAAGCCAAAGTACCGTTCTTCTCCATTTCCGGTTCTGATTTCGTCGAAATGTTCGTCGGTGTGGGTGCGTCCCGCGTGCGCGACATGTTCGATCAAGCCAAAAAACAAGCGCCCTGCATTATTTTCATCGACGAGATCGATGCGGTCGGTCGCCATCGCGGCGGCGGCCACGGCGGTGGCAACGATGAGCGAGAGCAGACCTTGAACCAATTGCTGGTGGAAATGGACGGCTTCGAAGGCAATGAAGGCATTATCGTGATCGCCGCTACCAACCGTCCAGATGTGTTGGACCGTGCGCTGCTGCGTCCGGGTCGCTTTGACCGTCAAGTCAACGTCGGCCTGCCTGACGTGCGCGGTCGTGAGCAGATTCTTAAAGTGCATATGCGCAAAGTGCCTTTGGAAGATCGTATCGATCCTAAAATCATCGCCCGTGGCACCCCCGGCTTTTCCGGTGCTGATCTGGCCAACTTGGTCAACGAAGCAGCGCTGCTGGCTGCCCGCGCCAATAAGCGCGTGGTGACGGAAGAGGAATTTGAAAAGGCGCGCGACAAAATTCTCATGGGTACCGAGCGTCGCACCTTGGTGATGACAGAAAAGGAAAAAGAGGCCACCGCATATCACGAGGCGGGCCACGCCATTATTGGCTTCCTGTCCGCTGAGCACGATCCGATTCACAAGGTGACCATCATCCCACGCGGCCGCGCCCTGGGTGTCACCCAGTTCTTGCCGGAAGGCGATCGCATCAGCGAAAGCCGTCGCAAATTGTTGGGTGATATTGCCACTCTATATGGCGGCCGCATCGCGGAAGAAATGATGTACGGCGCTGAAGGTGTGAGCACCGGTGCGTATCAAGACATCAAAATGGCGACCTCCATTGCCCGCGCCATGGTGATGAACTACGGTTTGTCCGAAAAGCTTGGACCGCTGGACTACGACGCGAAGGATGATGACTACATGGGTGGCCGCAAAATATCCAGCCATACCCAGCGTCTGATCGACGAGGAAGTCAAAGTCATCACTGACGATTGTTATGGCCGCGCCAAAACGCTACTGACGGAAAATGAAGACATTCTCATCGCCATGAAGAATGCCTTGATGGAGTATGAAACTCTCGATTCCGAGCAGGTCGCTGATTTGATGGCGCGCCGCAAAGTGCGTCCGCCGCGTGAGTGGCGCGACGGCGACGTGGGCGGCGCCAAAACCAAAGGCGAGTCCAGCGACCGCGGCGCAGTAGGTGAGCCAGCGGAAGAAATTTAACGCGTAACTTTTATTCAGAACTCCAGGCCAGACATATGTCTGGCCTTTTGTTTTCAGGAGAAAAATGCAACGGTCATTTGCGTCGCGCAGTCTGGATTTCGCTGTGCCCCGAATTATGGGGATCCTCAACGTCACCCCCGACTCCTTTTTTGATGGTGGCGCCTGCTATCGCGACGGTGTGCTGCAGCTGGATTTGGCTCTGCGCCACGCCGAACACCTAGTGCACGAAGGTGCGGATTTTATCGACGTTGGCGGCGAATCCACGCGGCCGGGCGCCAATCCCGTTTCGGTACAAGAGGAATGCGATCGCGTATTGCCGGTGGTAGAGGCGGTGGCGCAGTGTTGCGATGTGGTGGTCTCCGTCGATACCAGCAATCCGGAATTGATGACGGAAGCTGCCAAATGTGGCGCGGGACTGATTAATGACGTATGCGCATTGCAGCGGCCGGGTGCGCTCGCGGCTGCAGCTGCTGCAGGTATTCCAGTCTGTTTAATGCACATGCAAGGCACGCCCGGAAATATGCAGGAGCGCCCGGCATATGAGGATGTGGTGGCGGATGTGCGGAATTTTCTCGCAGCGCGCAAGCAGGCATGCCTGGCGGCTGGAATTGCAGAACATGATATTTGGATCGATCCAGGCATAGGATTTGGCAAAACAGATGAGCATAATCTCGCCCTCATTCGCGAGCTCGACCAATTACTTGAAATTGGACCGGTTTTGCTGGGCGTCTCACGTAAATCCATGTTTGGTCGATTGCTAGGGCGCGAACTCGAAGATCGGCTTCCCGGCAGCCTGGCGGCCGGGCTTATTGGTTGTCAGAAAGGTGCCGGAATCCTGCGCGTTCACGATGTAGCAGCCACGCGCGATGTTATTCAAATCTGGCGCATGATTGGTTAACGCATTTTCTTTTATGATTCGGCATTATTTTGAGCAATACCGGAGAGCAGCGCATGGCGCGTAAATATTTTGGAACAGACGGCATTCGTGGTCACGTGGGGCAAGCTCCAATTACGCCGGACTTCTTTTTGCATCTCGGCTGGGCTGTCGGCCGGGTATTGGCGAATAAGCAGCAGCCGGACAGCAAGGCGCCTATGGTTTTGATTGGCAAAGATACGCGGATATCCGGTTATATGTTCGAGTCGGCCCTCGAAGCCGGATTGATCAGCGCTGGGGTTGATGTCGGTTTGCTCGGCCCAATGCCGACGCCGGCCATTGCCTACCTTACCCGCACATTTCAAGCGAGCGCGGGGATTGTTATCAGTGCTTCGCACAATGCTTATTCTGATAATGGCATTAAGCTATTCAGCACCGACGGCGGCAAACTAAGTGATGAGCTGGAGCTTGCGATAGAAGCGCAACTCGATCAGCCAATGACGACGGCAGCGCGTTTGGGCAAAGCCCGCCGAATAAGTGATGCTGAAGGTCGCTATATCGAATTTTGCAAAGGCAGTCTGCCTTGGGGCTTTTCTCTCGCTGGTCTGAATATAGTGGTGGATTGCGCTAACGGCGCTACATATAAAGTCGCACCTGAAGTGTTTCGCGAGCTCGGCGCAACTGTGACCGCGCTGTCTGTGACACCGGATGGTGTGAACATCAATAAAAATTGTGGCTCTACCGACGTCAAGTTGTTGCAAGAGCGGGTACTGGCGGAAAAAGCCGACTTGGGAATCGCGTTCGATGGCGACGGCGACCGGGTGATTTTTGTCGATCACACCGGCGCGGAAGTCGATGGCGATGAACTCTTGTATATCATCGCCACCCATAAACACACCGCGGAAGGCGGCTGCAATGGGGTGGTCGGCACGTTGATGACGAATTTCGGTTTTGAAATGGCGCTCAAGGAGTTGGGAATTCCATTTGCCCGCGCCAAGGTCGGTGATCGTTATGTGCTGGAAATGATGAAGGAACGCGATTGGGCTCTGGGCGGAGAATCGTCTGGCCATATCGTTTGCGGTGATGCCACCACCACTGGCGACGGCATTATTTCAGCGCTGCAGGTGCTGCGCGCACTGCAGAAGTCCGGCAAATCCTTGTGGGAAATGCGCAATGGCTTCAGTAAAACACCGCAGTGCATGATTAATGTTCCGGTGACTGAAAAGGTGGATCTGAATCGTCACGAAGCGATTAACGCGGCGGTGGCCAGAACGGAAGAAAAACTGGAAGGGCGCGGACGCGTGCTGTTGCGCGCCTCCGGTACCGAGCCGGTGATTCGGGTAATGGTGGAAGGTCCGCGTATCGACTTGGTCAAAGCTCTGGCCACAGAACTGGCGGATGCTGTCCGCGCCGCTGTCGGTGCAGGCAATTGAGGCGATGCCAAATAACTGCGTGGCGGGCATTGTCACCGACCTTATTCTCAGATACCATTTGCGCCCGTTTCGCCGAGGGCCAAGAAGTCGCATTCAGATGATGCTCACAGATTCTGAGAAAGACTCCGAGAATCGATATGCGACGCCCAATCGTAATAGGTAATTGGAAACTACACGGCGATCAGCAGTTTGTTTCCGGATTGCTGCGCGAATTGATGACGGGATGGGTCGGCGTCCACAGAGCAGAAGTGGTGATATGTCCCTCTTATATACATGTGGATATGGCCTGCCGGGCGCTTGGACATTCCAATATAGGATTGGGAGCGCAAGATGTAAGTCCTTTTATTGAAGGGGCTTACACGGGCGAAGTTTCCGCGGCTATGCTGCACGACCTCGGATGCCAATACGCAATCATCGGGCATTCAGAGCGGCGGCGCTGGTATGGCGAGACCAATGAGCTGATCGCGCGCAAGTTTGAATCCGCGCAAGAGGCGCGTCTGGTACCGATTTTGTGTGTCGGCGAAAGCGCAAAAGAGCGCGAACAGGGAATTACCCTGGATGTGATCGACAGGCAGATCAAGGCGGTGGCGGATTATTGCAGCTATGAGCGAATTGCTCGCGGCGTCATAGCATACGAACCACTTTGGGCGGTGGGTACCGGGAAAATAGCATCGCCGCAGCAGGCGCAGCAGGTGCACGAATTTATTCGCGACCGGTTGGGTGCGGCTGGAGTGGTAACCCGAATTGTTTACGGTGGCAGCGTAACGCCACAGAACGCTCGCGCTATGTTTGAAATGCCGGACATAGACGGAGCCCTCGTTGGAGGAGCTGCTTTGCGAGCGAACGATTTTCTAGAAATATGCCGGGCTGCTGAATAGCGCCATAGTACGAGACTCGAGAATGGAAAGTATTCTGCTGGTTTTACATGTTATCGTTGCGCTGGTCATCGTTGGTTTGATCATGCTGCAGCAGGGCAAGGGTGCGGAAATGGGTGCGTCCTTTGGTGCCGGCGCATCCCAGACTGTTTTTGGTGCGGTTGGCTCCGGGAATTTTTTCTCGCGCTTGACCGGCATATTGGTTGCGGTATTTTTTGTAACGAGCTTCGTATTGGCTGTGATGGCCAAAGACAGTGTCTCTGTGGATGATGTGCTCATTCCTGAGTTGGAGACTGTTTCAGAAGTTCCAGCGGTTGCTCCCGTAAAGTCGGACGAAGTGCCTGAAGCTCCGGCCGAAGCAACGGATGAAGTGCCGACTGCAGAATAATCTGCGGATTGAATTTTTAACTCTTTTGCCCAAGTGGTGGAATTGGTAGACACGCTATCTTGAGGGGGTAGTGGCGTAAGCTGTGCCGGTTCGAGTCCGGCCTTGGGCACCATTCAAAGTCGCAGCATTCACGATGCTGTATATGCAAAAGCCTTCCATCGAAGGCTTTTTCTTTTTTAATCATCGCATTTTCGCTCTTAGGCCCCGCGCGCCGGTTAAACTTGTTCACTGATGATCTCTGAGCTTTTTGCGCTCACGCGAGGACCTATGCATCAGTACTCTGGCGTTCTCAAAATCAATTTGTCGGCATTGCGGCGGAATTGGCGTGTGGTGCGCGACCGCTTTCGCGGCCAATATTGTGGTGCAGTGGTTAAAGCAAATGCTTATGGCCTGGGTGTGGCGCCGGTTGTGCAGGCGCTTTATAGCGAAGGTTGCCGACATTTTTTTGTGGCCACATTTGATGAGGCAATCCAGGTTAGGCGCCTGGTCCCTGAATCGGTGGACATATTTGTTCTGCAGGGTGTTTATCCCGGTATGGAGCAGCGTTTCTGTGACGAAGATCTGGTGCCGGTCATTTATTCAGGCAATATGCTGCGCCATTGGTTGAGCGCATCGGTAACCGGACGCCGACGTTGTGCATTAAAAGTGAATACCGGCATGAACCGCCTGGGTTTAAATCTGGGGGAATTCGGAGAGGTTTTACAGGCAAAAGACTCATGGCCTGAAGATGTTCATGTCGAGTTGGTAATGAGTCATTTGGCCTGCGCCGATGAGCCTGCGCATAAGCTCAATGCCACGCAGCTGACGCTTTTTCGGCAGGCCGCCGATTTAACACGTCAGCATTTCCCTAACGCTCTCACTTCGTTGTCGGCCTCTGCCGGCGTTTTTTTGGGTGATGATTGGCATTTCGATCTAGCCCGTCCCGGCATCGCGCTTTACGGAGGTTGCGGTGCTCCGGGGCTGCAGGGGTTGTTATCTGCGGTGGTCACGCTGGAGTTGCCGGTTCTTCAGACCCGGTATTTGCGTGCAGGAGAAAGTGTTGGCTATGGTGGCGATTTTGTCGCGACGCAAGATACACGGGCGTTGGTGGTCAGCGGAGGTTATGCGGACGGCATATTGCGCAGTCTTGCGCCGCGCATGGCCGCTTGGCGCGGGCAGCGTCTGCCGATATTGGGACGCGTCGCCATGGATTCCTGCGTTTTTGATGCGAGCCATCTCGCCCCAGACGATTTTCCGCGCGAAGGTGATTTGATCGAGGTGATCGGCGCCCATCTAGCGCTGGATGAAGTAGCGGGGGCTGCCGGCACCATTAGTTATGAGCTGCTCACTCGCCTGGGTGAGCGTCTGTCGAAAATGTATTTTGAAGAGGCGGAGCCGCCGAGTCAGGATGGACCTTTACCATAGGAAAATTGCGTGGATGTAACACAACTGCTGCAAATTTTAGCTGATGGTGAATTTCACTCCGGCGAAAATCTCGGACAGCGGCTCGGAATCACCCGCGCCGCCGTGTGGAAACGTCTGCAATGTTTGGCTGCTATGGATATTCCGGTGGAGGCGAGCAGGGCGCGCGGTTATCGCATTGCGGGGGGAATAGATCTTTTGGACAAAATGCGAATTTTGTCGTGCGTCCAGCCGCAGGCCAGCGAGCACATCGGCAATTTTTTATGTTTGGAGGAAGTGGAGTCCACCAATACTCTGTTGCTTGAGCGCGGCGGTCATGGCGATGTTTGTGTTGCCGAGCGTCAAACTGCGGGGCGCGGGCGGCGCGGACGGCAGTGGTTCAGCCCCTACGGGCGCAATCTTTATTTGACCGTGCGCTGGCATTTTCATCAGGGCGTTGCTGGATTGGAAGGGCTGAGTCTCGCTGTCGGAGTTTTGTTGGCCGAGGTGCTGGATCAATTAGGTATCGGCGGTATTGCGCTGAAATGGCCCAACGATCTGCTGTGTGCCGATAAAAAATTGGGCGGCATATTGATTGAAGTCGGTGGTGATCTCACGGGCGAGTGTGTCGTAGTGATTGGCGTGGGGTTGAATGTTTTTATGTCCGATGTGCTTACTGATGGTGATCAACGTATCAGTCAGCCTTGGACCGATCTTAAACAGCAGGGTTTTTCCGGCAGTCGCAATCAATTGTGTGGTGCCGTATTGTCCGTGCTGCTGCCAGCGTTAAAGAATTTTTCGGAAGAGGGATTTGCTGCCTATCGCGCGCGCTGGGAAAGCCGCTGCGCATTTTTGCGCTGTCCCATCACAATGCTTTTGCCGACCGGCAGTTGTGACGGGATTCTGCTCGGTGTCGATTATCAAGGTGGATTACGCGTGTTGACCGCCAGCGGCGAAATGACTTTTTCCGGTGGTGAAATTTCTGTGCGGAGCGGCGCGTGATTATTGATGTGGATATGGGCAATTCGCGCATCAAGTGGCGCTACGCCGGAGTGCGCGATTCTTTCGGTGTTATTAATGCAAGCGACGAATTACCGGAAGAGTGGAAAAGTTTGCCGCCCCAGTCGCGCTTTAGAATCAGTTCGGTGATTGGCGCAGCGCGGACGCGCGAATTTTCCAATCGTTTGGCTGCACTGGAAAATGTTGTTGTTGAAATTGCCGTGGTGAAAAATCCTTTTGCCGGTGTGAATTTGGCTTACGCAGATATTACAAAGTTCGGAGTTGATCGCTGGCTGGCGCTGCTGGCGGCGAAAGCCAAGCATCCAGTGGCAAATTGTGTGGTGGTGCATGGGGGGACTGCGTTGGTGGCAGATTTATTGTGCGCCGACGGCCGTCATTTGGGTGGATTTATTGCTCCTGGCTGGCACACGTCGTTGCGCTCGCTGGGTGAGGCTGCTTACGCTCTCAGTCTTGCGGACACTGCTTCTGATTTCGGGCGCAGCCAACCGGGCGCGACTACACTGGAATGTATTGCGGCAGGGGCATCCTTGCTTTTCAAGGGATTTCTGCGCGAACTCAATTTGGTTGCATCCGCACAGTTAAAGTCGCCTGTATGGATTTTTACAGGGGGTGATGCCAAATTGCTGCTTGCGCTTATGTCTGCAACGCAACTTGAAACTGCTGCATCATCTGATGACCGCTATGAACTTGCGCGGGACCTGGTGCTCGAAGGTCTCGCAATCGCGCTGCCATAACAATAACGATAATGCTTCTTTGGTAAGTCAAGTCGAATGCGCTGGATACTGGTTCTGCTAATAGCTGCAAATGTGGCATTTCCGCTTTGGCGCATGCTGTCAGCTCCGCCGCGTCCGTTGCCGACGGAGATCGTGGAGCGGCCACCGGTTTCCGCCGGGAAGTCTTTGTTGTTGTTGCATGAGCTTGATCCCGCGCAAGTGCATGAGCGTCCTGAGCAACCTGTGGATCGTCCTCCTTCTTTATGTTTGATGGTAGGCGCATTTGCGTCGAAGGATGAGGTGCGCCAATTTATGGCCCGCTTAGCGGCGCTCGATGTGATTTCATTCGAGCACGCCGTTGATCTGCCGGCAGGTGAAGGTTATTGGGTTTATTTGCAACCCTTGTCGAATCGGGATGCGGCGCGCCGTCGCCTGGCAGAACTTCATGCCCGTGGGGTGGACAGCTACATCATTCCCAAAGGCGAGCTGGAAAACGGTATTTCACTTGGCGTGTTCACGCGTCGCGATTTGGCGGAAGCCCGGCTTGCCGAGCTGGCCCGCTTGGGACTCTCGGCGAAGTTGCACAATATAGAGCGCTCCTACCGCGAGCTCTGGGTGATGTTGGGCGAAGCGGAAGAGCATAAATTGGACGAATCCGTGTGGCGTTCCCTGGCGCAGGAAAACATTTCTCTCCAGCGCAGACAAAATTTATGTTCAGCTGTTGCTTCCGCCAAAAACTTTCACTAGAATCCCGCCTCCACAAACGATGGCTCCGCCTGCTGGGCGATTGGCATTGCTTTGGAATGCTTGAAAAATCGCTGGCGTAGCTCAGTAGGTAGAGCAGCTGACTTGTAATCAGCCGGTCGGGGGTTCGATTCCTCTCGCCAGCTCCAGCTCAAAACAATCAAGCAAAGATGATAAGAACTCGCAGGGGTTCCCGAGTGGCCAAAGGGATCAGACTGTAAATCTGACGCGCGAGCTTCGGTGGTTCGAATCCACCCCCCTGCACCATATATAAGCCTGGATAGATCAAGGCGCAGCCTACAGAGTTGATCTGCCAGGGCTGCTTTTGGAAAAAGCGGGCATAGTTCAGTGGTAGAACCTCAGCCTTCCAAGCTGATGATGCGGGTTCGATTCCCGCTGCCCGCTCCAGCCTATTTTGACAGCCGTGTCACCTGGCTGGTCAACGAGTAAAGGAAAAGCTCATATAGCTCAGCTGGTAGAGCACTTCCTTGGTAAGGAAGAGGTCACCGGTTCAAATCCGGTTATGAGCTCCATATTTCCGGGGTTTCCCGAATTTACAGTAGGCGCTGGTGCTTCACCGGTGTCGTCAACTAAATGTTGTTGAGTCTAAGTTAAGAGGCGCTAGCGATGGCAAAGGAAAAATTTGAACGTACGAAACCGCACGTAAACGTGGGCACGATTGGTCACGTTGACCACGGCAAAACGACTTTGACAGCGGCTCTAACCCGCGTATGTGCGGAAACCTGGGGCGGCACGGCAGTCGCATTTGATGGTATTGACGCAGCGCCGGAAGAAAAAGCGCGCGGTATCACTATTTCCACCGCACACGTTGAATATCACAGCCCGAGCCGTCACTACGCTCACGTTGACTGTCCCGGACACGCTGACTACGTCAAAAACATGATTACCGGTGCTGCCCAGATGGACGGCGCGATCCTGGTATGTTCCGCAGCTGACGGCCCGATGCCGCAAACTCGCGAACACATCCTGCTGTCTCGTCAGGTAGGCGTACCTTACATCGTGGTCTTCCTGAACAAGGCTGACATGGTGGACGACGCCGAGCTGCTCGAGCTGGTTGAGATGGAAGTGCGTGAACTGCTCTCCAACTACGACTTCCCGGGTGACGACACCCCGATCATCATCGGTTCTGCTCTGATGGCGCTGAACGGCCAAGACGACAACGGTATGGGCACCTCTGCAGTGCGCAAGCTGGTTGAAACTCTGGACGCGTACATCCCTGAGCCGGAGCGCGCTATCGATATGCCGTTCCTGATGCCGATCGAAGACGTATTCTCTATTTCCGGTCGCGGTACTGTGGTAACCGGTCGTGTTGAGCGCGGCATTGTCAAAGTTGGTGAAGAAATTGAAATCGTCGGTATCAACCCGACCACCAAAACCACCTGTACAGGTGTTGAGATGTTCCGCAAGCTGCTGGACGAAGGCCGCGCGGGTGAAAACGTTGGTGTTCTGTTGCGTGGTACCAAGCGTGACGAAGTTGAGCGTGGACAAGTATTGGCTAAGCCGGGCACCATCAAGCCGCACACCAAATTCCAGTCAGAAGTTTACGTTCTGTCTAAAGAAGAAGGTGGTCGTCACACTCCATTCTTCAAAGGTTACCGCCCACAGTTCTACTTCCGTACTACGGACGTAACTGGTGCGTGTGAACTGCCGGAAGGTGTAGAGATGGTTATGCCGGGTGACAACATCCAGATGACCGTTACGCTGATTGCCCCGATTGCGATGGACGAAGGTCTGCGCTTTGCGATTCGCGAAGGCGGCCGCACTGTTGGTGCTGGCGTCGTTGCCAAAATCATCGAGTAAT
>Ga0065721_10049031_pt1 | contig 50491 bp, 49 predicted proteins | sample Mesricmetagenome_FD_59108 | JGI IMG/M metagenome (GOLD analysis project Ga0065721, IMG submission 59108) | Mesophilic microbial community from rice straw/compost enrichment Sample: eDNA_1 v2 (version 2) | ecosystem: Engineered > Solid waste > Grass > Composting > Bioreactor | place: USA: Davis... | reverse complement strand
TAGGAGCCATTGTCTTTCACCTCAGTGGTGCAATTTGGAGACGTCGAGAAACACGTCATTATCTCCATTTTACGATCAATAGCTCTATAAATCTATGGTTTTCGTTATGAATCCATCACGGATTCAGGTATTCATTAACTCAACTCTTTCATAAAGAAATAATGTTTATGTCCTTTAGGTGCGTTATCAATTACTGCAATTTCTCTATATCCAAATTTCTTATAAAAACCAGGTGCCTGATCCACCCATAAAATATCAATTTCTAACCAAGTCCAACAAAATACACTGAGAATTCCTGCTATAATATTGCCTGCTGGATCTTTAATATTGAGATTTATTTCCTCATAATTATTTTTAATTTATCTGAAAGTTTACTAGCATTGTATTCAATTAGTTTATGCCTTACATATTTGCTTTCTTCATCTGAATTTTTTGAAATGTTTTGACTGTTCATAATTATCTCCTTAAAAGGTCATGAAGTTGAATTGGTTTTGAGTTTTTAACATGAGTTTGCATTAATATCGTATAACGTCTTGCATTCAAACCTCATTGCCTTAAAGGAACGAAGTGAGCGACCGCGATGCGGTTAGGCAGTGCAGGGTTGTTCTTAACCATTTCTACTTTTCATCATTTACAAAATCACTGAGTTTATTAATGTTATCCGTTACAAACACAATCTCCCTGTTTTTTAACTTAAGCAACACGAACAGGGGTGCTTGTAATACATAGATCCTTTCATCAGGCGCGTCTCCCCCCCCTATACTATAACCACTAATTCTATTCCGAGTATCTTTGATTTTATCAAAGTAATCTTGCTTGAGTTCATCATGACTACCGGAATAGTTATAGATTATGAGAGTGTAGCGCGGCTTATCTTCATAAACGTCTTTAATCATAAGAAATAATAAAAATAAAACTGTAAATCCGATACCCAGATAATACAAGCTTTTGTTAATTGTCATAGCTCACCAACTATTTTATGTTTTTCAGCAATATCACATAATGCTTCGTGCATTCACGACGCTCGACGAAGTTGAGTGTGTCCTGTCCACAGCAACCTCTTTCTTGAAGCCGCTCCTGAGCGGTGAATGCCCGATGCAAGAATACAGTGGTATGTGATGCTCCCTGCTTCATTGGAATACTTGAATTTCGCCCAATGTTAATTTCTTATATGTTTCTGATCGGGATTTCCAATGGTCATCAAACACTTCTCGGTTACCATTTAAGATGCAGTATATTGGTTTGAATAATTCTCTTTCTTTCTTCAACCTTTTCATTTCGATTATATTTTACAATTTCCGAATAATGAGATATCCCACCTCTTTTGAAGATGTTGCTATGCTCTTAGGGAGTTGCACATAACGTTTTCGCATTCACGAACCCTCACTGCCTTAAGCGACCAACGAGAGCGGCAACGACGTGCACAGTGAGACCGGTTCTGATCCAGCAAAAACAAGGTATACCGCTGAAAATTCTGAAAGCGCCACAATACCTGCTCCTTTTCTATATAGCGGTCTAACCGGTCCACATACGCGACATAAGCCTTGAGGTTCTCGGGACTATATCCCCTCAACTCGCTCTTGTTCCGGCTTCTTTTTCTTCCCCGCTCGACTGAAACAAATAACATTCCGTGCGCAGCTCTTCATCCGCGACGATATGAAAGTCTTGAAGCGCTTCCAGCAGTCGTTCGATGGAATGGATCGTATACGGAATGAGCCAGACTCCGAGTTCCGGCTTCCACCTGGCGCCTGGCAATGCTTTGATGCATGAGACATGCTCCCTGGAATAAACCTTTAATCGAACGGTCAGATCTCGATCGTCCCGTTTGTTCACGATAACCTCTTGCATAACGCAGACCTCCCGATTATACCACAGTTTGTCATTTTTGGATGCAAGTCCGCTTCAACTGTACACTTAATCTTCATTCCATTCCTTATCCGCAATCCGTAAGAAATACAATCGTAAACGAACAGTTATACTAAGCTTGCGAACGCAACGATCGTAAGGACCAAACCAACCATTGCCCAAAGGAGCGACTGTGTATGAAACTTGTCCCTTATATCGTCATGCAAGGAAACGCGGAAGAAGCCGTACAATTTTATCGTAAAGTTTTGGATGCGGAAGCCATATTCGTCCAAAGATTCGGCGATATGCCAAGCGCTCCGGGCCATACGCTGCCCGAAGGCATGAGCGACAAGATTGCCCATGCCCATTTGAAAGCCGGAGATGCCGAACTGATGCTGTACGATACGTTTCCCGGATCCCCGATTCAACAAGGCAATCAGGTGACGATCTGTATTCAGTTGGACAATGTCGACAAGTCGAAACGTATTTTCGCCTTACTAAAGGAAGGCGGACAGGTTCGCCACGAGTTGGAGGAAACGTTTTTCAGCCCGGCCTTCGGCACCGTAACCGATAAGTTCGGCGTGACGTTTACCGTCTCGACCGACCCGCAGCCATCCTAAAGAAAGAAGACGTCTCCGCCCTCCAATTGAGAGCATGAGACGTCTTCTTTACGTCGCAACCGTACGTTTTAGTTTAAAATACTTTCGTCGTCCAAGATTCGCAGTTCCACGTTTCGGTGACGACATCGCGGTAAAATTCGGGTTCGTGCGAAATCAGCAGCACGCTCCCTTTGTATGCCTTCAATGCGCGCTTCAGCTCCTCCTTCGCGTCCACGTCGAGATGGTTCGTCGGCTCATCGAGCACCAGAAGATTCGTTTCGCGGTTTATGAGCTTGCACAAGCGCACCTTCGCCTTTTCGCCGCCGCTTAGAACGGCGATTTTGCTTTCGATATGCTTCGTCGTCAGCCCGCACTTGGCCAGCGCCGCGCGCACCTCGAATTGCGTATATGACGGGAATTCATTCCAGATTTCTTCGATGCAAGTGTTGTAATTGGCGTCTTTAGCTTCCTGCTCGAAGTAGCCGATGTGCAAATATTCGCCCCGCTCTACCGAACCGGACAAAGCCGGAATTTCGCCTAAAATGCTTCGAAGAAGCGTCGTCTTCCCGATACCGTTCGAGCCGACGAGGGCGATCTTCTGCCCCCGTTCCATGCGCAGGTCCAGCGGCCGGGATAGCGGCTCCGAGTATCCAATGACAAGTCCCTTCGTCTCGAAGATGAGCTTGCCGGATGCGCGGCCTTCCTTGAAGTTGAACTGCGGCTTCGGCTTCTCCTTCGCCAGCTCGATCACTTCCATCTTGTCCAGCTTCTTCTGCCGCGACATCGCCATATTCCGGGTCGCCACGCTCGCCTTGTTGCGCGCGACAAAATCCTTCAAGTCGGCAATCTCCTGCTGCTGCCGCTTGTACGCCGCTTCCAGCTGCTGCTTCTTCATCTCGTACACTTGCATAAAATGATCATAATCGCCCGGATAGCGGGTCAACTGCTGATTTTCCATATGGTAGATCAGGTTGATGACGCTGTTCAGGAACGGAATATCATGCGAGATGAGAATGAACGCATTTTCGTATTCCTGCAAATAACGCTTCAGCCATTCGATATGCTGCTCGTCGAGATAGTTGGTCGGTTCGTCCAGAAGCAAAATGTCCGGCTTTTCCAGAAGCAGCTTGGCAAGCAGCACCTTCGTCCGCTGCCCTCCGCTCAAGTCGTTGACGTCCTTGTCCAGGCCGATATCGGTCAGCCCGAGCCCGCGCGCTGTCTCGTCGATCTTGGCGTCGATCAGGTAGAAATCCTGGTTGGTCAGCGTATCCTGAATCGTGCCGACCTCCTCGAGCAGCTTCTCCAGCTCTTCCGGCGACACCTCGCCCATTCGGCCGTACATCTCGTTCATTTCTTGTTCCAAGTCGAACAAATATTGAAATGCGCCCTTCAGGACGTCTCGAATCGTCATCCCTTTTTCCAGCACGGCATGCTGATCCAAATAACCGACGCGTACGCGCTTCGACCATTCCACCTTGCCATCGTCCGGCTGAAGCTTGCCCGTAATAATATTCATGAACGTCGACTTGCCTTCGCCGTTGGCGCCGATCAAGCCGATATGCTCACCCTTAAGCAGCCGAAACGACACATCGTTGAAGATGGCGCGGTCGCCGAAGCCATGGCTTAATCGTTCTACGTTTAATATGCTCATTCATGACACCCTATCTTAGAATAATTGTACTCGGTCTATTATAAGCGCTCCGGGGCCATTCTCTCAACTATAGTTGTTTTATCCCGCCGGGATTGCCCTCCAATCGGTTCATAAACCGGTTCATCAGCACCTGCAGGGAGATGAGAATCGGAGGATCGTCCAAAGCGGGCTCGCGCAGCGCAACGTTCAGATGCGGCGCCGGCTGTCCGCGCGTCACGACGACCGGCTCCGGCAATCGGGCCCGCAGCGTCGATTGCGGCAGCATAATGTCAAGACTGCCCATTCCCCACGACAGCGACGTCGCCATCAAATAATAAACGCCCGGAGCGACGTTCCCCAGTTCGAACCGGCCGACGCCGGGAAGCAGCGTACCGTACAGCGGAAGCCCTTCCGGAATCGGCTTTGGAAACAAGCCGAGCAATATAATGCCTTGAAACGGCCGTTCCGACGTCACCGTCCCGGTGACGGCCTGATGCTCCCACTGATCCGAGAACGGATCGTTCCACTTCTCTAGCGTTCGCAGCCGGTTCAGCTGGCCTCCCGCCGACTTGGCGGATTGGCGAAAATGCGAAGGCGACATGCCGACCCGTTCCGTGAACCGGGTGGTGAACGTTCCCAGACTTTGCTGCCCGATTTCGAGTCCGATGTCTCTTACGCCCCAGTCCGTATGCAGCAGCAGATGTTTGGCCCGCTCGAGACGGACGGACGATACGTAATATAACGGCGGCAATCCGGTCCGTTCCTTGAACAACCGGGCAAAGTGATAAGGACTGTAGCCAACGTAGCCGGCCAGCCGTTCCAGCGGCAGCGGGTCGTACAGATTGGAATGGATATAGGCGATCGCAGCTTCGATTTCGGCAAATCCGCTTTTCAAATTCCGATCCTCCCTCGCAGGTTGAGCGCAGCTTTTTCTACAGTTTACCATTTTGCCAAAAAGCGCACAAGTGTTCCTATCTCTATTTCGTCATCGGACAGCCTAAAAAAAGAAGCAGCCCCCGGCCCATTGGACCTTATGGGACTGCTGCTCCGTGAGCGCAGACAAAGCGAAGCCGGGAGAACAGGACTTAAGCGAAATCCGGCTTTTCTTTCGGCGATACTCGATTGCCTTGCTCAGCCTCGGGTTCCGGCATTTTGTTGGACGTCCTCAGCGGAATTTCGTGAAGGAAAAAGACCAGGACAAGCGCGACGGCCAGAATGGCCGAACCGGACAGAAATACCGTGGTCAGCGAATCGCTGAGCGCCTGGCGCAGCGTTTCGACCATGCCGTTGACTAACGGCTGCAACTCTTCCGGCAACCGTTGAATGCTTGCATTCAAGCTCTCGTGATTCATCAGCACATTAGGCGACTGGAACGGAGCCAATTGCTCGGCCAGCTGCGGGTCCGCCTGAATTTGGCCAAGGTCGATGTTGCTGCTTGCCGCTTCCTTTTTCATATTGCTTACAAGGCTCGTTTGCATAATCGTTCCCATTACGGCGATGCCGATCGTGCCGCCCATATTACGGAACAGCTGGGACGAAGCCGTGGCCACGCCAAGCTCGTCGGGTCTTGCCGCGTTTTGGACGGTCAGCGAGAAAACCGGCATGCCGACGCCCAGACCGACGCCGAACACGATCATGGCGACGACGGCCATCCACACGCTGTTCATAAACGCCATGATGAGCATGCCGGCCAGCATGATGGGCATGCCAATGACGGCGTACCGCTTGTATTTGCCCGTTTTCGTTATCCAGCGGCCGACGAACGTGCTTAGTACGACCATCGCTATCGACATCGGCATCGTCACATAGCCGGCGTAGGTCGGCGAGATGCCTTCGACGCCTTGCACGAAAAAGCTCAAGTAGACAAGCGCGCCCATCATGCCGGCGTTCATAATAAAGCCGATCAGATTGGATATTGTAATAATATCGTTTTTGAACAAGGATATCGGAAGCACGGGGCTGACCGCTTTGCGCTCGACGACGATGAACAGCGCGAGCAGCACGATAGAAGCCGCGAACAAGGCTAATATTTCAGGCGATCCCCATTCCAGCACTTTGCCGTTAATTTCCGTATTGACCAGCGAAAAGCCGAGCAGCAGCGCAACGATCGTCAACCCCAGCAGCAGCGTGCCCAGATAATCGATTTTTTCCGATTCCCTGCGGGGAACCTTGGGATACAGGGACAGGATCATAATGAACGCAACGACGCCAAGCGGGAGGAAAATCCAGAACAGCCATTTCCACTCCATGTGGTCGACGAGCCAGCCTCCGAGCGTCGGCCCGAGCACGCTGGAAAAGCCGAACACGGCCATCATGACGCCGGTCCATTTGCCCCGCTCGCGCGGAGAGAACAAATCGCCGACGGCGGTGAAGACGGAAGCCATAATGATGCCCGCTCCGACCCCTTGAATGCCGCGATAAATTATCATGTCGTATATATCCCGGGACAGGCCCGTTAAGAAAGCGCCAATAATAAAGATGACGATACCGATCAATATAAACGGCTTGCGCCCGTATATGTCGGACAGCTTGCCGACCAGCACCGTTGCGATCGTCGACGTCAGCATGTAGATCGTAATGACCCAGCTGTAATGCTCCATCCCGCCCAGAATCGCTATAATCTTGGGCATGGCCGTACTGACGATTGTCTGGTTGATGGCCGAGAAAAACATGGCCGCAATAATCGCGAACATGATCGTTACTTTTCGTTTGTGCGATAATTCTTCCATAGATGATTTCTCCTTCTGTCTCTCTTGATCATTGGTCCGGCTTGACCGGTTCTACATCAGCTCCGGACGATGCCCCGCGGGCCGCAACTAACATTTTTTCCAATAACTCGGTTACGATACGCCGTTCGTCCTCCGTGAGCGCGGACATGTATCCCTCGATAATGGCCTGGCCTTTCTGAACCGCAACGTTCATAATGTCGCGGCCTTCGTCGGTCAGCTCCGCCAGAATGACTCTTCGATCGGACGGATCGTGGCCTCGAGTGACATAACCCGCCTTGACGAGGCGGTCGATCATAACCGTTACGGCGCTCGGCTTGACGTCCAACTGGTCCGCAAGCTCCGTAATCCGGCAGGCGCCGCTCTTGCGGATATACGACAGCATATACATCTGGGTTGATGTAATCTGCGGCCCCATGTTTTTCATCACTTCCGCGCCGAAGCAGCGATTCAAAGCCGACAGCGAATTTTGAAACCGGCTTACGAGCGGATTCATCATCGATCCTCCTATCCTTCTTATCTTATCGCTATATATTTAAACTATTTAAATATTAATAGGTAAGATATATGTTTGTCAAGACGAACGCCGCTCCTTTTTCAAGCAATAGCCGGATAACTATAGAATGTCCCGCACAACCAAAAAGACACCCCGTCAGGGGTGCCTCTTCGCCATAATGCGGTTTGCTTCAAGCCGTCAGCGCTCCAGCAGCTTCGCCCAGAAGCCGCCGCGAAAATGCCGGGGCTCGTGCGAAATGACAAACGCCTTCGGCGCTTCCTGCCCGATCCGGTCAAGAAGCTTTTTCTCCTGGTTTCGCTTTACCAGCACCTGCATGACAAGCCGCGGTCCGCTGCGCCCTTCGCCTTGCCAGACGGTTACGCCGTAGCCGTATTGGCGCAGCTTATCGGGCAGGCTCGTATTCACCGTATCGGCGATAACCTGCACGACGGAATAGCCGAGCGCCAGCGCTTCCTCAATCCGGCTGCCCATAAAGACGCCCAGTCCGAAACCGGCGCAGTAAGCCGCCAGGTAGATCGGGTCCTTCAATTGCTGAAGGACGAGCTGCAGACCGATAATATAGATGAACACTTCCGCCGTCGACAGCAGCGATGCGGCGATCCTTTTGCCCTTGATCACAAGGATAAGACGAAGCGTAAAAATCGAGACATAGGTCATGTTGATGCCGATAATAAATACGATCATCCACAGCGGGTGCATAGAGGACTCGGGGCGGCTAGCGGGCCGCGATGTAGCCCGGTCTCGGACGCTGCCCGGAGAACGGCTCGACTAGCCGGTTATGGACGCTGTTGTAGACCAGAAACACATTGCTCCGAGGATACGGAGAAATGTTGCTGGACGAGCCGTGCATCAGATTGCAGTCGAAGAGCAACACGGAGCCGGCTTTGCCCGTCGGCGTCGCGATGCCGTGCCGCTCGGCAAGCGCAGTAAGGCTTTCCTGGTCGGGGACGCCGTATTCCTGCTTCCTCAGCGACTCCTTGTAATGATTTTCCGGCGTTTGTCCGACGCACGACACAAACTTGCGGTGCGAGCCCGGCATAACCATCAGCGGGCCGTTGAACGGATGGTTGTCGCTGAGCGCGATCGAGCAGCTGAGCGCCCGCATGGCCTGCATGCCGTCTTCCACATGCCACGTTTCAAAGTCCGAATGCCAATAAAATTCCTTGCCGGTAAATCCGGGTTTGAAATTGATCCGGGATTGATGAATGTACGTTTCGGAACCGAGCAGCGCATCGGTGATGGAAGTCAGCTTCGGATGCGAGGCCAGCCGGCGGAAGACGTCGTTATGATCATGCACCGCAAATACGGAACGGACCTCGCGGCCGCCGGGCTCGCGAATGACGAATTCGGCGTCGCGGTCGCGGTATTGCTCCTGCATCCGTTTCAGCTCCGCGCGCCACGCTCCCACTTCTTCCTCCGAAAAATATTGCTCCAGGAACAAATAGCCGTTGCGCTCATAAAACGAAAATTGCTCCTCGGTCAGCGGACATTCCGGCGTCGGCCTACCGTATACGACCGGATCCAGCCGGTCCGTCATCTCGGGACGGTCGGATACGCGGGAAGGATAACGGTCGGCGGCCGCTTGGGCGGCTAAACGATTAATATTGGCGTTGGCGTTCATCATACGATCATCTCCTTTTTATTATCCTGATTCGATTCTCGTGCAGGCAGGGTTCGTACAGATATTCGATAGGATCGATCAGTCCTGCGCAGCCGGATATACCCCTTCCTCGTCGTGGACCTCTTCGCCGGTGAGCGGCGGGTTGAAGACGCACACCATGCGCATTTGCGAACGGGCCCGCAGCAGGTGCTTCTCATGGCCGTTCAGCGCATACATCATGCCCGGCGAGATCGGATACGCCGCCCCGCCGACCACCTCGATCTCGCCTTCCCCTTCGATGCAATAGACGGCTTCGACATGATGGCGGTACCAGATGAGCGTTTCGGTTCCGGCTTTAATAATCGTGTCGTGCAGCGAAAATCCCATGCCGTCGCTTCGGAGCAGCAGCCTTCTGGAATTCCAGGTCGCCGTGTCGATATCGTGTTTCGTGTCGATAATTTCGTTCAGATGTTTGACGATCATCGTATCGTTCCTCCATTCGTTACCTTAAGGCTTGCACTATCGGTTTGCCGGTCAAAGCCAGCGCTTCGAGGGCGGCCTCCAGCCGGGTCAACCCTTCCCTCAGCAAGTCCGGCTCAATCGTGAGCGGCGGCATCAGCTTAGCCACCTCGTCCCTTGGCCCCGACGTTTCCATAATGACGCCCCGATGGAACGCTTCGCGGCACAGTTTGGCGGCATCGTCCGGCTTTTTGAACACCAATCCTTGAATGAGTCCTTTACCCCTCACTTCAGCAATAAGATCCTTGTATTGGGCCGACAGCCTTTCGAGCGTCTTGCGGATTGTGCCCGCATGCACCGCCGTTTGCCGTTCCAGTTCGCCCGTTCTCCAATATTCCAGCGCCTCCGTTGCGGCGACGAAAGCGAGATTGTTGCCCCGGAACGTGCCGTTATGTTCCCCTGGGCCCCATATGTCGTGCTGCGGCCTGATCAGCGTGATGGCCATCGGAAGGCCGAAGCCGCCGATCGACTTGGACAGGCAGACGATGTCGGGACGGATTCCCGCTTCCTCGAAGCTGAAGAACGTCCCCGTGCGGCCGCAGCCCATTTGCACGTCGTCCACGATTAGCAGGATGCCCCGCTTGCGGCAGATCGTTTCCAGATTGCGCAGCCATTTGGCGCTTGCCGCATTCAGCCCGCCTTCGCCTTGCAGCGTCTCCAGCATGACCGCCGCCGGCGTATCGATGCCGCTGCCGGGATCATCCAGCAGCTTCTCCAGCATCAGCGTCGTATCGACCATCGGCCCCAAATAACCGTCGTACGGCAGAAACGTCGTGCCGTTCAGAGCAATGCCTGCGCCGCCTCGCTTGAAGGCGTTGCCGGTCGCCGCCAAAGAACCGAGGCTCATGCCATGGAACGCATTCGTGAAGACGACGACGTTCGTCCTTCCCGTTGCCTTGCGGGCCAGCTTTAACGCGCTTTCGACGGAATTGGTGCCCGTCGGTCCCGGGAACATCACCTTATAGTTCAACCCGCGCGGCTGCAGAATCAGCTCCTGAAAGCGGAGCAGAAACGTTTCCTTGGCCTCCGTGGCCATATCCAGGCTGTGCGTAATGCCGTCGTTCTTCAAATAATCCATCACTTTCGCTTTCATTTTTTCGTTGTTGTGCCCGTAATTCAGCGCTCCCGCTCCCGCAAAAAAATCGATGTAGCTTTTTCCTTCCTTGTCCCACAGCATCGCGTTGCTCGCTTTGGCAAACACCGTTTGAAAGGAGCGGCAGTAGCTTCTAACCTCCGACTCGTATCGATCGAATACTCCCAGCGCCTTGGCGTTGCCGGTTTTGGCGTTCATAGGCGTTCCTCCTCGTAATTCGATAGTCGGTGGCCGCCCTTTTCGCGGCGACCGCCGTTTTGTTTATGACCAGGCTATGTTCGTATCGAAACGTTCGATGGGTCCGATACGAAATTGCAGCTCGTCTTCGTGCTTCTCCGAATCGGGGAACAGGCCGGAGCCGTATTGCTCCGCGATGCGGCACGGCGCTTCCCATTCGTTGGCCATGCCGATAAACAGCGCCCGGGAAGCTGCGTTGCCGGGCCCGATCGTCGCCTCCACGTAACGGACGCCGCGGCATGCTTCGCGGGCCGTCAAATGCTTGAACATCGCTTTGGCCAACCCTTTGCCCCGGTACGCCTTGCCGACGGCGACTTGCCAGACGAAGAGCGTATCCGGCTCGGCCGGCTTGCGGAATGCGGTAAGCGCCCCGGCGACTTCGCCGTTAAGTTCAGCAACGACGCAGGTGTCCCGAAACAAATCGCTTAGCAAAATGTAGCAGTACGCGGAATTCAGATCGAGCGTACCCGCATCCCGCACCAATTTCCATATGCGCTGTCCGTCCTCCGGAAACGGAGCGCGCACGATCCATTTTCCCGCCAAATCGGTTTCTATGTGCAACACCTCCTTCCCCGGTTCGCCGGCATGCATGTTATGTCGACTTACAAAAAGCGGTTCAGAAACGCTCGCAGCCGCTCGCTTTTCGGCGAACCGAACAACTCCTCCGGCGGACCTTCCTCCACGATTCGTCCTTCAGCCCCGAATACGACGCGGTCGGCGATTTCCCGCGCAAAATCCATTTCATGCGTAATGAGCATCATGGCGGTCTCTCCTTCCGCCGCAATTTCGCGAATGACCTCCAGCACCTCTCCGACCAGCTCGGGATCGAGCGCGGACGTCACCTCGTCGAACACGACAACTTTCGGCTGCATGACCAATGCCCTGGCAATCGCCACGCGCTGCTTCTGACCGCCCGACAATTGCGAAGGATACGCATCCAGCTTCGACTCCAGGCCTACCTTGCGGAGCATGTCGACCGCTCGCGCCCGCGCTTCCTCCTTGCCGAGCTTCAACACCGTGACGGGCGCCAGCGTCACGTTGCCCAGCACCGTCAGATGGGGAAACAGATTGAAATGCTGGAACACCATCCCGATCTTCTCCCGCATTCGGCGCAAATGCTTTTCGTTAGCGGGCGCCATGCGCCCTTTGCGGTCCCGGCGGTGCCACAACGGCTCGCCGTCCACCGTAATGACGCCGCCGCTCGGCCTCTCCAGCGTCATGAGCATGCGCCCGAGCGTCGTTTTGCCCGAACCGCTCGGCCCGATAAGCGCCAGCTTTTCGCCGGCATTCAGCGTCAAGTCGATCCCCTTGATCACCTCCAGCTCCCCGAAGCGCTTCGTCACCTTGCTGTAGCGGACGATCGGCTCGCTTGCCGGTTCGGCGGCAGCTCCTGGTGCGGTATCGGATAACTTGCGCCGCTCGTTTTCCGTCTCGCCGCCGCTTTCGGCAGAACATTCGGAATGTTCGCTTAATTTGTTCGATTCCTCTATGGCATTCATCGTTTCCCTCCTTGCAGATTCAGCCGCGACTCAAGTCTCCGGAACAGGACGGACATGAGCAGGCTGACGGCCAAAAACAGCGCGCCGGCAACCGTATACGGCTCGAACGCCCGAAACGAAGCGGACGTTTCGTTCTTCGCGGTCATCAGCAGCTCCATCAGCGTAATGGCCGACAGCGTCGGCGTTTCCTTGAACACGACGATCAAATAATTGCCCATGATCGGAAGCACCGGCGGAATCGCCTGCGGCAGCACGATGGACATCCAGGTTCTCGCTCTGGACAAATTAAGCGCTCTCGACGCCTCCCATTGCCCCTTCGGCAGCGCATCGACTGCAGAACGGAACACCTCCGACAAATATGTACCGTAATGCAGCCCCAGACCGAGAACGCCGGTCAGAAACGCGGACATCGCAAATGGCGTAATCATCGGCAAGCTGTAGTACAAAAACAGCAGCTGGACGAGCAGCGGCGTGCTCCGGACAAAATCGACGACGGCAACCGCCGGGTATCGGACCGCCTTCAACGGCGAACGGGTCAGACCCGCGAGCAGCAGCCCGACGGCGACGGCCAGCGCGAATCCGCACACCGTTGCCGCTAGCGTGACCGTCAGCGCGTCGAGAAAGACGGGGACCAGCTCCCATGCGTAAGACCAGCTCCACACGCTCCGTCACCTCCACGCCGTCAGCTTGCGTTCCAGCAGTCTGGCCGTAACGGAAATGCAAGACGACATCGCAAAATAAATCAAAAGCAGCAGCCCGAGTATAAGCGGCGTTTCATTGTAATAGTTGTTGCGCAGCACCATCGCTTCGTACGTCAAATCCGCGGTAGCGATCAAATAGACGAGCGAGGTCGATTTGAGCATTTCAATCCACAGATTGCCCATCGGCGCCACCATGCGCACGAACGCTTGAGGCAGCACGACCTTTCGAAACCGCGTAAACGGATGCAGATTGAGAGCCGTGCATGCTTCGTATTGCCCGCGATCGATCGCCAGAAGGGAGCTTCGCACGATCTCGGCTCCGTAGGCGCCGATATTCAGGCCGATGGCGAGAACGGCCGCCCAATGCTTGGACAGCTCCACACCCGCGACGGGAAGTGCAAAATAAACCCAGAACAGCAGCACCAGCAGGGACGAAGCGCGAAACAGCTCGACGTAAATGCCGGACAACAGCCGGACCGGACGCCATGCCGACAATTTGCCGATGCCGCTTAATGCCGCGAGCAGCATCGCCAGCGCGCCGGACCACAACGTCAGCTTAACGGTCACCGCCGCCCCGTCCATCAGGAACGACAGCCATTTCCATATCGGAACGTCCACGGCGATCAGCCTTCGCACAGCTGCTCAGCCGTAACGTCTCCCGGCAGTTCCTGCTCCGTAAAGCCGAACCGCTCCAGAATCTCCAGCAGCTCGCCGCTTTCCTTCATTTTGTTCAACTCCTCGTTAAACGCGTCACGGAACGAGGCGTCGTCCTGCCGGAACGCGCTGGCGCCGTACCCTCGAACGCTTTGGCCGTCGACGACGGGTTGCACGAAGTCCATCACCCTTTCGATGCCGGCATCGTTCGCATCGTCCAGCTTCGCTTGCAGCGCGGGTCCCGTCATCGTGACGGCATCCGCCCTTCCGGCTTGCAATGCGCTGAACGCTGCCGTCTGATCCGGCACGATTTCCATTTGCTTTTCCGTCACGCCGGACGCTTTCAAGTAACCGATCTCCACGGCTCCCGCCATAACCGCCACTTTCGCGTCCGGATTCGCCGCGATCGCTTCGTAGCTGTTCAGTCCGAGCGGGTTGCCCGCTTTGACCGCCAGTCCTTCGCCGATGCTGTATTCCGGATCCGCGAACAGTACGGCCGCGCAGCGATCCGGGTTAATAAACATGCCGGCCGTAATCATATCGAACCGTTTCGAGCCAAGGCCCGCGATGAGCGAATTGAATTCCGTCAGCTCTCCGCGAATTTCTTCGATGCCGAGCCGGTTCAGAATCACTCTCGCGATTTCTACGGCCTCGCCCGTCAACTCCCCGTTTTCGTCCTTGTAAGCGTAAGGCGTCTCGCCCGCAAAGCCTACGGTCACATACCCTTGCTCCCGCAGCCTTTCCAACGTCGATTGCGGCTCGCCGCCGCTGCCGCCCGAACCTCCGTTGTTTCCTTGCCCGCACGCCGATACAAGCGCCAACATCAGCGCCAGCGGCAGAGCAAGCCATTTTGCTTTCACCTGGCATCACAACCTTTCAAGTTTTTTGAACACTTAAAAGGCTACCATGGATTCCCTGGGAGGTCATTTCCAGTCACTTCCCGTATTCCTTCCAATTCCAGGCTATTTCCCGCTAAGCGCAGCTCACCCGGCGGGTCCTCCTTATTCCGGCCGTATCCTTCCGCATCTTCCCGATCTGAACGTTTTACAAGGACCGTGAAGTATGTTATATAAGACTTTCTTATAAATAAAATCTCGTTTAATCCGTATTTTCATTAATAAATTTTAATTATAATATTTAGGTATACGATTAGAGTCCGCTCGACGTAAGGCTGGATAGGCCGACATAATTCGCATTTGAGCAGCCGCGGCCGATCGAAGAAATAAAGAATTGGACTTTTTTGAAAATAGAAACAGCGACAGCCAAGACGAGAAAATAATCCTGGACTGTCGCTGTTTATTGATCTAACGTTTCCCGATAATTAAATGCCAAATCATAATTTCCACTTAAACCAACGACCGTGCCCATCTGTTTCTGCTAGCGTTTCACAATATTCATTCCCATTAACGTAGTAATCAAGATGAAGGTCCAGGTCCCACATATTGTTATAGAGATGAAACACTTCCCGTTCTTTACCCAAAAATTGAATTTGCTCACTTAATTTCTTCTTAGCATCTGCCGGTATCTGATTGGCCACATGTGTATGATAAATGCATATTGATGAATCATGTGAAACGGTTGGGACAATTTCCGGAAGAATGGACACCCCGTCTCCTTCAATTAGCTCAATAGGCTGGCTTTTCAGGCAATGAGCAGCTTTTTCAAAATTCGCATTACGCTCTTTATGTTCAGGCCATATCAATGCTTTTAGCCAAAGGTAATCTTCAGAGTCGTTCAGGTTATTTACGTGTAGATCCAAACCGATTCTGCGTGCGACAGGAGGACTTTGCTCATACAAAAATGGGAAATTATCTCCTCTAATTTCTGCACTTATCTCTAACGTCGAATGTTCAGATCCATGCTTTTGATTGGATGTATAGCAGTAGGTATATTTGTCCCATAGGAGTTGCAGACCCGCACTTGTTCCTATTTCTATAAGGGTTAACGGCTTCTTTGCTATTTTATAAATACGACAAAAGCTAGGGTATAAATAGGCACAACGTCTAACTTCATTAGTTTGGACAAGTTTGTTTTCTAAAAGTTGAACAATCTCACTTTCGTTCTGCACACAAAAATCTTTAAAACAATTTATAGCGCCTGAAGATTCCTTTGGTTTTTTAACTATGCTGGCATAATACGCGGACAACTCATGTTCTATCCCTTTTAAAAGCAGATAGTGAACTGCCCCAAGTAAGAGGTTAGGTACAGGCTGTCCAGGTTTCGAATGTGCAGCTAGTTTAAGTAAGTCCGAATCATTTGCAATGTTCCCTGCGAGATGTTCATAAAGACTACTTGAGTCTTTACATTCCCTATCTGCAAAAACCCTAAAACGTTCCGACAGCACATTGATATCCAACATTCCCAACACCCTTTCCAGATAGTGGTATAGTACCATAGATTCTCAATAAACAAGGCTTTAACTTTTTTATCTTATTGATAACTTATATTTATAATATGGTTCTGGTTATATTGCCCATTCGCTTAATAACTTCCGACAGTCTAAACCTTTATTTTACGGGACTAACACCTTAATTTTCAGCCTATTACTTTTTATCAGACAGCGGCCGGACGCCGCTCGCCCGTTTGCGCGGCGAGCAACCGCGAAACAAAAAAAAGTCTCGCAACGGCTCCTTGCCGTCTTGAGACTGTCTGTATGTTGGTTGACTGGTCGATAGAAAATTTATCGGTTTAAGCTGCTCATCCACAGCACGTAGGACTGACGGTCCCGTTCCGCGCCGAGCGACCGCAGCACCGCCGCCTGCTCCGACTCGGCCACGGGCACGCCGTTCCACTGGTTGACCGTAATTTTCGTGAGCCCTTGCCGGCGCAATATCGTCCCTAGAATACTCTTGAGCCGTTCGGGACTCGGAGCTTTCTCGTCGCCGGGAACGCCGGCTCCGGAACGGCGTCCGCTTAATCTTTGCCGCATTTCGCCTTTTTTCTCCACCAGATCAGGCGGTACTCCCTCTTCATTCATTCGATAGATTTTCTTGCCGTTGTTCTCGATCCAATACGTCCATCGGCCGTCTTCGAGCACGACGAAGCTGCCCGGCTTGCGTCCGAAGCTGCGGCCTTGGGCGGCCGGCCAATCGATAAACAGGCCGTACGGATTGGCCGGATCGGCTGCGGACAGCACGGTCGGTTCCTCCGCGCTTCGGCCGGGCCCCTCGCTGCGCAGCGCTTCGGCGATTTCCGGCGTCGTAAACTGCATCGTCATCGCCCCGCCGATAAATACCCCTCTGGTTAACGTCCCCCACTCTTCCAGACGGTTCAGCGCAGGCAGCAGCTCGTCCCAGCCGAACGGCGTCGCCGCCGCGGCAAGCTCCTTCGTCACGATGCCGTACCGCTCCAGCAGCAGATGGATCCAGGGCAGCGCGTAACGTTCGGCCTTCGCTCCAGCCGCGCGTCCGGCGGTTTCCGCCGCGCGATGAAGGACGACAGGCTCTTCGCCAACGCCTTGCTTCGAATCGCCGGATGCCGCAGAAGCCGGCGAGTCATCCGGCTCGGCCAGGGTGCCGGTCCAATACCATCTGCCGAAGCCGGAGCCCGTCCGCGCCCAGTCGGCTCCTTTGCCGCTGCCATGCAGCCGCAGGGGGGCGAACTGGTCGTTCGACGCCCGTCCTTCCCATACGAGAGCCATCAGATCGTTCATCGTATCGCTCGGCGACTTGCCGTAAGACCGGCTAAGGGCGGTCAGGAAGCTTGCGCCTTGCTGCCGGAGCAGCTCCAGCAGCTTCGGATGCTCGCTGGAGTCGGCGGCATCGTCAGCGGTCCGGCTGACGTAAGGGGCGTACAGCTTGCTCTCCGAGCGCAGGAAAAAGGCGACGCGCCCCTCCTTAACGCTGTCTCCGCGCTGTCCGAGCCAGATGACCTCGCCCGACGCGCACAGCCGATCCAGCGCATCCTTGCGGTAATCGGACACCCTCGCCGGAAAAACGAGCGTTTCCCAATGCGGCAGCGGCAAGAACAGCCCTTGCATCCGGCCGATGACGGCGAGCAGCCCTTCGTCCCCGCTCAAGCGCGTTCCGTGCAGCGCGTATTGGCGCATGGCGACGTGGCCGCACCACCGATTCGCCTCGAGCGGCTTCGCCTTGTCGCGCGCCTCCTGCACGGTCAGCCGAAGCAGGCGGAGCGCCACCTTGCTGCTGGACCAGATCCGCTCGCCTTCGGATACGAACGGCGACTGACGGATTTTGCCGTCGTGCAGCAGGGCGTCGACGATGCGGCGTGCATCCTCCAGCGTCAGAAAGGGATAACGCTCGCACAGCTCCGGTTCCGTAAACGAAATGCGCTGCTCCGCGAATCGGCCGGCGATCAGCGCGACCGAGGAAGGCTTATGCGGAAACGAGGCGTAAGCCTCCGCTTCATCGCTGCCGATCCAGCGCAGCGCCTCTTCTCCGTCGGCGTCGCCGCCCAGTCTTATCCGCAGCGCCCGGCCTTGCTCCTCCAGCAAGCGGACGCAGCGCAGCGCCTCCGCGCCGCCCCGCTTGACCAGCTCGCCGCTGCTCATATCGCCGCGGCGCTTCAGCAAATCCGCCACATCCTCGGCGGTCGCCGCGGGCTTCGTTTCCGCCAGTCTTCGCTCCTCCGCCGCCAGCGCCTCCGGCGAAACGGAACGTTGGACGGCGTCCTTGCCGAACAAATCGCCAGCCATCTCTTTGCTCACCTGCAGCAGCGCCAGCTGCGTCGACGCATCCAGGCCGTCCCCTTCATAGATACGCATGTTTACGTAGTCGGCCATAAATTGCGCCGCCAAAGGGGACGGGAATTCCGTCTCCCTGACCGTCACCCGGATATCGCCACTTTGAATGGAGGCAAGCAGCCGCTTCAGCCGTTCCAAATCCAGGTAGTCGTTCATGCACTCGCGAATGGCTTCCTCCAGATACGGGAATTCCGCCGCGAACGGGAGCGCCTCCCGCAGCAGCTCCTCGCTGCGGAGCCTCTTTTGCCAAAGCGGCGTCCGGGTGAAGCTCCGGCTAAGCAGCAGCGACGTTTCGGCGATGCGGCGGAAGGCAATCGCCAGCAGCGGCGAACCGGTAATCCCCTCCGATAGAAGCGGCTCCAGATTGGCGGGCGTCACCTGCCAAATCATTTGCAGCCACGAGGAATCCCATTCGGGCAGCACAAATTCGATGCCGTTGTCCTTCGCGTTTCCGTACAATTGATACGGAAGCGTCAGCTCGAACTGGCGCTGCAGCGCGAGGAGCCAGGTGCGGTGCACTTTGCGGCCGAACGGGCTCAACAGCACGACATGCGTCTGGTTGGCGGTGTCGCGGTAATGCTCGATGACGATCCGGCGGTCCGTCGGCAGCTCGCTGACCGCATGCTGCGCCGCGGCAAGCGCCATCAGCTCGTCCGCCGCGCGGCCGTCCATGCCGTAGTCCTTCATCAGCCATTCCGCGGCGCTTGTTCGCCGCGCGTCATCGAGCAGCTTCAGGGCGCCCGTTCCCGCTTCGGACCAATGTCTTGTGCGGCGGCGGCTGTCGTTATCGTTTTCGTTGTCGTCCAATCCCAGCCTTCCGGCCAGTTCACGCATAAACGCACCGACTCGGGCGCCCAGCTCGAACGTTCGGCCGGGTCCTTCATTGCGCCAAAACGGAATTTCGCTGAAGCCGTTCTGCGTTTCCGACACATATACGCGGTCCTTGTCGATGCGGCGAATCATCCACGAATGGGCTCCGAGCAAAAAGACGTCCCCGACCCGGCTTTCGTGAATAAACTCCTCGTCCAGCTCGCCCAGATGGGTTCGGGTATCGACATGATGCACGGGATAAGCGGACGATTGCGGAATCGTGCCCGCACCCGTATAAGCGGCCGCAACCGTATTGCCGCGTTTCGTCAGCAGTCCCGAAGCGCGGTTCCAATCAAGCAGCGGCCGGGCGAACGGATAATAACCCGAGAGCACCTGCAGCATCCGCTCCAGCAGCTCCTTCGACAGGTCCCGGTAGATGTCGCTGCCGAGCGCCAGCCTGTACAGCTCGTCGACCGACATGCCGTCGTCCTCGCTGCCGATCGCCGCCACCGCCTGCTGTGACAGCACGTCGAGAGGGCGCTCTGGCAAACGGATCGGATCGATCTCGCGCCCGGCCGCCATCTTCCCGAGCACCGCCGACTCCGGCAGCGCTCCCCGCTGGCGAACGACAATGACGCCTCTCGAGATGTCTCCCACGCCATGGCCCGCCCGGCCGATCCGCTGAATGGCCGACGCCGCGTCCAGCGGAGAGTCGATCTGCAGCACCAGATCGATATGGCCGACGTCGATGCCAAGCTCCAGCGATGAGGTGGCGACGATGCACCGAAGCTCGCCCGCCTTCAGCCTCCGCTCCGTCTCCAGCCGTTTCTCCTTGGACATGCTCCCGTGATGGGCGCCCGCCAGCTCATAGCCGGCGTGATCGTTAATGCGAAGCACCAGCCGCTCGCACAACCGGCGGCTGTTCACAAACACCAGCGCGGAGACGCAGCCCTCCATCAAAGCGAACATCGTTTGAAGAATCGGAAGCCACACCGACTCGCGCGACTGCACGGGCTGCGACAGGTCCGGCATCGTCAGACGAACGTCCATTCGTTTGCTCATGCGGCTTTCGATCACATGTACCGGCCTCGGCGCGTAACCGAGCCGATGTGCGGCCGCTTCGCCGGCCGCTCCGACGGGCTCCGTCCACCCTCCGAGAAAGCGGGCTACCCGTTCCAGAGGCTTAATCGTGGCGGATACGCCGATTCGCTGAACGGGTTCAGGCACGATTCTTTCCAGCCGTTCCAGAGACAGTGACAGATGCGCTCCTCGCTTGTCTGCCGCCAAGTCGTGAATTTCGTCCACAATGACGTGACGGACCGTCCTCAGCATCGTACGGCCCTGATTGGACGTTAGCAGAATAAATAGCGATTCCGGCGTCGTGACCAGCAGCTCCGGCGGCTTTCGTTGCATAGCCGCCCGCTGCGACGGCGTCGTATCGCCGGTGCGGACCGCGCTGCGAAACCCCGGCCACGACATCTTCGTCTTCGCCGCGAGCTTCTCCAATTGCTCCATGAATTCGACGACATGATGCTGAATATCGTTGTTAAGCGCCTTCAATGGCGTGATGTATAGAATGCGTACGCCTCGGCCCGCCGGCTTCGTTGCGCCGGCAGCTTCCCGCTCCTTCAGCGCGGCGTCCACGCAAGGCAGCAGCGCGGCCAGCGTCTTGCCGGAGCCCGTAGGAGCGGCGATCAGCGTATGCCGGCCTGCGGCAATCGACGCCCAGGCTTGGCGCTGCACATCGGTCGGCTCTCCGAACGCGGTAGCGAACCATTCCTGCAATAATGGGTGAAACGGCTGCTCCCCGTTTCCAAGCATAACAATCAGCTCCAACCGAAATAATAGTCATAGATAAGTCAACATTCACATTTATTACCGTTTGCTTGTTTCATTATAGCAATTGGCCGGTTCGTTCGGAAGCCGCAAATCCCAATGAGAAGGAGTGAGGAGACGATGCTGGAAGCGGATGTCGCCGTTATCGGCGGAGGGCCTGCCGGATTAAGCGCGGCGCTGCTGCTGGGCCGGTCGATGCGCAGCGTCGTCGTCATCGACGAGGATGCGCCCCGCCATGCCGCGGCGGCGCGTTCCCACGGCTACTTGACGAGGGACGGCATCCGGCCGTCCGAGTTTCGAAGGCTGGCGCGCGAGGAACTGGCCATGTACGATACGGTCTCGCTCCTTCGGGACAGCATCGCGGCGTCCGTGAAAGCGGACGGCATGTTCCGCTCGAAGACGGCCGCCGGCTTGACGATTATGAGCCGCAAGCTGATCGTCGCCGCCGGACTGAAGGACCGCCTGCCGGACGTGCCGGGATTGCGCGAAGCTTACGGCACCTCCGTCTTCCCTTGCCCTTACTGCGACGGATGGGAACGTCGGGACCGGCCGCTCGCCGTGCTGGGCAGCGGGAATCCTCGACACCTGATGGATTACGTCAAAAAAATCGCCCACTGGAGCCGTGACTTGATCGTATGCTGCGACGGCGCCGGCAAGCTCGGCGGACACGAACTCGCGCAGCTCGAGGAGAACGGCATAGCCGTCTATGAGCAGCGCATCGCGAAGCTGATCACCGTTCGCGGACAGCTGGAAACGATCGTACTACAAGACGGCAAGGAGCTTCCGCGCTCGGGAGGCTTCCTAGCGGATACCGGATCGACGCAATCGACGGATGTGCCGCTTCAGCTCGGCGCGAGGCTGACCGACAACGGCGCGTACGAGACGGAAGCGCACGGCAGAACGCCGGTGGATGGGTTGTATATCGCCGGCGACGCCGCCAAGCTGTTTACCGGCCTGGCTGGCGCCGCGGCCGAAGGGTACGAGGCGGCCGCAACCGTCGACCGCGAATTGATCGAGGAAGATTGGGCGAAACGCTGTCGATAAATATTCCGTTCGAGAGGCCAGGTTGCGACAAACATTTTGACTCCTCTTTGGTAGCATATCAATTGCCGCCTATATATATTAGAGGAGCGTAGAGAATATGAAGTTGATTATGAACGAGCATTTTTCGAACGAAACGATTACTTTCGACGGCTTTAGCTTCCAAAACTGCTGCTTTACCGATTGCGTGATCATCATCACGTCGATGGACTTCCATTTTGAAGGATGTTCGTTTTACGGTTCGATCCTTCATGTGGACGAGCGCCTTCCCGTGTTCGAAATTTCGCACCGGCTGTCCCAATCGACGTACGACGGGGACACCCGCTGCTTCAGGGACGACTGCAAATATCCGCGCACGCAGCTGTCGCTGCCGACCGCGACGACGCATTAAGCGGCCTTCTGCCGCGACTGAGGCATATGGGCCCGTCCGCCCATAATCCCCGCATAAAGAAAGACCCTTCATCCGGCCGTCCGCCGCGGCCTGTTGAAGGGTCTTTCTGTGATATGATCCGTAATGGCTTCTCATCGTTATCGCGTTTTCACGATAATTTTGCGGATGCTCTCGCTGGACAAATGATACATCCTCTCCAGCTCCGCAATCGAAGCGCCGTTCGTATAAGAATTGCATATTTGCCGGTTACGCTCCGCCAGCAGCTTGCGGGCGCCGCTAACCTCGCCCCAGCCTGCGCGCTGGTTCGCCGGCTTCGGAATATAAATCAGATCTCCTTGGATATACTTTTGCAGCTCCGCCAATAAACTAGGGGGAAGCACGTCTCTTCCATTTTTGTAGTTCACGGTCAAATTCCTCCCGATTTGGTGTGAATGCAGATGCGATTGCAGTGATTGCGTTGCGGTTCAAAGTTGCTTCTTTCATTGTAAAACGCCTCCCTTTCTGTTAGATTTTCGTTGCCGAATGTTGATTTGCTCTATCGCGTTAAAGCGATTACAACCGGACGAACAACGGGCTCAAGCGGCTGCAGGACGAACAACCTGACGCTCAAGACGAAAAATGCCGCCTTGAAACATAAGGGGAGGCCCGAAGGCCTCCCGTCGTTATGACGATCTTCGCTTACGCGAAGATCACCTTATAGTTGTGAATCATGTCGATCAGCTCCTTTCGTCCGTATTTCGTCGGCCCGACAATCTTATTATAATTCCAAAACACGGAAAAATGAAAGAAAAATTTAGCTATAAAAAAACTTTACCGCCGCAGCCGGTTGACCGGTCCGGTTATGGCTCCACGGCAGCCGTCAACTGCGGCTGCCCTTTGACGCTTTTGGACATGCCCCGCTGCGCTGTAATGAGCATATAATAAATGCCTTGCTTCTCCATCAGCTCCTTATGCGAGCCGACCTCGGCGACGACGCCCTTCTCCAGCACAATCAGCCTGTCGACGCTGCGCAGCGTCGACAGCCGGTGCGCGATGGCGATGGTGGTCCGGCCTTTGGTCACTCGCTGCAGCGCCTCCTGGATCGCCATTTCCGTATCGATATCGAGCGATGCGGTCGCTTCGTCCAGAATAAGGATTTTCGGATCCTTGAGCACCGCCCTCGCAATGGCCAGTCTTTGCCGCTCGCCGCCCGATAAATTGTTGCCGTTCTCCTCCAGCAGACTGTCGTAACCGTCCGGCAAATTGATGATGAACGTATGGGCGTTGGCGACTCTGGCCGCCTCGATCACTTCCAGATCTGTAGCTTCGGGCCGCGCATACCGGATATTATCCAGAATCGACCCGCGAAACAGAAACGTTTCTTGCAGCACGACGCCGATCTGAGAGCGCAAATCCTCCTGCTTCATCGAACGGATGTCAACGCCGTCGATCAAGATGGCGCCTTCGTTGCAATCGTAGAAGCGCGAGATCAGATTAATCAGCGTCGACTTGCCCGAACCCGAATGGCCGACGAGACCGATCATCTCCCCTTGCCGAATGTCTATGTTCACGTTTTTGAGTACCGGCTCATACGATTTGTAACCAAAGTAGACATTCTGAAAGCGGATGCCGCCGTTGATCGGATGTTTCACCGGCTCCTTATCGTCCACGACCTCGGGCTGCTCATCGATGACTGAAAAAATGCGGTCGATCGAAATGACGGCATTGGCGATCCAGCGCGGCATGAACATCAGCCAGGCGATCGGTCCGAAGATCATGGCGGCGTAGGTGCTGAATTGTATCAATTCCCCGACATCCATCTGATTGTTCAAGATCATATTGCAGCCGAGCAGCAATACGAAGTATTGTCCGAGCTGGATCAAATAGTTCGTAATGGGCGACAGGATGCTGAACAGCCTTTCGCTCTTGATCGTCATGGCCGCAAAGTCGCCGTTGTATTCCCTGAACCGTTTCATTTCCCGCCCTTCCTGGCCGAATGCTTTGACGACGCGAATGCCGCTCAGCACATCGTGCAGAAAGGAGTTGGCTTTGTCGTGAATTCTCCACAGCTTGTGAAACAGCTTGTGAAGCACGTATTTCCAAATGTACATATGCATATAAGCGACGATTGGCGCGGGCAAAAGGACAATTAGCGCCAGCCGCCAATCCGCCTGGAACAGCAGGATGCTCGCCGATACGAGGATAATGAGCTGAAAGATCGCCGTCGTGCACAGCTCCTGAATCAAATGCCGGATGCGCTCCGTATCGGAGGTTATCCGGTTCATCATATCTCCGGCGCGCTGCGACGTCATAAAGCCGAGCGACAAGCTTTGCGTCTTGTCAAATACCAGCTTCCGCAAGTCTGCGGCGATGCTCGAGCTCACCTTCGCCATCACTCTGCCCCGAATGAGCGACATCAGTTCGCCGACCAGCAGGCAGGCTACCAGTCCGCCGATGGCCCAATAGAACACGGTCATGCTGGAAGCTTCGCCTTCCGCCGGCTGAAGCGCACCGTTGATCAGCAGCTTCAGCAAATACGGATTGAGCAAAGCAATTCCGGCTCCTGCCAGCAGAACCGTCAAGGCGATGGCAAAGCCGCCCCAGCGGGCTTTCGATACGGAGAAGAGCCGCTTGAACGCCGCCGCCTTGCTCATGCATCTCGGACAAGCGCGAGTGCCGGGGATGAGCGAGCCGCCGCATTCAACGCACACTCTCTCTTCTTCATTGTTGAAGATGCGTACCTTTCGCTGCGCCGCCTTGTCGTTCAACACGCCGGCGAGATAACCGAAGCGTGCGGCATGCTCCATGGTAGCGCGGACGATAAACCGCTTCGTCCCGGCTTCCTCCGCCTCCAGGACGACGCTGCCGACGAGCGGCACCATCTTGTATTCGCCGGCGTCGGCAATCGCTCCCCGCTCCAGCACCTCTCCGTTCTCAACGTAGGCCCAGTGCTGCTCCCCAATGACGAAATAACCGGCGGAAAGTCGGCTCAGGATGGATAAATTGGCCGGTATGCAATACTCAATCGGCGATCCGACGGCAAGCTCGGCCGCCTGCCGATCTTCCGAACTGAGTATGTAGTTTAAATTCATCGTTATAGGCTCCTTACGTCTAGTCTACATAATCGTCTCTACCATCCGGTATTCCTTGTCTCCCAGCTTGCCGATATCGGGGATGACGAACCGGTTGCCGTTGACATCGCTGATCACGAGCCGGACGGCCGTCACCAGCTTGGCGTTCGCGCCTCCGTTTCTAACCGTAAATCGGCATACTCCTGCTGTCGTTTCCGCTTCCCAATACGAGTAGCCGAATTCCTCCTTCATCGACAGCACCTTTGTAATTTCCGGACAGAAATATCGGATCTGCATCTGTTCCTCCAGCAGCTTCGCCGTCGCTTCGTCGAAGTCGCCCAAGGAGCGGATCATGCCGATCTCCTTGTTGTCGATGTTGCGAATGGACAAATAGCTGGTCCGGTTCGTATGCGGAAAGGAGCAGTGCACATAAACGGCCGGATGCGTCTCTCCGTCCGCCGTAACGGACAGCATATTTCCTTCGGTTTTGCGAAACTTCGCATTGCTTCCCGTCAAATAATGAATTTTCGCCGCGTTCTCCAGCTCACGGCCGCTTGCTTCCGAGTTTCCCTTCGTCTCCGTTTCGGTCTCAAGCAAAGCTTCTGTCGTCTTCATGCGATGATCACCTCATTCATTTTCAAAGCCTCGTCATGTTTGCGCACCAAATCCTTGTAGAATCCGTCCTTGCCCATCAACTCGCTGTGCGTGCCTTCCTCGATTACCTTGCCTTGGTCCATCACGACAAGATAGTCCGCATTGCGGAGCGTCGACAGCCGGTGCGCGATCGCGATCGTCGTGCGGCCTTTGATGAGCGCCTCCAGCGCCTCCTGAATATGCAGCTCCGTCTCCGTATCGAGCGAAGCCGTCGCTTCGTCCAGGATGAGCAGCCGCGGATTATGCAGAATGGCCCTCGCGATCGACAGACGCTGCTTCTCGCCGCCGGACAAATTGTATCCGCCGGTGCCGACAATCGTGTCGTATCCGTCCGGCAGCTTCTCGATAAAGTCATGCGCCTTGGCAATGGCCGAAGCGTGCAAAATATCCTGCATGCTGCAATCCGGCTTGGCGTAGGCGATATTTTCGGCGATGCTGCCCGAAAAGATGTATACATCTTGCGAGACGATGCCGATCTGGCTTCGGAGAGACCCCGTCGCGATGTCCTTGACGTCGATGCCGTCAATCCGGATGCTTCCTTCATTGACGTCGTACAGCCTCGAGATGAGATTGACCAGCGTCGACTTGCCGGCGCCGGAATGGCCGACTACGCCCACCATCTGGCCTGGCTTTACCTTCAGCGACACTTGCTTCAATATCGGCTTGTTCGGCTCGTAGCCGAAGGTGATGTTGCTGACCTCGATCTCGCCGCGCATCCGCTTCAGCTCGACCGGGTCCTCGCTCTCGCGAACATCGGGAGTCGTATCCTGAATTTCGAAGATGCGTTGGGACGCCGTCATGCAATGCGACCACCAGCCCACAATATTGTTCATAAATTCGATTGGTCCGTACAGCATGTGCATATAGTGGACGAATGTCAGCACAAGGCCGAACGCGACTTGTCCCTGCATAATCATATATCCGCCAAATGCCCAGATGAACATGCCGCCCAGTTGCGTAAGCGCATTCAGCACAGGAAAAACCGTGCTGCTCAATTTGTTGTAATTTTGCTCGGCCGTCGCATAATTGTCATTCGCCCGCTGGAACCGATTCATCTCTTTGCGTTCCAGGCTGAACGCCTTCACGACTCTGGTGCCCCGGATCGTATCGCTGATCATCGCATTGAGCGACGAAACGCGGCGATGCCTTCTCCACGACAGCCGCCACAGCTTGGGAAACACATTGCGCACCAGCACAATAACAATCGGCATCGGCAGCAGACAGAGCAGCGTCAGCTTCCAATCCAGATACAGCAGTATCGATACGATGCCGATAATATTAATGGCATTCACGATAAAGTAGCTTAATCCGTCGATAAAAAAGTACTGCAGCTCCGCCGAGTCGTTGTTGACTCTCGTCATCAGCTGCCCCGTCTGTCTGCGTTGATAAAAGCTGAGCGACAGCCGCTGCATCGATGAAAATACGGTCGACTTCAGGTCAAAGACAACGTTCGCCGCCATCTTGGCGGTAATCATTCCGTACAGAACCCCGAATAGGAGCGACAACGTGCGGAAACCGATAATAAGGGCGACAACGATCCCGATCTGGCCGGCAAAGCTGCCTTCGCCTTTGAGCGCCTGGTCGAACAGCACCGTCCCTTGCAAATACGGAATGACGAGTCCGGTCGCCGAGTTCAGCAGCATAAACAGGACAATAAGCAGCACCGACGCCCTGTAAGGCTTGGCAAATGCGAGCAGCCTAAGAAAAAGCTTCGTTTTTTTCATGCATTTCGGACATACCTTGCGTTCCTTCTCCGGATAAAGCATGCCGCATTGCGGGCAAGACTCATCCTCTCCGTCGCCGGATTGAAGCGCTTCCTCCAGCGGCTCGTTTTTCTTCAGCTTTTCGAATACCGCCGCCAGCCTGGCAGCTTGACTCATCGCGCCGTTTGTAAACGCTGCCAACAGCCGTTCGCCTTCGCCGCCTTTGATGACAATCATCCCGGAAGCGACAAGATTGACGACCTTCAGCTCCTCGATTTCGCCAATCGGAATACGCTCCGTCCGCCACTCAAGCGGCTGCGCTTCGTCATCCTCTGACCGAGCTGCCGGGCGCTTCGACTTTCTTTTACCCGGTAATTCAAATCCTTTGTAATTATACTCCTGGATGTTTTCGTTTACGCCTGCGGCGACCCACAAGGCGTCCTTCGTCAGCGCCAGATGCGTTACGGCAAAGCCCCCCGTCAAATTTCTGTCGCAGGACAGCTCGACAATGATCTGATCCTCGCGCAGAGACCATTGCTCCAGAAGCCGCATTCTCTCTGTTCTCAGCATGCTCTCATCTCCAATGACAACCTAACATTTGAATTCCAGTTCAAGCAATAATTCCAATTGTATGGCGACGCAACTAAACAATATGCCTCAAGCATGGATTTGTCAACCCGGTCATGTCTATAAAAAATGATTATAACGATTTGCTTCGGTTGCTTCGATTGCAAGCTGAAATAAAATAAAGACTGAAATAATGTTTCCATTATTCCAGCCTCTGCAGCTGATAAGTTTAATTGGAAATGGCTTTCTTCCCTGTCTCTCAGGCGCCTCTCGCGTGTCCGGAATGGCCGATTTGGGACCGCGCCCGCCAGCCGCGCAGCCATTCGGGCAGCGCTACGCCCAGCAGCACAAGCAATACGCCCGCCCATTGCAGCCAGCTTACTTCTTCATGAAGGACGACGGACGACAGCAGTACGGCAACCGGCAGCTCGGCGGCCCCCAGTATGCCGGCGAGACCTTCGCCGATATGCGGCACGCCGTATGCGAACAGAATCGGCGGCAGAAATGCGCCAAAAAATCCGAGCAGCAGGCCGAACAACGGCAGCGTGCCGAGCAGCTTGCCGTTCCACAGAAATTCCGGCGGGAACAAGGCAAACACGAGCAGCAAGCCGCCGGCGATCATCCACATGCTGCGAGCGGCGGGCGGCGCCTCGGGTACGGCCTTGCCGCTGAACAAAATGAAAAGCGAGTAGCTGATCGCGGCCAGAAAGCCGAGCAGCACGCCGAGCCAGTGAAGCCGGCCGATGCCCTGCTCGAATATGCCTGCGGCAAGCAGCGTTCCGCCGAGCAGTACGGCCAGCGAGATACCGATCAGCGCCCCGGGTCGCTTGCGCTGCCTGAACGCCTGTATGAGTACGCTGATCCAGGTAAACTGGAATAGCAGCAGAATGGCGAGCGACGCCGGAATATAGCGCAGCGATTCGTAATAAACCAATCCCGTGACCGCCGTCGGCGCTCCTGCGGCCATCAGCAGCAACCTTTTGCGCCATGTTAAACCGGCAGCGGCTATCGCGGTCTTGGACCGGCTCCTCTCGCCGCCTCCCGGCAAGACATTCGCTTTTCTCTCTTTTCTTCTCATCATTCCCGCCGCTAGCGCGCACAGCAGAAAGCCGATCAGCATCTGGCTGCCGACTACCTCTCCCAGCGCATAACCTTGACCGTACGCAAGCACGACGAATGTGGACAATACGCCGTAGCTTGCCGCTCCGGCAAATACGGATAATACATATTTCATTGCCAATGCCTCCCTCATGTCTTTTGCTGCCGACCGGAGGGCAACTTGCCCGCAAACGCAAAAAAGCTGCGAGCGGGAAAGCTTGCCTAGAAGCGCAAGCTTTCTTATTCGCAGCATGGAAGTAAAGGCTTCCCGTAGGACCCCCGCCCTGTGTCATGAACCGTTTGCGGAGTTATACGAATAGTCATGGTTGCCGAGTTGTCGACCTTTCATTTTGGAACAACATTAATTTTTGCATCGACCGCCTCATTTGTCAAGAGGCAGCCATCCGGCCGATCTACTCCATCTGATGAATCCGGATCAGATTGGTCGCGCCCGCTCTGCCGCTCGGCACGCCGGCCGAGATGACGACGTAGTCGCCTGACTGAAGCAGGTTCGTACGGCTGCCGTTGCGGATCGCCGATTTGAACATGTCGTCCGTATTGTCGGTCGATTCCCCTTTGATCGGAATAACGCCGCGAACGAGGCTGAGCCGCTTCACGACGTGATCGTGAGCCGTTATGGCGATGATCGGCGCTTTAGGGCGGTATTTGGATACCATTCGCGCCGTAAAGCCGCTCTCCGTCGGCGTCAAGATTGCCTTGGCGTCCAATTGAAGAGACGAGCTGACGACCGCCTGGCTGATCGTTTCCGTAATCGTTGCCGAAAGGCCGGACATGCGGACCTGGAACTGGCCGGCGTAATCGTAGGTCGATTCCGCGCGTTCCGCGATCATCGCCATCATGCGGACCGATTCCAGCGGATATTTGCCCGCGGCCGTTTCGCCCGACAGCATGACCGCATCCGCCCCTTGCAGAACGGCGTTGGCTACGTCGCTGACCTCGGCGCGCGTCGGACGAGGATTTACTTGCATTGAATCCAGCATTTGCGTGGCAACGATGACAGGCTTGCCCGCCGCGTTGCATTTATCGATCATCTGCTTCTGAATGTTCGGCACGTCTTCGGCCGGAATTTCGACGCCGAGGTCGCCCCGCGCGACCATGATGCCGTCGGATGCTTCGATAATGGCGTCCAGATTGTCGACGCCCTCCTCATTTTCGATTTTGGAGATGATTTGAATATGCGCCGCGTCCGCTTCCTCGAGCAGCTGCCGCACCTGAAGCACATCCTCCGCCTTGCGCACGAAGGACATCGCGATCATGTCGACGCCCTCTTTGACGCCGAACCGGATATGCTGCACGTCGCGTTCGGTTACGCCCGGCAGCGTCGTGCGAATGCCCGGCAGATTGACGCCCTTTCTCGGCTTCAGCCATCCTCCGTTCAGAACGGTGCAGCGGATATCGGTGTCCGTACATTCCTCCGCCTTCAGCTCGATAAGCCCGTCGTCCAGCAATATGCGGCTGCCGGGCGTTACGACCTTCGCCATGTCCGGATAATTGACCGACACGCTGGCGGAATCGCCTTCCACAGGCCGGCTGGTCAGCGTAAACGAATCGCCCGCCTTCAGCTCGCAGCTGCCTTCGGCGATCAGGCCGATCCGTATTTCCGGTCCTTTAATGTCCATCATAATCGCCACAGGCTGACCGGCCTCCGACGACGCTTCCCGGACAAGCCGGATTCTGTCGCTGTGGTCGGACAACTCTCCGTGCGCCATGTTCAAACGGGCGACGTTCATGCCCGCTCCGATCATTTCTTTCAGTATCGAGACCGAATTGCTGGATGGTCCCATCGTACATACGATTTTGGTCGCTCTCATGTTCAGTTTGTCCTCTCCTTGTTCGGAGTTCGCTCCTTGTTCGGGGTTCGCTCCCTGTTGTCGGCCTTGCTCGCGCTTTCCGGATAAACCACTGTTTGCCCTCTTATTGTAGGTCAACCGCTTCAACTCGTACATGCAATATAGTATGATAAATAGACTATTGTCCGATGAGGTGAATCCCATGTTATATGCTGAATCGATGCGGCTGGATCAAGGTACCGGCTGGTACGAGGAAGAGGGCGGCAGCGGCGGGAGCGGCAAGCTTGTCATCGCGACGTACGGCAAATGCCTGTATTGGATCGACGGCGGCAAGCAGCTGCTGGAGAAAGGCGATTTTTTGTACATCCCCGCAGGAGTGCCTTATTACGGGAAATGCATTCCGACCGTTTTTCATGAAAAATATGTCTTGTCGATCGTATGCGCCCCCGATGCCCCGGCGCATATTCCGCTGCTTGGCAGCAAGCGGTTCGTTAAATCGAGCCCTGGCGTTTACGAGCTTTGTCTGGAGAAAGTACGCGGAGCATGCAAAGAGTGGCAGGAGCGGCTGCCGTATGCGCAAGTGAGGGCCGCCGCGGCCGCCATGGAAGTGCTGGCGCTATGGAGCCGCGAACTGGACCGGGGCCGGGAAGCGTCCGTCTTTCGCATCCATGCAGACAAAATGAAAGCTTATATCGCAGCGCATTACCGGGAAAAGGTGACCAAGGAAGAACTGGGCGCCTGCATCGGCCGCAGTCCGAATCACGCCGCTTATTTGTTCCGCAAGATGACCGGGCAGACGATCAGCGAATACGTACACGCGGCCAGAATGCGGACGGCCGCCTACCAGCTGACGGAGTCGCTGCTGACCGTCGCCGAAATCGCGGAATATTTGGGCTACAGCGACGTCTCTTATTTTCAGAGGGTGTTCAAGCGCACGTTCGGCGTCCCCCCTTCGCATTATTTAAAGGACAGGCCCGGACATGTATAATGGAGAAAGACCCCTCACTTATAGATCCGGCTTATAAGCCGTTGACAACCGAAAACAGGAAGAAGTGATTCACTTGATCAAACCGATATCGTCCGAAACCGTCGTCCGGTCCGTCTGTCCGTTCGACTGTCCGGACACTTGCAGTCTCCATATCACGATGAAGGACGGCCGGGTCTCCCGGGTGACCGGCAATCCGGATCATCCCGTTACGCAAGGGGCCATTTGCGGCAAGGTTCGGCAGCTGCCGGACCGCGTGCATCATCCCGGCCGGCTCATGACGCCGATGCGGCGCACCGGTCCCAAAGGAGATTTGAGCTTCGAGCCGATCACTTGGGAAGAAGCGTACGATGAATTGACCGCCCGCATGAATGCGATTGTCGCCGAACACGGCGCGGAAGCCATACTCCCGTACAGCTTCTACGGCAATATGGGGATCCTGAACGCGGAAGGCATGGACCGCCGCTTTTTTCACCGGCTGGGCGCGAGCCGGCTGGACCGCGCGATTTGCAACGCCGCCGGCGCGCAAGGCTATAAATATACGATGGGCGGCTCCATCGGCGTCGATCCCGAGTCGACCGTGAACGCCAAGCTGATTCTCGTCTGGGGATGCAACCTCGTTTCGACGAATATGCACCAGGCGATGCTGGCGACCGAAGCGCGTAAGCGCGGCGCCCGCATCGTCCATATCGATGTCCACCGCAACCGCACTTCCGCATGGGCGGATCAATTCATCATGGTCAAGCCCGGCTCGGATGCGGCATTGGCGCTTGGCCTGATGCACATCCTGTTCCGCGACGGCTTGACGGATCAAGCCTTTCTGGAAAGCCGGACCACCGGCTGGCGGGAACTGGCGTCGCAAGCGGCCAAGTACACTCCGTCCGTCGTCGCGGACATTACGGGCGTGCCCGAAGATCAAATCGAGGAGCTGGCGGCATTGTACGGCCGGACGACGCCCTCCTTCATCCGGATCGGCAACGGTCTTCAGCATCACGACAACGGCGGCATGACGATCCGGACGATCTCCTGCCTGCCCGCCTTGACCGGACAATGGAGCGTTCCCGGCGGCGGCGCGATCAAAGGAAACAGCTGGTATACCCGGATTAACCACGACGCGCTGGAGCGTCCGGATTTGCTGCCGGATCCCGGCGTGCGCACCGTCAACATGAACCGGCTCGGCGATGCGCTGCTCGCTCTCGATCCGCCGGTGCGAATGCTGTTCGTCTATAACAGCAATCCCGCCGTCGTAGCTCCGGAGCAAGACAAGGTCCGGCAAGGTCTGCTGCTCCCTGAGCTGTATACGGTCGTGCACGACCTGTTTATGACCGATACTTGCCGATATGCGGATTTGGTGCTGCCGGCGACGTCCCATTTGGAAAATTTGGATTTGTACGCTTCCTACTGGCATCTTTATATGCAGCTCGGCGAGCCGGTCATGGAGCCGCTCGGCGAATGCAAATCGAATTTTACCTTGTTCAAAGAACTCGCCCTTCGCATGGGCTTCGAACGCGAATGGTTCGATTTGACCGAGGAGCAAATGATCGAGCAGGCGCTGGATGCGAGAATAAATCCGGGGCTGGCGGGAATGACGCTGGAATCGTTGAAGGAGCGCGGGTGGATGAAAAGCCGGGCGGCGGCCGAAGACGGCATACCGACCGTTCTTCCGACGCCAAGCGGTAAGATCGAGCTGTATTCGGAACGTATGGCCGAGGACGGCTACTCCCCCGTTCCCGACCATGCGCCTCTCCGCGAGGAAACGGATTACCCGTTCTGGCTCACGACGGGACCGAACCACAACTTTATCAATTCCACCTTTGCCAATCAGGAGAAGCTGCAATCGCTGGAGAAAAAACCGTATTTGCACATGCACGAGGAGGACGCCAAGGCGCTTGGCATTGCCGACGGCGAGCGGGTGCTGGTCCGCAACGGCAGAGGAGCCGTCAAGCTCGATGCGAAGCTTGGCCGCGACGTGCATCGCGGCGTCCTCGTAACGCAGGGCTTGTGGTGGGAAGACGAGGACGGCGGCCGGGCGGCCGTCAACCGGCTGACGCCGCAGCGATTGGCCGATATGGGCGGCGGCGCGGTCTTTTTTTCGAATAAGGTTGAAGTCGTGAAGCTGAATATATCATCGCCGCATTAGGTCATCCTATGAAGGTCCGGCAAGGCGAAGATGACCTGAATGGAGGCAAAAAGCATGGGAACTCGCAAGCAGAAATCGATGGCCGGCCGCAATTTCGCTTATGCAGCCCGTTCGCTTCAGGCCGAAAACAATTTGGCCGCATCCACGAATGAAAATCGGAACCAGAAAGGACATCCGCCGAACAGCCCGTCTACGGGCTGACGACGCGGCAAGGGCTGTCCAGGCGCAAGCGGCATCCGCTTGACGCCGGGCAGCCCTTTCTATTCAAGGCAAACGCTTGACCATCGCGATGTGCGGGATATGTTCCTCCATAAAGACCGGTTCGCCCGCCGGCACATATCCTTGCTTTTCGTAAAACCGCTGCGCTTGCGTCTGGGCGTTCAGCTTGGTCTTGGACAACCCCCATTCGCTTGCGATCGCTTCCAGCTCCTTTACAATAGCCGCACCCAGATTCAGTTTGCGATATTCGGACAGGACGCAGATTCGTTCCAGCTTGGCGTAATCCCCGACTTGACGCACTCTACCCGTACCCGCCGGCTTGCCGTCCACACAGACAAGCACGTGGCTCGCTTCTTTCTCGTATTCGTCGATTTCGATTTCGGCCGGCACCTTCTGTTCCTTGACAAAAACTTCGGTGCGGATGCGGAAGGCTTGTTTCAGCAGATCGCCGGTTACCGCTCTATGTACCGTTATGTGCATCTTCCATACTCCTCGCTGTCGTTTGTTCTTGCGGCTATATTCCTTATTATGCCGAAAGCGCGCACAATCAACAACGGCTGCCGTTTATAGCGCCTGCGGCGGCATCTTAGGCATGATCGCATAAAAAGTGGACATAATCGTCCAATGCCTTCGTCCGGAATCGTGATATTCTAGTAGTGTTTGGAAATAACGAAGGACGATGGCAAGTATGCCCGTCCATCCAAAAGGGGCGATTGAAAATGTCTTACCTATCCGTCAGCACCTGGAGTCTGCATCGTTGTCTCGGGCCGTTGCACTGGACGGTTTGGAACGAAAGCGCAGGCTCGCATGAAACGGTTCTGCAGCCGGAGCCGCAGCTGTTTAATTTGCTGGAGCTTCCGGCGCTCGCCAAGGCGAAAGGCTACAGCGCCGTCGAAGTTTGCCATTTCCATATGCCCGATCGGAGCGAATCGTATCTGGCCGATTTGCGCGGCGCTTTCCATGACGCCGGCCTATCGTTCGATACGCTGCTGCTGGATTACGGAGACCTGTCCTCCGGCGACGAACGGCGAAGACAGGCCGACTTTGGCCTGATGATGGAATGGATCGATGCGGCTTCCCTTGCCGGCGCCCGCCGCATCCGCATCGTTGCCGGAGAGTCGCCGCCTGAGGACGAAGCGGCCTTCGCCCGTTCCGCGCTCGGCCTCTCGACACTTGCGGAATACGCAGGTCAGCGGGGCGTGGAGGTCGTGACCGAAAATTTTAAAGCGCTTGCTTCGACGCCGGACAGCTGTCAGAAGCTGCTGCAGACGGCCGGACCCGGCGTCGGCTTCATTACCGATTTCGGCAATTACGGCCGGGACGGCAAGCTCGCCGCCATAGCCGCCACCGCTCCGCGCAGCGTCTCGGTCCACGTGAAGCCGGACTATGACGAACGGGGCATTCCGGATGAAGCGGGATTGACCGCGATGCTGGACGCCGTGCAGTCTTCCGGCTTCGATGGCGCCTATGTGCTCATTTACGACGGCCCCGGCGACATGTGGGAGGGCATCTCCAGAGTTCAAGCGATCGTCAAGCAGCATCTCGAAATGTGACTGTCCCGTTCGGTCCGCAGCATTCCCGAGCCGAACCCTGCCCGGTTATTGACTTTAAACTCCGCCCCCTTCTATAATGGGAAAGTAACTGTTAATGATAACCGTTATCAATCCTTTTGGGCCTGGGAGGCGCGAAAATGAATATCGATTTTACGTTGCTTCGAAGCTTTTACCATATTTCCCCCGAGGGGGCGGATCATCCCTCGTTTGAAATGCCGGCCGCGGAGTTTCTAAATCCGGACAAGGCGCGCGAAGCGATGCTGGAGCTTGGCAAGCTGTACCGGGCCGTTGGGATGGAGCTTCCCGTTTCGTTTACCGGCATGACTTTTTTTAACCTGTGCATGACCCGCTTGCTTGCGAACGTGCAGTCCGATCGGCCGCTGCGGCTGGCCCTGGCGGATCTGACCTTCCAGCTGGAGCAGCATAACGACCATGCCCATGCCGGCTACCGCGTCGACAAGCTGGTCGGGCTGGAGCCGCCCGACGATCCCCGTTTGCGGGAAACGTTCGGCCGGGACAGCTGGATCGGGCTGTTCCGCGATACGATAACGCCCGCGGTCGAAGCGGTCGCCGCCGCCGCGGGGTATAAGCCGGCCATGATCTGGAACCAGTTCGGAGCGCAAATCCACTCGGTGCGGCAATATGTGCACGACTATCTTGGAGCGCAGCAACCCGAATTGCCGGAGCTGTTCGACCGCGAATTCCGCCTGCTGGAGTCGCTTCCCGGCGAAGCGTTCAACCGCAGCCGCAATCCGTTCGTTCATATTCCCCGCTATATCGACAATCCTTGGTCGCCGCCGGATGGGCGCTACATCCTGCGTTCCGCCTGCTGCATGTACGACCGGCGCGAGAACGGCGAGAAATGCTACAACTGTCCGAACATGCGTCCGGACGAACGCGAGGAACGCCGCAAGCTCGCATTGGCCGGACAATAATTCGACTTGCCGGAAGCCGACCGTCGCCCGACGACGAGATCGGCTTTTTTGGTCTTGGCGCGCCGCGGGCGGCATGGGTATAATAACACAATGAACATTGGACAGAAGGTGTACGGATTGCAATCATTATTCAAATGGCTGCTTCTGGCGCTGCTCGTTGGCACGGCCGCCGGATCGGCGTCCGCCTTGTTTCTGGCCGGCCTTGATTATGCGTCCGGACTTCAGCAGGCCAACGGCTGGCTCCTGTGGCTCCTTCCTTTCGGCGGAGCGCTCGTGAGCTATATGTACCGGTCCATCGGCCGGAGCGCCTCTAGAGGCAACAATCTGGTCCTGGAGCAGGTGCATGCCGGAAACGGCAACGTGCCGCTGCGCATGGCTCCCCTCGTGCTGATCGGCACCTGGTTGACGCATTTATTCGGCGGTTCCGCAGGCAGGGAAGGCACGGCGGTGCAAATGGGCGGCAGCCTCGCGGGAGGACTTGGCCGGCTGCTCCGCTTGGACGAATACGACCGGCGGATCGTCGTGCTGACCGGCATCAGCGCAGGCTTCGGCTCCGTCTTCGGCACGCCGCTTGCGGCCGCCGTCTTTGGCCTGGAAGCATCTGCCGCCGGCAAACTTCGCTGGCAAGGAGCTCTTCCATGCCTGGCCGCGGCTTACAGCGGACATTATGTCACACTCGCGTGGGGCATTCGGCATGCCCATTACGATGCCGGCGATCTGCCGGGCTTCGGCCCGGCCTTGGCCGCCAAGCTTGTACTCGCCTCCGCCGCCTTCGGCTGGGCCGCCTGGCTGTTCGTCCGTGCGTTAAGCAAGCTGAAGTCGCGGCTGTCGGCCTGGATCCCGAATCCGATGCTGCGCGCCTTTGCCGGCGGGACAGCCATCGTCGCCCTGGTTTATTTCACGGGAAGCCGTCAATATTTAGGGCTCGGCCTTCCGCTAATCGAGCAATCGTTTCAGGAGTCTGTCTCTCCCGATACGTTTTTGTGGAAATCGCTGTTTACTGTCGTGACGCTGGTCTCGGGATATATCGGCGGCGAAGTGACGCCGCTGTTCGTAATCGGGTCGACGCTCGGAAGCGCTCTGGCCGGATTTATGGCCATGCCCGCCCCCTTTCTGGCCGCCGCCGGGCTTGCCGCCGTTTTTGGCGCCGCCGCCAAAACGCCGCTTGCCTGCGCCATTTTGGGCATGGAGCTGTTCGGCTTTGACGCCGCCGTCTATTTGCTGCCGATCTGTTATTTGAGCTATTGGGCTTCCGGCCGAACCGGCATTTACGAATCCCACGTCCGCTTATATCGTCCGCAGCAAGCATCGGCTGCCAAAGTTGACTCCGACCCGGCCATATACTATAATCAATCGAAATGAACTTTAAATACGTTCAAAGTGGTCTCCTAGGGTTCCGCGGCGCTGCCGGTCTGGTCCGAGGGGAGACACGCGGCCAGGCCGCGGCAGCACGGAGGGACAAAAGCCCGGGAGATCTCATGGGGATTTCTGCGGGTTTTTTTATTGCCCGAAAACTAAATTTACAGGGAGTTGGAGTAAAGCCGTCATGAACAACAAACAAAATGTGTATTGGCTGCTGGTCGTCGTCGCCGCTTGCTTCGAAGTCGTTTGGGTCATGGGATTGAAGCATGCCGACACCGCCTTGTTTTGGGCCGTGACCGTTGCAGCGATCGTCGTCAGCTTTGCGCTGCTTATTATTACCGCGAGGAAATTGCCCGCGAGCACGGCCTATGCCGTCTTTGTCGGGCTTGGCACGGCCGGCACGGTCATCGTCGAAATGACCGTTTACGACGTGCCGTTCAGTTGGGCCAAAGTGTTTCTGATCGCACTTCTTCTGGTCGGCATTATCGGGCTGAAGCTGGTCACGCATGACAACGATGCGGCACAATCGAAAGTCGGGAGGGAACAAGCATGAGCTGGGTTTTTGTTATATTGGCGGGACTGTTTGAAGTGGCGGGCGTAACCGGCATCACCCGGATGAACGAACGGATGTCGCTGCCGAACATCCTTCTGACCGCCGGCGGATTTGGAGCAAGCTTCATTCTGCTCTCCCTTGCAATGGAAGATATGGCCATGGGTACGGCTTACGCCGTATGGACCGGCATCGGAACGGTCGGCAGCGCCTTGGTCGGCATTCTGTTCTATCGCGAATCGCGAAGCCCGCTGCGCATCTTCTTTATCGCGCTGGTGCTTGCTTCGGTCATCGGCCTGAAGCTGATCGGCGCCTAGCCATGTGAGGGAAGCGGCTCTCCGTTTGCAACAACAAGGCGCATGTCCGTAATGGACATGCGCCTTGCAGCATTAAACGGTTTTTGGAGCGCGCGGCTTGCGCGGCGCTTTATTTTGCACGGCGGGCAGATGCCGGATGCTGCGGAGCATCGGCCCTTTGCATATCGGGCATTCCGGCTCGGAAGCGGCAAATTCCTCCCTCACCCATGCTTTGCACTCGCCGTTTTTGCACTTCCAGATTTTCGTCGGCTTAAGAGCCTCTTTGCTGTCGCTTCCTGTTGTCACGCCTGGCCTGTTCCTTTCGTATCCATCATTTAATGCTATTAATTATTGGCTGCATTAACCATTCATAGGGTCAAATATGCCGGAATGACGCATACCGGCTTGGAAGCCTCGGCCATTTGTCCGGTAAAGCGCAGCCGGCCGTTATCCCGGTCAACCTCGAAGACGACCAGATTATTGCCGTCCCGGTTTGCCGCAATCAAATGGTTGCCGCTTGGCGTCAAGGCGAAATGTCTCGGATGCCCGCCTTCCGTCGGAATGTGCTGCACCGTCCGGAGCAGCCCGCTGTCCGGATCCGTCGCAAAGACGACGATGCTGTCATGTCCCCGATTCGATCCATAAACGAAACGTCCGTCCTTCGAAATCGCGATTTCTGCGCATCCGTTATCCCCGTTGTAATCGGCGGGCAGCGTGCTGACCGTATCCAGCACCCGCAAACTTCCGGATGCGGAATCGTACGCCAGCGCCGTCACGGATGAATCCAGTTCGTTGATGACATAAGCGTACGGGGCGGCCGGATGAAACGCCATATGGCGTGGGCCGGCTCCGCCGTGGATATTCGTCTCTTCCAAGCGCACCAGCGCATGACGGTCTTGATCCACGGAGTACGTTACAATTTGGTCCAATCCCAGGTCCTGTACGAACAAATAACGTCCGTCGGGACTGTAGAAGCTGGAATGCGGATGCGGCCGGTCCTGAGCCGGGCGGACGCTGCTTCCGCTGTGCTGGCGGACGTCGGTGAGCTCGCCGACAGAGCCGTCCTCTTCCAGCCGAAGCAGGCCGACCATCCCGCCGTGATAACTCGTCACGGTCAAATATCGATTGTCCGCATCGCGTTGGATGTGGCAGGTCGTAGCGGCAGTGGTCGGCTTGCGGTTAAGCAGACGAATCGTTCCGCGGCCGGCGTCGATCGCAAAGGCGGCGGCCTCGCCGATGCGGGCGCCTTCCTCGTTCACCGTTTCCGATATCGCGTACAGAAGGCGGCGGCCGGCATCCACATTCAGAAACGTCGGGTTTTTGAACCCGCCCATTTCGCCGGTCTTCGTTAATTGTCCGCTTTCTTCGTCAAACGTATACACGCCGATGCCCGGCTCGTCCGCCTCCGAATAGGAACCTGTAAACACAAACAATTGCTCTGACACGTTAGTCTCCCCCATTTCCATCAATCGTCTCGTCAAGCCGTACTAGGAATCCGACGGCTTCGGCAGGCACGACTCGTCCGTACACACGCCGCCGTCTCCCGGATCGGCATGAACCAGCGTCGGCCGGCCTTCGGACCATGCCTTGTTCAGCACTTCCAGGAAGACGTCGGAGGACTGCGCGCCGGAAACCGCATATTTGCGATCGATCACAAAAAACGGCACTCCCCGCACATCGAGCCGACGGGCCTCCGCTTCGTCCTCCCTGACCGCATCCGCATAAGCGCCCGAGGCGAGCGCTTCTTCGGCGGCACCGGCGTCCAACCCGGCTTGCGCCGCCAGCTCGGCGAGCTTGCCGCGATCCGAAAGGTCTTCGTTGTCGGTAAAATGAGCGCGGAACGCCAGCGTCGCAAACTCGCTTGCCTTGCCGTGCGCTGCGGCAAAATGGGTTAACCGATGGGCGTCGAACGTATTCGTCTCGATCGCCCCGTCAAAGTGAAACGCAAGCCCTTCGGCAGCTCCTTGCGCGGCCACGCTGGCGCTGGTCGCTTTCGCCTGCTCCAGGCTCATCCCGTATTTGGCCGACAGCATCTCGTACGTAGTGCGTTTAGCGCTCGGATCCGCTCCGGGGTCCAGCTCGAAGCTGCGATATACCGTTTCAATGCGGTCGCGGTGCTCAAATTGCCGAAGCGCCGCTTCGAATTTCGTTTTTCCTATGTAGCAGAACGGACATACATAGTCCGACCATATCTCCACTTTCATACCCAGCACCTCCCTCTAATCTGTTCGTCCCATTATACCATGTTCGGGCGCGGAATCGAACGGGGCCACGGCGGTCAGAAACCGGGCCGCTCCGCCGCCGCATCTTGAAGCGCCATTTGCTCATACGCGCTGTCGATCCGGCTCAACGTTTCGCCATGCATCCAGACGTTATGAACGAGAGTCGCCGCCGCCATCGCCGCGATGACCGCCACGGCCGCCTTGCGCATCCGCGCGGATTTGACGGATCTCAGGGCGATGGACGCAAGCGCAAACAGCGCGAACAAATAATGCCCCGCGTACAAATACAAATCGTACTTGAAGGCGGCCAGACCGTAGCCCACGACCAGATGGAGCGCAACGGCAAACAGGATGTAGACGGCGTAGGTCCACGTTTCACGCTGCTTGAAGCCCCGAATCCAGCCGGCGGCCGCCAGGGCAAGCAACAGCAAGCCGATCGCGGATACATAAACGGGATAAGGCTTGGCCAGGTCGGTCGCAATGGCGACGAGGCCCGAATCGATCAAGGCAACGTCCGGCGACAGCACCGGGCTGACGAACATCATATAGACGGCTTTCCAATGATGCTCGAAAGAAAATGGAGCGACATAGCTGAATCCGCCGTTGCTCAGTCCCTGCTGCCAATTGTTGATCCAGGACTTTCCGTCGAACAGCAGAAGCTGCAGGCCGGTCAACGCGGCCGCAAAAACAACGAACAAAGCCGCGACTTTGGCCCAAATGCGAATATTCTCGGACAGACGGCGGTTCATCGTACTAAAGACGTAAGCCCCCGCAAACGTAAGCAAGTTGGTCGAGGTGACGCCAAAATTCAGCAGGGCGGCCAATGCCGGACCCGCCGCTCCACGTTCGCCGGCGCTGCGCAAATAAGTAAGATAAAGCACCGACGCGATGATCAGGCATTGCGCATACGGATAAGAATCGGGGATCAGCGCCGAAAACATCGTGTACGAGCTCGCGCCGAACCAGGCGGCGAGCGCCAATGGAAACGGGCTTCTTTCGCCTTCCGCCCTTCGCAGGATTAAATAAAGCAGCGCCACGCTCAAACCGTTGATCAGACTTTGAATTCCCAGAAACAACAGGTTGCCCGCCCCCGTCTTCAACGCGGCGTAGGACAGCGAACCGCCCGCCAGATTCATAAACGGATGGATGACCGTCATGTTCGGGTAACCGTAATACATCGACGGATCGAAATTGAACAGATTCAGCGTAAACGGCGCGCCGTAAAACGGGCTCCTGGGCATCAACATGTCGACATTCGCCTTCATATAAGAAACATAGGGGTAATTCAAAATGACATAAATGGCGGCAAAAACAGCAATTAATACGACAGCGGTCCAATTGTCCTTCTTGTCTCGAAACAAATAACCGGCAAACGACTCCCGTTTGCTGGCGGCTTTTAACGTTGCCATGTTCATCTCTCTCCATTACTCCTGACCGGGATTATTCAAAGATAAGCAAGATCGCGGCGACGGATACGCCATATAAGATAACGACGGCCATAATGGGCTTGTCCTCCAGCAAAATCCGGTCCGGGGCGCCTCCCTTGCCTTCGATATGAATCAAATACAAATAGCGGAATATACCGTACAGTACCAGCGGAATGGTCCACATCAGATGAATGGTTCTCCCCGACGTAAACGTAAACAACGAATAACAAATGATCGCGCTGGTCGTCACGATGCCGTTCAGCTGATCGAGCAGCGCGATCGAATAGCTTCCGAGCACCTTGCGGTGAGCTTCTCCCTCCTTGGCCGGCATGGACAGCTCATGCCTTCTTTTGCCGATGGCCAAAAACAGCGAGAGCAGCATCGTGCACAAGAGGAACCACGGCGTAAACGAGACGCCGATCATAACTCCTCCGGCCAGCGCGCGCAGCACAAAGCCGGCGGCAATGATCATGATGTCCAGGATGACGAGATGTTTCAAGTAAAGCGAATAACCGATGTTCAAGGCGAAATATACGAATAAAATCAAAGCGAACAACGGCTTCGCCCATATGGCGGCGGCCAGCGAACCGATCAGCAGCAGCGCGCCTCCGGCAAGCGCCGCGTTAGGGTCCAGCCGGCCGGAGGCCAGCGGCCGATGCCGCTTCGTCTCATGCAGCCGGTCCGCTTCGCGGTCCATATAATCGTTCAAGACATATACCGCTCCGGAAACAAAACAAAACAATAGAAACCCCAGCAGCGAATAAAGCAGCTCCTCGCCCGACACTTGCCGGATCGAAAACAACGGCGCGGCGAACAGCAGCAAATTTTTGGTCCATTGCTTCGGTCTCAAGAGCGCAATAAACAGCCGCAGCGAACTCCGCGCGTCCGCGCGGCTGCGGTCCGGCGGATAAGATGCCTGATCCATGACAGCCTTACTTCCTCCAATCGTAATGACACAGTTTCCAAGCAAATCCAATCTATTGTATCGCAAATCGCACATTGATACAATAGATGCTAACGACGCGAAACGGAGTTATGCCTATGAACATTTTAAAAGAAAAAGATCGCAAAGAACTGGATGCCCGTCTTCCGGCGATGCCCTGGTATATCGAGCAATTTATTCAATATAAGCTTCCGGATCTGTCCCCTTCCTCGCTGCTGGAATATGTGCGCGACTACGAAACGTTCCTGAACTGGCTGATGGCGGAAGGGCTGTCGTCCGCATCTTCGATGAAGGATGTGAAGCTGGAAGAGCTTGAAAAGCTCAAGATGGAAAGCATCGACGGCTTCCGCATGTTTTTGTCGACCTACAAGGAAAACCGGAACACCCGCACGACGATTTCCCGCAAGCTGTCCTCGCTGCGCTCCTTGTTCCATTACTTGAGCCAGATCGCCGAGGACGACGACTTCTACCCGCTTCTCAAGCGGAACGTGATGGCCAAGGTGGCGATCAAGCGGACGCACAAGCCGAAGGATACGGCCGCCAAGCTGGAAGGCAAGCTGCTGCAGGAGCATGAAATCGCCGAATTTCTCGCCTACGTCCGGGAGCATTACGGCACGGAAGTGGCGGGCAACAAGCAGGCGCTGTACGCTTATGAGCACAACAGCATCCGCGACGCCTGCATTGTCAGCCTGATCTTGCATTCCGGTCTTCGCGTATCGGAGGTGGTCAACCTGAACGTGGAAGACGTCGATCTGAAAAAAAAGCTTGTCTACGTGTACCGCAAAGGCAAAAACGACGATACGTTCAAATCGCCCGTTTATTTCCGTCACGACGCCATCGACGATTTAAAAAACTACCTGGAGCTGCGCGACATCCGCTACAAGGCGCCCAGACGGGAAAAGGCGCTGTTCCTTGCGATCGCCAACGGCAAAAGCGAAGGCTCGCGCATGACGAAACGCGCCATTCAAGCGATGGTGATCAAATATGCGAAGCGGTTCGGCAAACCTTATTTGTCCGTTCATAAGCTTCGCCATTCGTTTGCAACCGACTACTATTTGCAAAACGATATTTACAAGACGCAAGAGCAACTGGGTCACGCCTCCCCGGAAACGACGCAAATCTACGCCCATCTAACCGACAAAACGATGGCGGAGGCGATCGACCGCCGCCTGGACGGGACGGAATAAAAGCGCGAAACGGTGAAGAAGCCTCCGGAGCCGCCTCCATTGCGGCCCCGAAGGCTTCTTAATATGAATATGCGGCATGCGGCCGTTCGGCAACCGGATTAAGGCAGCTCCAGGTCGACCGGAGCGATTCCTTCTTCCACCGCAAACTCGAAATCTTCAATGTCGTACACTTGAACGGGAACTTCCGCCTCAATCAGCCGGTCTTGAAATTCGAACTGGTCGGACAGCAGCGGAATGTTCAGCCGCAGCCCCGTCAGGAGAAGCTCCGTTTCGATCGGGTCGAACAGTTCTCCGTATTGCGCATTGTCTACCGCGTGAACGACCGTGAACTGTATCGTGTCGTTCAACAGCAGCGGAGGGCTTTCCCGCCAAGGAGAGCTGAGCGCTTTTTCGATTTTTTTGCGATTCAGCGAATCCTCGAAAAATGCTATAAGCTCCTTGATTTTCGCTTTGACGTGGGCATCCTCGTCAGGATTGTCCATCACGGGCTCCGGACTGTCCTTCATCTCGTACAGCTCCGCTATGGACGAATAAGGTATAACGTAATCGACTGGCCTGCTCGGTACGAGAAGATGCCCATACGTAGCGACCATGACCGCTTCGATAACAAACCGACGACGCATGGTGTTCCCCCTATACTCTTATATATAATGTGCGTATCCGTTACCTTCCATTATACAATAATCCAATTCGGACACAAGACCGGTCCCGCTTCGAATTTGCGCATGCGGGCCGTCCGAAGTACAATGGCTATAGGTGATGCGGAGCAGAGCGCATTATTATAGTACAGGAGGAACCGCAACATGAACGATACCCTGGAGCATACGATTATTATCGGAGCCGGCCCGTGCGGATTGGCTGCCGGAATCGAATTGCAAAAGGCCGGCATCATACCGCTTATTATCGAAAAACGCAATATCGTCCATTCCATTTCTCAATATCCGACTTACATGCACTTCTTCAGCTCGCCCGAAATGCTCGAAATCGGCGGCGTGCCGTTTACGACGGCCCAAGAGAAGCCGTCCCGGCTGGAGGCGCTTAATTATTACCGCACCGTCGCGCAGCGTCACGAGCTGCGCATTCAGCCATTTGTCGCCGTCAACGCCATCGAACGGGAAGGCGGATATTTTGTGTTGCGCGCCGAAGACCGGTTTGGCGAACCGCTCGAATACCGGTGCAAGCACGTCGTGATTGCGACCGGCTACTTCGACCACCCGAACCGGCTGGGCGTCCCCGGCGAAGACAGCGACAAGGTGAGCCACTTTTTCCGAGAGGCGCATCCTTACGCCGGCTTGAAAGTGGCCGTTATCGGCGGGAGCAACTCCGCCATCGACGCCGCCCTCGAGCTGGAGAGGACAGGCGCGGAGGTGACCGTCGTCTACCGGGGCGAATCTTATTCCTCCAGTATTAAGCCGTGGGTGCGGCCCGTCTTTGAAGGGAAAGTAGCCAAAGGAAAAATCGCGATGCGGTTCCGCTCCGTCGTCCGGGAAATTCGCAATCGCGATATCGTCGTCGAAGAGCCCGAAGGCCTTGCCGTTATACCGAACGATTTTGTGCTGGCGCTGACCGGCTTCCATCCCGACCGAGGATTTCTGTCCGCCGCCGGCGTCACGATCGAACCCGAAGGATATCCGACGTTCCATGAGGAGACGATGGAGACGAACGTGCCCGGCATCTATTTGGCGGGAGTCGTCGCCTCTCGGCACGAAGCGAACGAAATCTTTATCGAAACGGGCCGGTTTCACGGACGGAAAATTGCCGCGCATATGCTGGGACTTCCTCCGGAAGAGTCCGATCAAATAAAATAACGGCTGCATGCAGCCGTTATTTCGTTTGGCTCCGCTTCTCAAGCAGCGCCTTGTATTTGTCCATTTCTTCGCCGTCAAGCGATTTGTTCCCGTATCGCGCCGCTTCGTAAGCGCGGATGAACCGGCCCCACTCCGCCTGCTCTTCCGGCGCCGACGCCGTCAGCAGCGGCAGCTCCGCCGCCGTTTCCCTCGGCGTCTTACAGGCCTTCGGCTCGTACCCTCTCTTGACGTTGGCTTTAATCAGCTGGACGTACAAATATTTGGCGCGCTCCGCATTGGTGCGCAGATCGTTCCAGCCTTTGCCTCCCTCTTCCCCTTGCCGCCTGAAGCGGTTTTTGACCTGATCTCTCCAGGTGGCGAAGGTCAGCAGCTGCTCCACCTCGTCTGTGAAAGCTTCCGAATCGCTTCGATCGGCCGATTTCCTATCCTGCAGCCGGGCCCAAAGCCATCGGACAAGCACGGCCAGCCTTTTGGCTCCCCAGAACACAAACCATACCGCAAATACCGCCAATGCCGCATAGATCGCCAGTTGCAAAATCAACTCGATCAGCTGCATCAGCTTGGAAGGCTCTCGCGGTTCTGCCGGGGGAAACATATCGGGCATCGGCTCCTGGACGGGAGTTTCCCGCACGTCGGGTTCTTCTTCCCGTTCACGGGTAAGCCAGGCCATCAGCTCCCGGAACAGACTGCCGATCGTCTCCTCCAACCGTTCCTGCACTTGCCGAAACAGCGCAATAACGAATATAACAGCCGCCAGCATCGAGATCAGAATGCGATTGTAGCGCCGGGATTGCGAAGCCGAGGCGGACTGGCCCGATTCGGCCGTTTCCGTTCCCACATGGCGTTCGTTGACAATCAGCATAAAGGCGACGATGGACGCCATGCCTCCCGCCGTCAAGACCACGCCGTAATCGTCCAACCCCGGAACCGTTCTCTTGAACGGCATTATGGCCAAATAAGCCAATACGCCGGCCAGCATATAGCCCCCGTTGAAGCTGTTCGTCCATCCGTGCAGCAGCTGAGCCGCGCCCTTCCAGCCGACGTAAGCGCCGATAACCGTGCAGGCCAAAAACGGCAGCGGCGCAATCGGTTCTCCAGCCAACAGCAGAGACGCCGCCGCGGCCAGCGCGCCCGCCGCCGCCGTGCCGAGCAGTCGTTTCCATAACGAAATGCTTCCGCCGCGAACAACGAGAGCGGGAGCCGCGTAGCAAAGCAGCAATGCGGCGAGCCACCAAACCATGCCGCCGTCGGGAAACGCGTAAACGGCCGTTATAATGACGACAGGCAAATAAAACAGCAGCTCCGCCGCGCCTTTGCCGAATGCGGCGATGCCGGCCGTCCATCGATCCATGTCGCTCATGCGCTTCTGCCTCCTTCGCCGCCCGCACGGCCGTCCGATACGCTTTCGGTCAACAGCATCAGCGAAACGGAGTTGCCGCGGCCTCTCAGCCGATTGGCCTGAAATTCAAGCTCTTCGTTCCAGTAGGAAGATAAAAGTAGCACGTCGCGTCCCGAAAAGCCGCTTTGCAGCGCCCTCTCCAGCAGCTCGCCGAACGTTTCGGTCCGCTCCAACTGCAGCTTGGCCATCGTTTCCAGCATGGCAAGCAGATGCTCCCCGCCTCCGCCCGGCTCCAAGCATACGCTGCCGGTCCGGCCGTGCATCGGCATGTTGGCGGAGAAGCCGGCCTCCATCCCTTCCCGGACGGCCGCCGCCGCCGCTCCCGCCGCCAACTCGATCCCGCTTTCTATCAGCGGTTCGTTGGTGACGCTTCGCCACATGCCTTCCCCGTCTTCCACGTTCAAATAAATCATCAGCCGCCGGTCCGCCGTATAGTCGTATTGATATACCTGCAGCTTTCCCGTTCGGGCGGTTGCCTTCCAATTGACGGACCGGTACGAATCTCCCGGCGCATAATCCCGTGTTCCGGCAATGACGAACGGGTCGTGAACGATAAACCGCTTCACGCTTTGATTGCCTTGCCAGCTGTGGCTGGCCAGCTCGCTGATCGATACGTCGGCCGGGCGGGGGTAGACGATCAGCTCGCCCTCGAGCGGAATTTGAAGCGACAACCGGTGCGCTCCGAGCAAATCGCCGCCGGTCAGCGTCACCGTATTCAGCTTGTACCAGCCGCGTTTGAGCGCAGTCAGCTTATGCGTGCGGGTTATTCTCGTGAAAGGGGCCATACTGAAAAAGCTCCGGTGGTTTTGATAGATTTGCCCGCTGCTCACCGCAAAATTGTCCGCTTGCCGAAACCGCAGCGACGAGTCCAGCTGCGACTCCGCCCTCAGCCACGGAACGGGCAGCCATTTGTCGTTGGCGATCACTTCGACGAGCTCGATCTCATCGCCCTGGTAACAAGCGGCCTGCTTGAAATGGCGCCGATAGCCAAGCTTGCGCATGACCAGCCGCTTGAACAGCGCGCCTTGAGCGATCAGGACGGCCGCGGCCGTAAGTGCGAACCAGAATACTGCCATAGCGCGCGCCTAACGGACCGGAATATTCGCTTCGGACGGCACCGGCTGCCGCGAAACGATATCCTGTATAATGCGAGCGCCAAGGTCTCCGTCTCTGGACAACGAACGGACCGACAGCCGGTGCGCCAGCACCGGAACCGCCATCGCCTTGACATCGTCGGGAATGAGATAATCTCTCCCGCGCAGCGCGGCATGCACCTGGCAAGCGCGAAGAAGCGCCTGGCTGCCGCGCGGACTGACCCCGACGGCGACGTCGTCGCGGCTTCGAGTGGCCTCCACGATCTCCAGCATATAACGAAGAATATCGTTCGATGCGGCCACTTTCCGGCAGGCTTGGCCGGCAGCTTCCAGCTCGGCGGCGCCCGCCACCGGCTCCAGCGCATCCAGCGGATCGCTTTCCCTGAACCGGTGGAGCAGCTGCAACCCTTCTTCCGTCGAAGGATAACCCATCTTCAGCTTGAACAAAAACCGGTCCAGCTGCGCTTCCGGCAGCGGAAACGTGCCCTGATGCTCGATCGGATTTTGCGTGGCTATGACCATAAACGGACGCTGCAGCGTCATCGTCTCGCCGTCGATGCTCACTTGCCGCTCCTCCATGCATTCGAGAAGGCTGGACTGCGTGCGCGGCGTGGCGCGGTTGATCTCATCCGCAAGAAGCAGATTCGTAAACAGCGGCCCCGGCCGAAATTGAAAGTCGCCTGACTTCTGATTGTAATAATGAATTCCGCTCAAATCCGACGGCAGCAAATCCGGGGTAAATTGTATGCGCTTAAAATCGAGCGAAAGCGATTTGGCCAACGATTTGGCCAGCATCGTTTTGCCGGTGCCGGGCACGTCTTCCAACAGCACATGCCCGGAGGTGACAAGACCGATAAACAGCATCTCCGCCATCGATTCCTTGCCGACAATAACTTTCCCTACATTGTTCTTGACTTGTTCTGCCAGCTTCTGAATGGCTTGGAATGACATAGCTATAACTCCTCGTATAGTATTTCTAGAACATAACTTCGAGTCATTTTCCAGCACCCGAGAGTGTTGGAAAGGCCCTCTCGAATTTCCAGTACGATCGCACCTTGAAAATTGAAAAGGGACTGGACTTTCCGGCA
>Ga0065721_10003998_pt1 | contig 50502 bp, 54 predicted proteins | sample Mesricmetagenome_FD_59108 | JGI IMG/M metagenome (GOLD analysis project Ga0065721, IMG submission 59108) | Mesophilic microbial community from rice straw/compost enrichment Sample: eDNA_1 v2 (version 2) | ecosystem: Engineered > Solid waste > Grass > Composting > Bioreactor | place: USA: Davis... | reverse complement strand
GTCAGCCCCTCGTGAAGATGCCGATCAGGCCGGCCAAGCCGGTGCCCACGGCAATGATGGCATCCGCCAGGGCCGGCTCAATGCCGATGCCCAGCGCCGACAGGACGCCGATGACGCCAACCCAGGTGCTGCGTTCCTTCGCGCGGTCAACGATGTAGTCCATGTGCTTTGCCCCTCCTTTGGGCATAAGAAAAGCCGCCGGGCGGGATGCCGGGCGGCTGACAAGAAAAAGGCCCACTCGTCGGCGGGCCTTTCGATATCTTTAGACGTGTTTCAGGTTATTGCTGTCTGCAATAGCCCACAGAAGGCGACCAACCGCCTGAAAACATTTCAGGCGAATCGCGCTCTTCCAGAGCTCGAACTGCCCGCCAAGCGCCCGAAACTGTACTATTCCGGATAATGTTGGCCATGCTGTCCTGCACGGCCGACGATTCCGGGAATGCGGAAGAGCAAGACGTGGACTCCAGCGGGACGTAATACACGCCATTTGCCCAAGCTCTTGTCATGCGATCTTCCTCCATCCTTCAAAATTTCTTTCGTCGTTGATTTGCACTGGCATCGGTCCCGGCGGCATCGGTGCTGGTGGCATCGGTGCTGGTGGCATCGACCCCGGTGGGATCGGCCCCATCGGCATCAGCCCCGGCGGCCCACCTAGAGCCACTGGTGTTAGCACACCTTCACTAACAAAAGCGTGACATCCACTTCCCAGGCTTTCAACAAGGCAACGGCGAATTTGATACGGCGATGGCTTACCACCGCTGATATAGGCCATGGGATCGAAGGGAGTATTCAACTCCATCTCATCACGGAAGCTCGCGTAGATGCCCTTGATCAAGGCATAAAGCGTGTCATCGGGGCTCTCAATGTTAAGCCCGAGCTCACGAGCTTCTCTGCGATTGATTGTGTAATCGTGACTGCCGGATTCGCTACATAGAAATGCAATAATCCGGTCGACCTTTTCAGGGTCGTGAACCTGATGCGTCAGGAGGCGCTTCGCAAGATATTGAATCTGCGCACGCGACCGAAATATCTGCCCAAGCACCAGGGGGTGGATGAACTCCGTTAGGCGATTGAAAATAGATGCAACACTCTGATCGTCCTTGATCTTCAGATCTTGGCTTGCAAGATCCAAAAATCCGCGAATCGCCTCAACACTCACAGGAACCCTGGCCCCGGCTGGAGCCCCAGGGATCTGGGGATTAAGCGGACTGTTCACGCTAGGGTCGATCGGGCCGAGCGATGCCTGTTTCGTCATCACAATCTTATCAGCCCCCAAGGACATCAGTGTCCCTGAACTCCAGGCTTTGAATGGGATGATTACTTCCAGTTCATCGCAGAACTGGCGAATAAGGTTAGTCAAGTTCCAAGCCGCTGACGTGTTGCCGCCGCGCGTATAGAGAACCAACGAGATCCGCTCACTCCCCACGAGCGGGTCCAGATGCTCGATAAAGGCATCTACGGCATCAGCACTGATCTGCGCTTCCCATCCGGGACGGTCACCCGTTACGTACAGGATGACTTTGCTGCCGCGAGACGCCTCTAATTGGCGCAACAAATCTGCACGATGGGCGGTGCTTGACATGTAAACCAGACAGCTATTTTCCAGAGGTTGTTGAAAGTTATCCTTCTTAACTTTCTTCGTGCAACTTCGTCACTCTATGCTGGCGTATTAATCTGTGGAAAACTAGCGCCATCAACCCCAAAAGGCGCACGTTCCAAGCGCGTTTTCCATAATTAATTTTGCAGCGAGGGCTTGTGCGGCAAAAATTTGTGGATAAGTCCTAAAGCCTGTGGATAACAGGATCTGGGGGCTGGAGGTTTCAGGCGGGCGAATTCGCGACTCGGAGCAATTTCGACAGCGTCCTTGCCATCATGCCCCCACCAAGCCGAGCGCCAACATCGCGGCCCGGCGGTATTGCTCGGGGCTGTACCAGTCGGCCGGGAAGCCCTGCTGAGCCCGGCCGTTCTCGTGGGTGACGATGGCGCGAGCCATGCCGATCAGCATCTCCACGCCCGACCAGTCCACCGGGGCGTCCGGATCCACACCCAAACGCCGGGCCACCGTGTTCACGTAGGCGTTGGTGTTGTTCTCGTTGGGCGGCGCCCAGCGGTTGATCGCCTGCCGGATGGTGACGATGCGCTTGCCCTGTGCGTCCGCCTTGCGCCGGTAGTTCACCAGCACGCGCATGAGGGCTCGCAGGCCGTAGACCGGATCGTCGAACTGGCAGAACGCCGCGTCGCCCTGACTGGCGGACAGGCCTTGCCAGTCGTCACCATGGCGCAGGTTGCCGGGGTTGTTGTTGCGGACGCCGCGGGGCAGCGTGGGGTCGCGCGGGATCGCCGCGCCGGGGAGCGTGGTGGTCATGATTTGGAAACCCTTTGTCTCTATCGATTGGGGCGCCCAACCTCGTGACGGATTTGGGCGTTTGCCCCACCAGGAAGGGGTGGACCCAACTTCGGCGGCCCGGTGCGGCCGCCGCTTTTTCTAATGCTCCGTCGCGCCAGTGGCGCGCGAGCAGTGTTGCATCCGAAATGATGGATTGACGTGAGTGAGCAGGAGGCAGACCGTGCGCCTGTCCCGGCTGGGACAACTCCTATTGTGCCACTGCTCCTTCGGCGGCCCGACGAGGCCGCCTTTCTTTTCCGCAGGCATGAAAAAGGCGACTCGCGGGCGCCGGTCGGATTGGAGTGTTGTCGCGAACGGTCAGGGCGGCAGCTTGTCCCAGCCCTCGTCCTCTTCGATGTGCGTGCGGCAGTGATCCTGATGCCCTGCCAGCAGCCGGAATAGGGCGTCCACCAGCCACCGCAGCGGTGCTGTCGCCACCTGCCACCACGGCCCATAGTCGCCGCGCTGTGCCTTGCCGAGACGGCTGGAAATCGTCTCGTCGGCAGCCCCGCCGGTCAGCGCGCTCGCGAGCTGATCGACGGCCACAGCGACGTTTATGAGGTAGGCCCGCATCAGCCGGGCCACGCGACGGGGAAGATGGCCTCCACCTCCTCGGCCGTCGCCGCCTTGTCCACGGCGACGAGCGCACCACGGCGCTTGCCCTCGATGGCGGCGTTGATCGGCGTCCACGCCGCAGCGGTCGCCAGCACCAGCGCGGCCACGGCCTCCACCGTGTCGCCGGTCGCCTCGGCCTCGGCCTCCAGATACCAGAACGGCCCCTCGCCGCCGGCCGCGTACCGCTCTGCTTCCTTCTGCTTCTCGATGTAGGTGGCCGACTGCCCGGTGGTCACGGTGATGTGCTTGGCCCGCTCGTCGCCGGCTTCGCGATTGATGCGCTCGACGGCGGCGGCCTTCACCTGCTCCAGCGTCGGCGGCACCGGTTCCGTGGCTTCCGGTTCCGGCTCGATCTCCACCGCGCCCATGCCGCCGGCCCGCGCGATCTGCTCCACGAGCGGATCTTCCACGGGAGCAGCCTCCCCTTCCGTATAGCGGTGAGCGTCCAGAGCGGCGGAGAACGCCTCGACGCGGGATGTCAGGCTATCCAGGCCGCCATAAGCTGCGATCAGGTCTCGGGTCAGCATGGGTCACACCCCAGTGTAGATGATGTAGTTAAGGACGATGGCGGGCGGCACGTTCGCCGATCCGCCACTGCCGGCGTTTCCGGTCGAGAGAGAGCTGTTGATCCACCACGACGAGCCTGTTCCGATGTTCGTCTGAGTGTTGCCGCCAGTGACAAAAACTCCACTATAAGCGTGGGCGTGGATCGGGATGTTCTGATCGCCGCCGGCCGCACCGAGGGTGGTTCCGGCGATGCCGCAGGTCCACGACGTGATGCGCGATGCTGCCGAGCCTCCCATGTCGTCGCGGCCGATGACAGCCCGCCCACGAAGGTCAGGCACTGCGAAGGTGGTGGACCCGTCCCCGGCCCCGTAGGTCGTGCCGAACGCGGCGAACAGGGCGGCATAGGTCGTGCGGCTCAGGTTCTGGCCGTTCGCCCAGACATAGCCGGCAGGCAGGGATGAGCCGGTCCAGGCCACCACTTCGCCGACCAGCCGCGAGCGCGACGCCGGCAGCGTGGAGTAAACGCGCTTGGTGCCGCTCCCGAAGTTCACGAGCGCGTTGCCGTTGCTCGACAGGATCGGATTGCGGGTAAGGGTGTCCGGCGTGCCAGCGGCGACGACACCGTATCCGCATTCATAGGAAAGGCCGTCAGCCGTCTCGATGACATAGAAGACCTGAGAGCCGCTGCCGGCTGCCTGGACGAAGCTGCGCCGGGAGGCGTCGGTCGGCGCGATCAGGGACAGCGGACCCGTCCCTGTGGTGGATGTGGTCTGTTCGACCCGATCATAGAGCATGGGGAGTCCTCACAGGCTCTGGCGGATCTGAAAGACCCGCTCGTACATGGCGAAATTCGGCTGCGTGATTGGGGAGACTTCGACCAGCCGGCCGATGATGGCCTCGTAGCCCTCATACGGCCCGTCCGGCTCCTGGATGAAAAGCACCTGGCCGGAGATGCCGGCGATGCGGCCAAGCTCCTTCACGGTCACCTTGGCTTCCGGCTCGGTCAGCGCCTTCAGGCCGAAGGTCAGGACGCGCCGCTTCGGCCCCTTGTCCACGAACTCCAGGCCGCTGCGCTGCACGCCCGTGACGGTCGAGAGGTCTTCCCATTCGTCCGTCCACTCGTAGGCGAAATTCCGCGTCGGTCGCCACGCCGGCCCGATCCACAGCCGCCCGAGGTCGAGATAGCCGGGTGTGGTCGCGAGCGACGTTGCGGCGATGTCGGCTTGCCAGTACCGGGCCTGGACGGCGGTCGGCAGGACGTGGGCGCTCAGCCCGTAGCCGGCGACGATGCCGCTGGAGGTGTCGTTCTGGTACTCGCGGTAGCTCTGCGCCGTGAAGTTCAGGTCCAGCGTCGCTCCGGTGTAAGCGGCGTCCCGGTAATAGAGGCTGTCGTACAGCGCGCCGGTCCCGGCGGTCGTGGCGTCCAGGCGATGACGGATCGTGTCCGTAGCCGCCATGTAGCCGACTGGGCTCCCGTCCGCATCGATGTAGCCGGGATCGTCGGGCTGAAGGACGGCCATCACGCCGACCTCTTTGGTCGCCCCCAGGTCGATGTTGAGCGTCGGACTGGTCACGCCGACCGCCGTCCGCATCCTCCGCCGGACCTGCGGATCCTTCAGTCGCTCCGGCCCCAGCCCTGTCACCGACGAGCTGCTGGACACGACGGTAGCGGCGCTGTCGAGGTGGTTGACCCACGACAGCAGGCAGTTGTTCGCCATGTGAGTGCCTCACGCGGTCAGGGCTTGGAGTTCGGCATTCGACAGCCGGCGGGGGAAGTATTGGAGGCGGCGGATGTAGCCGTTGGCAAAATTGCCGTTGGCCCACGGAGCCTTGCCGAGCGCGAGGACAGTCGGCGCGGCCTGCACGGTGCTGGCGCTGTTGGACACTACCGCTCCGCCGTTGGCCGACGCACGCCCCACGCCGTCCGTCCCAATGGCGATAGCGTCACGGTGGATGCCGGCGACAGCCGGTCGCGGTGTAAAATTAGGGGTCCAGCCAATGCTTCCGCCGCTGTTGTTCGACAAATACACGCTGCCGGTGAAGTTCACGCCGTCGCCAATGCCGACGATGACCCCGGTCGTCGTGGGTGATGTCTTGACAATCTCGTGCTCGATCAAGAGCGACCACGCTGCCGGGTTCCACCCCTGGATGGCCGATAGCAGCATCGTCGCCACGTCGGCGTTGCGCGTGACGGCGGCGGTCGTCGTCGGGATGTAGGAGGTCGGGAAGGCGCCGGCCTCAAGCTGCGCGCCCCAGGCGTAGACGCCCGATACCCCGTCGCCAGTGTAATAGACCGTAGACCCGTTATCCGGACGCAGAAAGTACAGCGTCGTCGCCGTGCAAGTGATGGTGATCGACGAGCGATACCAGCCACTGCCTGCCGGGACGATTGAGGCCGATGCGTGGCTCCCGGCCACGACGGAGCCGTTTTGCAGATCGAACACAGACGGGCTCATGTTACCGTCCGTCGCGTTGTAGGCGACTAGTTGGGCTCGTTTGCGGGCTCCTGCCTTCAAATATACGGAAAACGTATTCGTGCCGGCGGCGCTGACAGCCTGCGACACCTCGTGCGTCAGTCCGACGCTAGTGTCCTCCGTCAAATGGTCGCCCGACAACGTGCCATCAGGCGCCACCGTGGCGTTCGGCGCGATCGACAGACGCGTCTTGCCCCACGCAGCATTGTCGAACTCGGCCGACCGAAGCAGCAGGTTCGTCCGGCTTTCCTCCACCAGCAACCCTGCCGTCACCCAGGTTCCCGTACCGGTGTCGTAGCGATGGTCGATGCGCGCCGTGTTGGCCGCCACCGTCTCGATCAGGCCCGCGCTGTTGACGCGCGTCGCCGTTCCCGCCCGAGCTACCGACAGGCGGCTCAGCGGGATGTCAGTCAAGGCACCCATGGGTGTCTCCTATCCGAAGCAGAGAAGATCGACGCGGCGCCCTTGCGCCCGCTGCCCGACCACGCGGAGCGACTTTCCGCCGGCGAGGCCGTAGCGGGGCCACGTCACCTGGATCGTGTCGCCGAGGCGGGCCAGATACCCCGACATGCCGACCGGGATGCGGTAGAGGTTTCGGCCGGCCTGGTAGAGCGTCAGCAGGTTGTTGGCGAGCGCCACCGCGTCCGCCTCGTTATCGAAAAGCGTGTCGATGGTGATCGTCTTGGCGAGCGCGTTCCGAGACAGCCGCTCGACCAACCCAACCGGCGGGATGCGACGGCTTTGCTCGGCCAGTTCCTGCCGCCGCTGTTCCGACCCGATGGCCAACACGCTGTCGATGTCGCTGCGGGGGAGCGGGGTCCAGTTCCTGCGGAACCCGGCATCCACGCGCCAGACGCACGGACCAATCTCGTCAGGCAGCGTCAGCTTCTCCGGCTCGTCTTTGATCTGTTCAGGCCCGAACGCCAGCCCGCCGCCAACCGGCGCGGCCAGTCGGCCGACCGACAGCAGGCAGTCACCGGCATCACCCCACCAACACGCCGCCGCGGTCGCAACCTCCGTGGCCGCCGCGCTGATGTTCTTCTGGCTGTCCACGCAGTAGCCGATCACGCCCGGCAGATAGGCGCTCATGCTGGCGTAGCTGGACAGCGCGAGCGCCGACGTGCTGACGCCTCTCTCCTGGATGCGCCGGATGATACCGGCGGTGTCGTCCACATAGCCGCCGACCGCATCGCCTCGAACATCCGCCGTGACCGTCCCGCCCGGCGACGAGCCGAGGCGCCACCCGGAGCCATCCGAGCCGAGCCACTTCGCGTAACGGCCAGAGGCGACCGTCGCCGCCGCCAGAGCGGCATAGCTGCTGTAGACGTTGCCGTCCCAAGTCACCGGAGCGCCGGAGATGTAGACGGCATCCACCGCTTGCATCAGCCGGTCGTGCCGGCGGTAGATCAGCAGGCCCGAGTTGACCAGATCACCCGAGACGTTCCGGCAAAGCCCGTAGGTCTGCCGGATCGGCTTCCCCGCCAGCTCCGCCCCGCCATCCGCTCCGCCCGTGCCGCCGTAGAGCGACAGGAGCGGCACGTCGAGCAGGTAGCCGGCATCGCGCATGCGGACGTGCAGGTATTCGCGGTCGGACCACCAATCCAGGCCCTGCCCGCCGAACACGGTTGCCGCCTCGTTGTAGAGGCTGGAGCGCTTCGGCAGGACCGAGATCCGCAACGGCGTGGCGTCGATGGCGAGCGCGTCCGGCGTGGCGTCGTAGGCGCCGTCCGCGTTGACCACCTGCAATTCGCCGATGGACACCGCCGCCCGGCCGCTCCCTGGCACGATCGGGATGCTCCGGTCGAACTGCGGGGCCTCGCACCGCCCTTCGAAATGGACGTTGGGCCGCGTGTCAGACGGCCGGCTCGTCCAGTCCCGGTCAGACAGGTCGATGCGCACCGAGCCCGCCGCCGGCTGGGGATACGGCAGCGTGCCCCAGGCGTAGGTGCCCCAGGTCAGGGGCTTGTACGCCGGGGCTGACACCGCGCCCGTGGTCGGCTGGAGTTCGACCAGAAACACGGCGTCGCACACGCTGTCCTGCGCCGCGGAGGTGAAGGCGGCCGGAGCCGGGAGGGGCGCGAAACCTCGCGCGCCCCACGGAACCGTGCCGAAGGCGTAGGTGCCCCAGGTCATTCTCAGCCTCCGGCGACGAGCTTGATGTTACCGTTCCGGCGATCTTCGCCTTCCAGCGCCGACAGCTTGGCCGTCACCTGATCGAGCTTGGCCGACAGCACGTTGACCGCCTGCGACAGCGCCCGCACCACGTCCTGGTTGTCGCGGACGACCACCGTTTGCGTCTGCGGCTGGGCCACCTGATCCGGTCTGGTGATGGTCACCCGCTCGCCAGGGGTCGCCATGAAGCGGACGAGCGTCGTGTCTTCGCCACCCCAGCCCCCGACCTCGAACGAGCCGCCCGTCCGGAACCCCGGAAGGTGCATCTCGTGGCCGAGGTTCTTCAGCGTCGTGTTGACCCACGACTCACGCTGCGCATAGGCCTCCGTGCCCTTGACCAGCACCGGCATGCTGGCCTGGAGCAGGGCGTCGGCCGCCTTCGTCGCCGCGCTGATGTCGCCGCTCTGCCGAGAGGCCGTCAGAGCGTCGGCAAACTGCCGCTGCGCTTCCGCCATCTTGTCCACGCCGGACAAGCTGGAGGTGTCGCCCAGGGCCTGCCCGTTCAGCCATGCCGTCAGGCTGCTCGACTGGTCGGTCAGCTTCTGCATGGCTGCGGCTTGCGCCGTTGCCGCTTCGGTCGCCGCCTTGGTCGCGGCAGCCTGGTCAAGCATGGCCTGGACTTCGGCTTTGCGGTTCAGCGCGAACTGCTCCGCCACGTCGTCCACGCCGCGCATGGCGTCGGCGAGGGTTTGCAGGTTCTTGACCGCGTTCTCGTCTTCGCCGAGCGAGTTGACCAGCGCCTGCATCTGGGCGCCGTAGAGCTGCACCGCCTTGTCGCCGCTCTGCCCGGTGGACAGCAGGCCGACACCGACCTTCGTGAACGTCTCCCGGATCGCCATGGCACTGTCGACAAACGACGTCCCGTTGGCCGAGCGGATGGCGCTGTCGATCATGCGATCCGTGGCCGCCTTCAGGCTGGTCGCCAAGCCATCGGTCGCCAAGCCGAGTTGTTCGGCCCGGTCCCGCATCGTGACAAAGGACTGCGCCACCGCCCCGACTTGGGTCGCGATCTCCGCCGGCTGCGCCTTGCCCACGGCGTCGAACGCCGCGCCAAAGTTGGTCGCCGCCAAGGAGAGGTCGGACATCAGTTGCGTGAGCGCCGCGCCAACGTCGGCGTCGATCACCTTGCGGATGTTCGCCGCCGCACGCTCGGACGCCCCAGAGCCATCCGTCGCCGCGCTGTCGATGTACTTGCGCAGCGAGTTCGACACGAAGTCGGCAACGGCTTCATCGGCCGACCCGAACGAGCGCTTCGACCCGGAGGCATCCGAGTAGAACCGCCCATCCTTTTCGAAGATCGACATCGTGCCGGCGGAGAACCCGCCGGAGCGCGACATGCCGACACCGGACAGGGACGAGACAACGCCGTTCAGGCTGGCTATGGCCTGTTGGGCGAGCGCGATGGACTTCGACACGTCGCCGCCGTTGTCCGCCCCCGATGTCCCGACACTGAAGGCTCCGTTCGCAAAGTTGACGTTGGTCCCTTCGTTGGCGCCGACCGAAGGCTTCCCGCCGAACAGGCCAGTCAGCGCCGTGCCGAGGAACGACCCGACGACGGCGCCGACCGGCCCCGCCGCCGAGCCAAGCAAGCCGCCGAGAGCCGATCCGCCGAGCCCGCCGCCGGCCACGGAGCCAACCAAACCACCGAGACCGCTGACCACCGGGTTCTTGTTGCCAAGCCCAAGCAGCGACGCCCCGAGCCCGCCGACAATCCCCCACGGCGCCGCCTGGATACCGAGACCCACACCCTGTGCCAGCCCAGCGGAGCCGGTCAGGTTGTAGATCCCTTCCGAAGCCCAATTGGTGACGCCCTGCATGATCCCGGTGCCGCCACCCCCCATGAGGCTGTAGGCGCCAGACCCCGCCGAGACAAGGTTGCCGGCCCCAGAGGGGCCGTTCTGGTTGGCGGCGTTCTGGTTGGCCGCGCTCGCCCCGAGATCCCACAGGGACGGAGACGAGCCGCCGAACGCCGCATTCCGCAGCGGGTTGATGGCCGCCATCTTCAGGAGGTCGGTCACCAAGGATGCGATGATCGCCTTGGTGACGTTGCCCCAGTTGACCGCCTTCGCGTTGCCCTCGACGAACACCTGGGAGAGGGAGTCGCCAAGGCGGTCGAAAGCGCGGCCGAGCGAGTTGGACAGTTCCTCCCAGGCCACCTTCTGGCGGGTGATGCTGACGTTGAAGTCGGCGACCTGGAGAGCCTTCTCGCGCAGGTCGTCGATCTGCTTCTTCTCCACGTCCGACAACTGGTCGTAGGTCGTCTTGCGGTCGATCAGCAGCTTGTTGATGTCGTAGTCGACCTGGAGGCGCGCGGCCTGTTCGGGCGTGGCACCGATCAGCTTCGCCTGAAGCTGAAGCTGGCGGGTCTGGTCCTCAAGCTGCTGCCCATAGTCGGCAAAGGCCTTGTTGTCCGCAGCCTTTGCCTTCCTGTTCAGTAGATCGATGTTAGCCTGGAGCTTCTCCCCCCAATTCGCTTCGGCCGGCGTGGTCTCCTTCAGCGTTTGGAGGTACGCGGCGTTGTAGATCTCCGCGTCCCGCCATGCGGACAGACCTTTCCCCATGGCGACCACAAGGCGCTCGTTGGCCGCCACCTCTTGGTCGATGCCGCGGGCGAACTCGTTGTGGATCTGCGAGCGGGCATACTTCTCCTGCTCCTCCAGAGAGGCGCGGACAGCCGCCGCCGTGCCGTCCATGCGGTGCGCATAGACCTCAGCCTCAATGGCCGCCCGACGCATGGCGGCCTCGCCTTGGCCAGCCGCTTCCGCGTTCAGCTTGGCGGCGTTTGCGGCGGATGTGAGGGAGACGCTCATCTGCGCGAGCGCCTGCGTCTGCCCCGCCGCCACCTGGGTCACGGCGGCGCCGACGGCGAGCTTGCGTTCCTCCGCCGTCGTGGCCGTGCCGAGCAGGTTGATGCGCTCGATTTCAGCCGCCTTCCGGGCCTCGTGGGCCGGTCCGACGAGCCCGGCATACTTCTGCTCCACCGCCGCGAGCCGCTGCCGCTTGTCGGTCTCAATGTCGAGCCCCTTGGCAGCAGCAGCTTCATAATCAGCCCGCTTGTTCTTCAGCCCCTCCAAAGCCCGGCCGGCATCATCGGCAAACGCCATCAGCCCAGGGTTCTTCAGTCCGCTTTCGAGCGTGGTGATGGATTCCGTGAGCGACGCGATCTCCGTCACCATCGGACGCGTGGAGCGGGCGGCGGCGTCAGCGGCCGCGCTGTTCTTGACCTGGCCCTGCCAGTCGCCCACCCGGGCCGCCATCTCGCGGTCACGGGCGCGCTGCGCATAACGCTGGGCGAGCGAGGCATCGACCGTCGCCAGCTCCCCGTTGGCTGTCGCCATGCCCGGGGCGCTGTATCGGGAGTCCACCGGCACGGCGCCCTCCGGAACAGCCGCCCCACCGGTTTCGCCGTCGAGCCGACCAACATTGAGGCCTCGCGCGGCGATAAGCTGCCGGCGCCGCTCCTCCAGCCGCGCAATGGCCTGAGCGTTCGTTTCGGGGGCAGTGGCGTCGCCGATGGCGTTGATGGCGTTCGATGCCGCCCGCGCCACCCTCTCCCATGCCGCCGCCAGCGTCCCGACTTGATCGCCGAGACCGCGGGTCCGCGTCGCCAAGCTGTCCGCGAGAACCAGCCTCGCCTGCTCGGCCTGCCCGGTTGCGGTCAGGACACGGATGCGCTCCAGTTCCTTGCCGGTGAGAAGGCCATAGGCCGCCGTCAGCTTCTCGGCCCCCGCAACCGGGTCAGCGAACAGCTGAGCGAGGTCCTCGGACGCCTTAACGACGTCCTGCTTGGTCGCCACCGAATAGTCGCGCGACAGCCCGATCAGGCGCTCCATGCTCTCGGCGCCGAGTTTTCCGGCCCGGATGTATGCCACCTCCTGCTCACGCGCCGACGCTACCGAGATCTTTCCGGCCTCGGCCGCACGCCCCGCGAGGGCCTCCATCTCGTCGGCGGAGCGACCGATCGCGCCTCCCATCAAAGTGACAGACGTCCCGACTTCGCGCAGCGCCGCCGCGTGCCGCTCCACGAGGGAAAACGCCGCCACAAGCCCACCAACAGCGGCAATGGCAAGGCCGGTAGGGCTTGCCAGGAGAGAGATGGCCCGCCCGACGCCCCCGACCGCGCCTGTCGCCTGCGGTCCCTGTTGCATCAAGATCAGAAACGGATTCTGCCCACCGGCCAGCTGCACGGCAGCATCCTGGATCTGGTAGCTGAGGTTGGTCACCTCGTGAGCGGCCAGCTTGGTCGAGCGGGCAGCGCTTTCGTTGGCAGCCGCATATCGGGTGGTCTGCTGGCGGAGCCGATCCAGGATTTGGATTTTCTCAGCCTCTGTGCTGATCCCTTGAGCTATTGCTCGATCAAGGTCGCGCGTCGCAGATTCCAGGGTCTTGTTTGCGCGGTAGGCGTCATCGGTTCGCGACTTCCAGCGGTCAAGTGCCCGCCACGCGCTTTCCTGGCCACGCGTGAACTTGGCGGTCGCATCATCGAATTGGAGCAGACCGGAGCGCGCGCGCTGAGCGGCCCCGGCGGCATGGTCGGAAGCGTCGGCAACCCGATCCAGCGCGCGAGCAGCGGAATCGGCTCCTCTTTGTGCCTGCCGGTCATCAATGACGACCTCATGCACCAGCGCCTGCGCGAGTTCGACAGCCATAGCGAGCCCCCATAGAAATGGCGCCGCGGACTGGCCGTGCGCCGAATTAGTTCGTTTGCTAAGATTCGACTTATGCGCGCGGTACGGGCATCATCCCCGAAAGATTGGGGAGGGGTTCATGAGCGACATGCTCAAGATCGCTGGCGGCATCATCATCGCTGCTGTCGTGTTGTTTTTCGGCTCCGCGCTTTTCTCTGGCGTCAGCGACCAGATGGCCCGCAACAGCACCGTCAAAGCCGCAGAGGACGCCTGCTTCAAGGAGATCGGGAGCAACCTTGCCCTTGAGTACAAGGCATGCCTTGAGCGCCGGCTGCGCTGATCGGGTGCGACGAGGAGGGGGCATATCAGCGCCACCCTCCCATCTCACCCCTCTGGCCGCTCCTTACCGCCCTTGCTCGCTTCCGCCTTCAGGTACTCGTCATCGATGGCCCGCACGAACCGGACGAACCGCCGGAGGTCCTGCGGGTCCGTATCGCCGTCGATTTCCTTGGCATAGGCCAGCATGGCGGTCATGGGGATGGCGCCAACGCCCATCCCCGCCGGGCGATCCCCGGACAGGTCGTGGAAGGCCCGCCAGAACCGCCGAAGGCCGGGGTTCAGGTCGGGCGCATCGAGGAGAACGGGAGGCAATTCTTCGTCATCCTCGATGCAGGCCCGGCCGATTTCCTCCGCCCGCCGGCCCCATGTGAAGGTCCAGCGGGCGAAGTCCCTCAGTTTCCCTCCGCGGCCTGATCGGCGGCGGCCTGGAAGTTGCCCTCGTCCAGGGCGATGCCCAGCACCTTGGACCGGAAGGCCTTGTACTTCGGCTGGCCCAGCAGATCGCCAAGGCGCTTCTGATCCTCCGGCTTGGACAGGTCCACCTCGAAGGGCTTGCCGTCCACGGTGAAGCCGACGAATTCGGTCAGCAGGCCCTGCGCCAGCCAGTTGGCGTTGATCTTGGCCTGAATGTCCGCCGGGACTTCCTTCCACGAAGCGTAGGGCTTCCACAGGCGCTCGCGCACCTTCTGCGCGCGGTCGGCGCCGGCCGAGCGGACGCCGATGTGCGTACCGCCGCCGAACTCGATCTTCTTGCCGTTCTCGTAGGTGGTCGGGTCAACGGCGAAATCGTTCAAATCCATGATGATGTCCTTTTGTCGGAAAGGGTGCGGGAATGGTGGGAATCAGGCCGTCAGGCCCTTGACGGTCCACATGACGGCCAGTTCGAGGGACTTCATGCCCTCGCCGAAGTAGTCAGTGCTCAGCGTCGCCGAGAAGCCCGCCGCCAGGGCGCCCGGCTCCAGCTGCGTGAAGCCGACCTCGCTGGGCATCTGAATCGCCGCCTCCAGCTCGCTCGCGCTGAGCCCGTCGAGATCGCCGATGATCGCAGCCATCGGGTAGCGCAGGTCGCGGGCCTGCTCGAACAGGGTTTCCAACTCCGTGGCCTTGGCCTTGATCTGATCGTGCAGCGCCTTCTCCTCGTCGGACAGGGCGCGGTACTGCGGGCGGAAGCGGGACGGCGCGATGTCGCCGGCCTGCCGGGCGTCGGGCTCGCCTTCGAAGACGTGAGCCATTGATTCGGTCCTTCTGTCGGAAAGGATTGAGGGGTGGGCGGGGTCCGACACCCCCGCCCATGCGCGCATGCGCTCCCCATCCCCGCAGGGATCGGGTTCCTGTGTCGGCAGGGATCAGGTTCAGGAGCCGCCCAGCTTACGGTGCGGCGAAGCGATCGATCTGGAGGGTGCAGCCGGTCACCGGGTCGGGATCGGCCCCGAACTCGAACTGCGCCATGACATCGCTGTTCGGCCCTCCGGCGGTGATCGTGGACTTGCCCAGCACCACCACCGGATAGGTGACGACGTAGGTGTTCCCGGCGCCGTCAGTGACGCGGTAGCTCACGTTCACCTCCGCCTCGGCCTTGTACTTGTCGTACAGGGCATAGTCGGAGAAGTAGGCTTCCAGCGTGCCGTTGGCAGTGAAGGTTCCCCGGCGCATGCCCTGCGCCTTAGTGCCGTCCACGCCCGAGCTGGAGACGGCGTACTGCGCCGCTGCGCCTTCCTTCTGGAACGTCGAGTTGACGCCCATGATCTTCGCCGCGAGCGCGCCTCCGTCCAGCGATACGGACTTGAGGTGGGTCACCACGCTCATGACCTTGTTCGTCGGCGCGGCGGTGAAGCCGGAGCCCAGCGCCGAAACCTGTTTCTCCTCGCTCCGGCACAGGGCGTCGAGCGTGCCGGAGAAGAAGTCGCCGCGCCGCGCGTTGATCTGGCCGCCCGTGAAGTAGGTGCCGGGATAGGCAAAGCCCAGCGCAGCACCCAGGCGCTTCTGGATCGTGAAGCTGGTAAACGCCGTGCCGTTGCGGAGCATCGTGCCGGTAATCGTGACGCTCGGCCCAACGGCTTCCGTGACCAGCGTACTGGCAACGGTGATGTCCGCGCCGTTGCCGGCCTTTGCGGTCACGCGGTGGAAGCCGTTGTTGGCTTGGTTGGTGAACCCGGACACCTTGATCCACTGGCCGACCTGCACGGAGTTGAACGCCCCGGCCGAGCCCGTGAGCTTGTTGGTGGTGGCCGCGGCGGCAATCGTGGTTGCGGTGATGGCCAGCGGAGCCGTCCAGGCGCCGTTGAGGGCCCCGGCCCACAGGTCATCGACGTTGGCGAACGAGATGCCGAACTGGATGTTTCCCGAGGCGGACACGTCCTGCGTCACGGCGGCGGCGGCCTGCCCGTCGGAACGGATCTCGGGCGGGCGGGTGCGGTTCTTGCTCTCGGAGAAGCCCTCCGAATTCACCCTGAACTTCTGGTAGGTGCCCGTCGGCGATGTGCCCCAGGTCGTTTCCGCGGCGTAGGACAGCTCCAGATCGTTGCTGTCGGCGCCAGCCTGATAGCCGGTGGTCGGCATTGCCTTCTCTCCTCAAAGAAAAAGGCCCGCCGAATGGCGAGCCCGTAGGGATTGGTGCAATGACAGCCCTATGGACTGCCGATGGACTGGAACCGGTAGCCGATGCCGAAGCTGACCCCCCACCAAGCGCCTTGCATACCCTCCGGGGCACGCTCGCCGGACTGTCCGGGCAGGCGGTTGCGGCACTGAACCCCGTCGAATTCCTGTCCCTGGAAGATCGCCGCGACCGCCTCAGCCAGAGCATCCCCCAGATCGGGGCCGCCGCCGGCCGGGATGTAGACGTCGACCATCAAGGCGCCGACCTCATCCCACAGCGGGTTCTCGGCATCGCCGATGTCCGCGCGGCCGATGGCGGCCCCTGGAAAGCGAATGTCGATCCAGGGCCGCCCCTGCGGGTCGAAGGCCGTGTTCGGTTCCCGGATCGCGGCGTTCTCCGACGGCCAGAGAGCGGCCAGCCGGGCACGCACGGCTGTCTTAACGGCAAGGCTGCTCATCGACGGCGCCCCTTCGGCGAAAGCTGGATCATGGGATAGGACGAGGCCCGGTTGACGGCGGCCTCGGTCCCGCGGTGCTTCCCGGCCGCCATTCCGGCGAAGTAGCCATAGGAGAAGCGGACGTTGACGATGTTGCCGAAGCGAGCGCGGATGATTTCGCTCGCAACCTCGTAGATCCCGTTCGGAGCCTGATCGGACCACCCCTTCTCCAGCCGGCGCGCGTATGGCACGAGGTTTACCAGTGTCACCACGTCGTCCACGCCGACGGGCGCGGTTGGCTCCCGCTCCTCGCCATCGACCAGCATGATGTGGCTCTCCTCATAGTGCCCGGTATCGACGGGCGAGAGGCTCACCAGTGTTTCGAAGGCGAACTCAATGGCCGCCTGATGAACGGCGAACAGGTGGACCACCACGCCGCCGGCTTTGACGCTTTCCACCGGGGCGCCGCGGCGCCCATCCACGATGGTGACGCTCTCGACCGGGTGACCAAGCGCGCGGGCGTTGACCGCAGCCGCGTCCGCATGCGCCTCACGGGCTGCCTGCACCAGCATCTTGCGGCGGGCTTCGCCGATGAGGCGGGATTTGGCCAGATCGACCTGGGCTCGGAACGACTGGAGACGCGCCATGACTATCCCCTCACCTGAAGCTCCCAGGCCGCCACAGCCGATCCGGCGTAATGGGCCTTGGTGTGGATGACGTTGTAGGTTCGCCCGTCAGCCTCGACGGACGCGCCCGGCTTCGGCCCACTGGGCAGGCCGGCGGCCACGAAGGCGGCTTGCAGGATCACCATGCGGCGGTCACCGACCAGCACGGACCCCATGACCTCGGCCGCCTCATAGTCGGCCATGGCGCCGGTCAGCGTGTAGCCGGCGGCGGACGGCTGGGTGATCGTCACCGGTGTACCGGCCGCCACCGGAGCGGCGAGCGGCGGGCTGATCGGGATGTTGTTGAAGGACTTCGACGCGCTCGCGCCAACCGTAGCGCCGACCGTGTAGGCCGCGCCGCCGATGGTGAGCGTATCGCCCGGCTGAAGCTTGCCCGCGGCGTTGATGTAGGCGCTCTGGATGCTGATGGAGACAGCGCCGGCCGCAGCCGCCGTGACGACGCTCCACGGCCCGCCCTGGACGCCGCCAGCGACCGCAGCGGTGCGGTAAGTCACCGGCAGGCCCCACGCCACATCCAGGCCCCACAGCAGCCCCTCGGCGTCCCGCTGGACCGGCTGCACCGCCTGCACGGTGAAGGCGTCGGCGCCAACGGTCAGGGTCGCCCCTGCCGCAGGCGCCGGCACCTCGGCGCGGCGCACATGGAACTGGATCCGCTCCAGCATGACCATGATCGGCCCGACGGCGACGGCCTGCCCGCCGCCCTGCCGGATTGCCCGGCACGCGACCGGCGAGCCGGCGACCGGAGTGTAGGCCGCCGCTTTGCCGCGGAGTTGGAACATGGTCCGGATGTGGGGGGCGAAGTCCATGAGCCTTGCTCCGTGCACAAGAGAGGAGCGGAGCGACGGAGCCTCCCCGCCGCAATTCCGATTGCCCAGCCTGAGCCGGGGCGTTCGTTAAGCCTGTGTGGCGCCGCTAATCCTTGAAACGCGAAAGGCCGCCCTGAAGCGGTCCTTCGCGTGGTGGATGGTGGAACGGCTTAGGTGCGCTTGCCTTGGCGCAGCACCTTCGGACGGGTGCAGACGAACATCGGGTTCGCTTCCATCTCGATGGTCACGAACTCATTCCGCTTGGTGTCCGGGATCACGCGGTAGTAGGTCTCCAGGCCCGGCGTGTTGACCAGATCGAAGGTGTCCGGCGGCGAGCCGTACTGCTCGAACAGGCCGTCGATGCCCATCGGGTAAAGGTGGCACTTGTCGGTGTTCACACCAACGCCCGAGCCGCCACGGTAGCGCCGCCAGCGGATACCGCCCCAGTCGAACACGTCGGTCGGTCGGCCGGCCAGCTCGTTGGCCTTGGCGGCATACAGGTACGTCTCGATCACGTCCGGGTGATTGGTCAGATCACGGAAGAAGGCCGAACCGCAGACCGCCTCGATGACCACCGAGCCAGGAACGAGACCGCCGACGTCGTCCTCAATGCTCTCGACCACCGCCATGCACTTTTTGCGGAGCGCGCCCTTGGCCGGGGTGGCGTTGTCGAGGTCGAAGTCGATCTCGGCGGCGGCGGTGATGCCGAACTCCTGGTACCAGTCGTAGACGACGGTCGTGCCGTCGGTGTCCAGCACCTTGCCCTGCAGGGCGTTCAGCATGTGGTACTCGAAGGTCAACTCGGCATCGTTGCGCAGCTTCAGGGCCCGGCGCGCCACCTCGCCCTGCACCTGCATCAGTTCGGTCTCGGAGCCGAAAGCACGGATGCCGGCGACTTCGGACGCCCAGATGGTGTCCTCCTTCTTCATGTGCCGGGTGCGGAAGTCGCGGACCTTGCGCTCGTCGCCCGTCCCCTGCTGGCCGGGAGCGCCGCGCTCGGAGAACGGGATCAGCGACAGCACGCCGCCCCGGCTCTCGATGGCGAACTGGCGGGTGCGGATGCCGCGGTAGCTGAACAGGCCCAGCGAGCGGATCAGGCCCGGCTTGTAGGGGATGTCCTCCAGGCCGCGCGTCAGCTCCAGCATGCTGAAGGCATTGCCGCTGAAAACGTCCATGGTTGCCATGGTGTCGATGCTCCTTGGTCAGCCCAGTGGTCAGCGGGCGATGATGGAAAGGGTGGCGAGGTCGGCGAGGCCAGCCGTGATCCCGGCGGCGTCCACGCCGGCCGCCCAGATCAGTTCGGCCTTGTTGACTGTGGTGTGGCGGGCCGTGACGACGGCCTTCACGTCACCGTCCGTCGTGTCGCGCCCCTCCCAGAGGACCGCCACGGCGGTCTCCGAGCCATCGGTGCCGGAGTTGTCGTAGGGGACGTACTTGCCGTTCGCCGTCAGCTTGGCGAGGACGGTGCCGGTGCGCAGGACGCCGCTGCCGGCAGCGAGCGTCACAACCTCGCGAGAGATGTCGCCGTTGCCCTCGCTTATGAGGTAGCCACCGGTATGGGGCAGGTTTTCGGTAAGCGTTGCCATGTCCTGGCTCTCCTGGTGCGAGGGTTACTTCTTGAGCTTGGCGACGGCGGCACCCCAGCCGGAGGCGACGGGCGCGGGCGGCTGCCGGGTCGTGTCGGTGACGAGGGCCTCGTCCCGCGCCGCCGCGGCGTCGGTCGCCATGTTGCGCGCGACCTGCATGTCCCCGCCGGCCGCCACGAACTGCACGAGGCTGTTCTTCATGTTCGGCACCCGCAGCGTGTCGCAGGCGGTCGCGATCTCCTTGGCGGCGGCCAGCGAGGCGGTAACCACCTTCATGGTGGCCGTGGCCTTCAGGAAGCCGGCGGTCAGGGTGGCGAAACCGGCGGTCGCGCAGGCCTCGGCGATGGCGACCGGATCGGCCGGTGCGTCGGCTTCGGTGACGGGGGGCGTAATGACGGTCTTGTCGTCGGTCGGCGTGTTCTCGTCCGGCACGGGGGCCTCCATGGTTGGGCGGGTGGGAGCGGCGGCGGTTGCCGCCAGGGAGGCGCGGGCTCCCCACCCGCGCGATTTCGCAAGAGCCACGATGCGTTCCGGCGCGCGGGCGTAGGCGCGGACATGGGCGAAGGCGACCGGCTCCGGGGCGTCGGCGCCGTCGGTCTCGGCCTCGTCGGCGAACCCCTGGGCCATCGCCTCAGCCGGGCCAAGCCACGTCTCGGCGCGCATCATCTCGCGCACCTCCTCGGGGCTCTTGCCGCAGCGGTCGGCGTAGACCTGGGCGTAGACGTTGCCCATGGTGTCCAGCGCGCTCGCCACGCGGCGGTGATCGTCGCAAGTCCCCCAGGCCGGGGCGGACGGATCATGGATCATCATCAGGGCGCCGGGCCGCATGGTGATGGTGTGGCCGGACATGACGAAGAGGCTGGCGGCACTGGCCGCCCAACCCTCGACCACCATGTTGACCTTGCCCTTGTGGGCGGCGAACGCCGAATGGATCGCGGCGCCTTCGGTGGCGATGCCGCCGCCACTGTTGACGCGCACGGTCACATCGGTATCGCGCCCGACCTGGGCCAGGGCGTTGATGACGTCGGCCTGGGAAAAGACGTCGTCATCCCACCACGGGTCACCACCAACCGTGCCGGTCAGCACGATCTCATTGCCTCGTACGATCGCACTCACGATCCGGTCTCCTCGTCTTCAGGTTTGGGCTGTGGGGCGGTCGGCGCGGCGGCTGGGGCAATCCCCTTCGCCCGCTCACGCTCGGCATCGGCGGCCCGCTGATCGTCGATGACCTCCACGTCGTCGCCGCGGCGGGCGACGGTGTTGGCACGGGAGTCCAGGCCGCCGGCAATCGCCTTCAGCTTGGCCTCCACGTCCTGCACAGGCTGGAGGTATTCCCAATCCTGCGGCTGCCACTCGACACGCTTCAGGTCGGCCTCGGTGACCGATTTCGGCGCCCGAAGCGCACCGCTCGCTACGGCGGCATCAATCCAGCGGCTCCAGATCGGCCGGCAGAACTGGAAGGCGACCATCTGGTGCTGAAGCTGGCCCACCGTCCGCTTCATGGTGTTGAACGCGGCGCGGAACGTCCGGTCGTTGGTCTTCTCCCAATCGCCCGACAGCTCCTCGTAGACCAGATCCAGGCCGGCGGCGGTGGTGCGGAGCGCGGTGCGCTCGAACACCTCGTCCTGCCCGGCCGTCTCCTGCCATTGCGTGAAGGTCACGTCCTCGCCGGGGTTCAGGTACTGCATCGTGCCCGGCTCCAGCCCGACCGCCGGCAGTTCGCCGAATTCCTCCTGTACCGCGCCCCACATCTCGGCAATCTTGGCCGCGTCCATTTCCTCTGTGACGGCGCGCTTCACGAAGCCGACCAGAGAGGCCAGCATCTGCTTGCGCAGCAGGGCCGCGTCCCGCCACTGCCCGAGTTGATGCAGCGTCGTGATGGCCGATGCCAGCCAAGGCAGGCCGCGAAGCTGGTTCGGCGGGGCGAAACGCATGTGGCAGACATCGGCCGCGTCCACCCGCACCTTCTCCCAGCCGTTCACGTCCATGACCACGCCGGCATCGCCGGGGTTCTGCCGGTACAGCCAGTAGGCCACGCGACGCCCGAGCGCGTCCCGCTCGATCCCCTGCACCACCTGCCGCCCCTCGTTCGGCATGGAGTAGTCCAACGGCACCTGCTCGGCCGGGATCAACTGGACCTGGAGCGGCACCGGGAGGCCATCGGTGGAGCGACGGGCACGCAGCCGGGCGAACTCCTCGCCGGTCGTCGCTGTCTCCAGCACCGCCTGGGTCTGGAGACCGTAGATGTCGAAGGCGCCGTCGGCGTCGGCATAGTCCGACCATTCCGCCCACAGCCGGTGGATTGCGTCCCGAACCCGCTTGTTCGGGCACAGCGACCTCGGCTTGATGCCGGTGCCGATGATGTGCGTGCCATAGAGGCTGATGCCTCGCTTGGCGTGCGGGTTGTTCCGGCGCATGTCGCGCGCCCGGCGGATCAACTCCGGCCCCTCTGCCGCGACGATGGCATTGGGGCCGATGCTTGACGGGCGCCAGCCACCCATGCGCCGACCGGTGGACGCACCCTGGTAGGCGGTGGTTGCCGGCGCGGCGAGCGGCCCGGCATCCATGCGGACAGCCGGGAGGTATTCCCCGGTCGCTTTGTTCCGGAGACGGATCTTGGCGGTTCGCATGGTCAGTATCCGGATCGGGGGGTGACGCGAACGGCACGATAGGTGCGACGGGTCGGCTGGGCGGTACTGGCGACCTCGGCGCACATCATCGCGAGCACGTCCTTCATCTCCGCCAGAGAGCGATAGGTGCCGCGTGAGCCGTCGGAGTACTGGAAGTCGGTGAGCCCCGTGGCGATAGCCTCTTTCAGCTCGTCGATGTGCTGCTGTGTCCAGGCCATCTCAGCGCCCCAAGCGGTTCAGGTAGGAAGAGCGACCAATCTTGCGGGTCGGCGCCTTTTTCGGTGCTGGCTTCGGCTTCTCAGCAGGCGGCGGCTGGTTCCGGGAAACGTCGGCGGACGCCGACACCTCGTTCATCGCCGCGGGCTTCTCCCGCGGCGCCTTCTCGGCCTCCGTCGCCATGACCCACCCCTTGTGAAGCGTTTCGAGACCGCATTTCGCGGCGTAGGCGTAGACGAGGCAGACGCCGGCCTCGTGGGGCTTGCCCTTTGGCTTGTCCCATTCCGTGTAGCCGCCCCTGCGGGCGACCAGCTTTTCGGCGGTGAGCTGCTCGAAGTAGGCGTCGGTCAGCGGTTCAGCGCCGGCCGGGACCTGCGCCGGGAAGTGGACGTAACGCGGCCCCGCCTTCTCGACCGCCAGTGAGCGGTACACGAAGTCGCGCGCCGCGTTGCCGCCGATCAGATAAACGATCCCGCCGTTCTGTCCCTTCGACGGTCGGCGCGGCCAGACCTTTGACCGTGCGCCGTTCTTCTCCGACCGCCCCTTGATCGCCCAGACGCGCCGTTGCGCGCGGGTGGCGCAGAACGCATAGGTTTCGGCAGTGTGGTGGCCGCCGGAGTCGATGGCGCCGGCCTGGATGGCGAAGCGCTTGCCGTCCGGCCCGAGGAAGGTGGTCAGCAGCAAGCCGTCCAGTTGATCCCATACCTCCTGCTGCGCCGGATCTCCCCGGAACACCCAATGGCCGATCAGCCAGCATTCGTTGCCGGCACCCCAGCCGTAAACCGACGCCTCAACGCGGGGATCAATGCCCTGCCCCGACTGCACGTCGGCGCCCAGCGACAGAAACCGCACGCCCGACGGAACCTCCGTCGGGTACGGCTCCATCCGCTCGGCAAAGGCGGAAACCTTCAGCTCCTGCCCGTAGGTCGCCTTGTAAGGCCGGCCAAGGACGAGGTTCACGAAGGGCTGGACCAGCGTGGCCGTGTCCTTCTGCGCCTCCAGCCACTCCCGCACCAGCACCGTCCATGCGGCGTTGGGGTTCAAGCTCATCCCGGTCCAGAGGTGGAAACCCACATGGCCGGGCTGCGACGGCTTGGCTGTCGGCCGCCATTCGCCGTGGGCGTCCATCCAGGCTTTCCGGCCCTCGTCGATGAGGCAGCCGCAGGTTCCGACGTACCAAACCTTGTCGAGGTTCCCGGCCGCGTCGAGGCTCCACTTGATGCCGTGCGGCACGTCCGGGCCGCCCCACTCCAGAACCTGCATCTCCCTGCACTGCGGGCAGGGCACGAAGTACCGGCGCTGGTCGGACTGGAGCCAAAGCTTGTAGGTGCGGCTGGTCTCCTCCAGCAGCGGCGTGCCGCCCCTTGTTTGCTTCCGGTTCCAGAAGGTCTCGCCCCGAGTCCAAAACAATTTGAGCTTGTCGCCCTGCGTCTTGGCCTTCGGGGACCACCCCTCGGCGTCCAACTCGTCGGCGAACAGCCAGCGGGCCGAATAGCGCCGGAAGGCGTCGTCCGAGGCCGCACCGACGACGCGAACCGACGCGCCGTTCGACAGCAGGTACATCGTCGCCTTGTCCTGCTTCTCGCCCTTCCGGACCGGCCGGATCATCGACGCCAGAACCGGCGTCTGCCGCAGCATCGGCGCGATCTCCGACCCGCCGAAGTCCTCCGCATCCTCCAGCACCGGCTGAGCCACGGCGCACAGCGTCGGGTCCTGGTGGAGGTGGTAGCCGATGGCCAGGGTGGCGCACCGGGTGAAGCCGACGCGCGCGGCCTTCATGACGGTGATCAGCGGGATCGTCGGATCGCACATGGCGTCGAGCAATCCCCGTTGGTAGCCGTAGAGCGTCACCTTGCCGTGTTCCGCTCCGGTGCCCTTTGGGATGCGCCCGTAGGTCTCCGCCCATTCCGAACCGGTCAGCCGGCGCGGGAATTTCAACGTGTTGTCGATCAGCGTCAGGAGGCTGCCGCGGAAAGCGGCGCGGCCCCGGCGGTAATCACCCGCCCGGTGGAGAGCGATCCTCTCCATCGCCTCCGCTGCCCGTTGGTTCAGCATCCGCCCACCTCTCCGCAAGCTCTTCCTGCGCGGCGCTGAACGCCTTGTTCGTCTCGGCTTCCAAGAACTCCTGGATCTCCGCCGCGCTGGTCATCGTCGCTGCCCGCCCGGCCACCTTGCCGCACACGCTTGCCATGCCGGTCCGCAGCGCCACCGCGAAGGCCGCCACGTCCGCGGCCGCTTCGTGCCGGTTCACCACGTCGTCCAGCAGTTCGGCCGTGCTGACCTCTTCGGCGATGGCCTGGGCGACGGCCTTGCGCCGGTCAGCCTCGTCCTTCGTGATCCTCTCAGCCTCGCCGCCAGCCGTCTGGACCGCATCTCCGACCGCCCGGTCGATCAGCCAATCCACGATGTCGGGGATGGACAGCGCCCACTCGACGCCGCGCGCCCGATCCGCCCTCGTCACCGCCGGGCAACCCTGGCCGAGCCACTTGGAGACCGTGTTGCGGTCCTTACCGAGGATCGTCGCCGCCTCGCTGAGGCTGTAGGTGCGTGCAGCCATGTTTTCAGCAGCCCCGGCAGCTTGAAAGCTTTGGAAACCCTCACTTTTCAGCGGAGGGGTGCTGATGCTGCCTCAATGTTGAAATTTTCTTAGCCGGTGGGTTTGTGCGGCTAGACGCTCGCCCCCGAGGGTCGGCCCCCTCCAGGGTCCCCAGGCATGCCCACGCCCGCCCGCCCGGCGCGGAGAAGATTGTCGGCCATGCTCAATCCGCCTTCTGCTTGGAGAGCAGCTGAAACAGCCGGTCGAAGTTCTGGTGGCTCGACGTGACCAGCGCCTGCACGGTAGAGCGCAGGTCGTGCACGCTCTGCTCCAGCCGCGCGGTCCGTTGCGCCAAGTCGTCGTGGTCGTCCACGCGGGCCTTCAGCGCGTCCAACGCCTTGCCCAGTCCGTCGATGACCGCGTCGCGCTTGGCGGCGGCCCAGCTCATGCGGACGATCCACCAGATCAGACCAGCGATGGGAACGGAGGCAGCGCCAACCAGGGCGATGATGTCGGTGGGCTGCATGGGCGGGCTCCGGGCAAAACAAAACCCGCCGTGGCGGGCGCCAGGCGGGTGGTCCATTTCAGACATGCTGCCGCAGCAGGTGAGCCTTCAGGGCGCCTGCTGGAGAGGCCTATCGGGCCTCGGTACAGACGCCAGCTTTGCCGCTCTTGAGTCCCCAGGTCAACCCTCTTTCGGCGAGATCGACAGGAAAAACCTCCCCGCCTTACGGCATGGCCACCCTACTCCGCCGCCTCGACCGCCACGACCGGCACCGTTGCCTCCGTCTGCCCGCCGAACAGGCCAAGCAGAACGCGAAGCCGCTCGCCCTCATCGGCGACGAACAGGCCACTGAAGCCGGCGAACGGCCCCTCCGTCACGCGGATAGACTGGCCCGGCAGGTAGCGTGGAGCAGGATCGCGCGGCACGAGGTCAGCGATACCGCCATCCGCCCGCAGACGGGCTACCACGGCAGCCAGCGGGCCGGGCTGCAGAACCAGTGCCCGACGACGGCTGTCCAGGCTGACGTAGCTGACGCTGGGCACCAAGGCGAGCTTCCGAGCCTCCTGCCCGGGCATGGACCCAGCGAAGACGTAGCGTCCGAACATCGGGCGATCGGCCTCAGAGCAACGGCCCTTGCGGATGACCACTTCCCGGCACATCGGTGCCAGGACCTGGTAGCCGCGAGCCAGGAGAGCGGAGACGGCTTTCGGCCGGTCGGTGACCAGCGGCTTCACGACAACGACGTGCCAGCGGCGGCCGGTGAGATCGATCTCGTCCAGCGGGGTGCCGGTGGGAGTGGGGGCGCTTGAGGCAGAGATGATGGCGGAAGAGGTCATGATGCGGGCCTCAATTACGGGAGCAATTGCCGCCATTCGGCGGATGAGAAATTTCATTTCTCGAAAGGATGGAGAATGAGCGGTTTTATTTCCCTCATGCTCGATTCAGGCTCAACTCAGACCATAACCCTTTGATATATCTATATGAATGAATGTATGAGTGAGTGTGTGTATGTGTGCATATATACGTGTATGTGTATAGCTCTGTACAAATCTGGCGTTCTCTCTCATTTTCTATTTCTCCTTTCCGCATCAATCACTTAGCGGATGAGCGCAGTTCAACGCTTCTCAGTCATTCAGAGGGCCGGCAGGGCTCGGTGGTCGCTTCTGGGTGCTCCGACGAAAACTCACTCATTTTCTCAGGCACCACGCGGCACCTCACTCAATCGGCCCCGCATCATGTTCAGCCGAATGGTCGCCCCCGGCGACAGGGATGGCGGCGAACGGGACCCACACGGCCGGGGTTGAGACGCCACCGAAACTGATGTTTCCGATGGGGCGACGATGCCCGTCGACAGTGGTCAGGGCTCGTCTCCAGCCGGCACCCCATGGGGTGTCGCGCAGCAGCAGCTTGAGTTGCTTGTGGCTGGTGCTGACGTAGAATCCCCAGCCGCCCGGACGGTCAGCTTCGTGCGCCGCCTTCGGGTTCGGTGGCCAGTAATGGACGCGGATGCCGAGCCTTCCGAGTGCCGCCGCTTCGTCGGACTGTATGGCTCGATCCATCGCCTCCCGGGCGGCCTGCAGCAACTCGCCAATCGTCCTGGACGCGTTCGCTTGGTTCCCGATCTGGACCCGCACGACCTCCTGCAGGATCGTAGCCAGAAGGCGATGCTCATCCTTCTCGGCCTCCGCCGCCGTCAGGTCACCCCAGTCATGCTGAGACAACCATTCCCGCGCCTGCTCAACCGTGAGGCGTTTGCTGCTATGCAGGCTGTAGGCGCCGGCGAGCATGGCGCCGAGCTGGTCGCCAATGCGCCGACTGCCGAGGACCTGTGCGGCGGCCTCGCTGAATGTATCCGCGTTGGCTCTGATCGTCGGCAGAAGGGACAGTGTGCGCGCCAACATGCCGGCGGCGTAGTCTGGCGTGACCGTGGCCACGATCATAGCTTTGAGGGAGCGCCAGTGCTCGGCGTTTTTGCCGCGGCGTTCTGGCGTCGACCCGTCGATCTTCTCCAACCCCAGCACCGTGACGCGGGTCTCATCAGCGTAATGCTCGATGCCGACGTTGATGGAGCTGAATGCGAAGCAGGAACGCGTCCTGTATGCCTTGGCGCCGGATTGCGATTGCGTCCCCTTGATGATCTCCGCTCCGACCTCTGCCGACGCGGCGCGCGCCAAGTAGAGGACGCCCTTCATCCTATTCTTGCTCGCGAGGTCTTCCTGCTCGGCCTCGTCGAACACCACCGGCCGGGCGTCGCTCTGAAGACGTTGCCTGACGCCGGCCTCGGATGTCACCGACATGACGGTCAGCGCCATCCCGCCCAGCATGGGTTTCACCACCTCATCCATGAGGGTGGATTTGCCGGATCCTGCCGGGCTGGTTACCCAGATATGCGGCCTCCATCGTAGGGCGCCGCAGACCGGGGCGATGACGCACCATCCGGCCAGCAGGTAGGCGGACATCGGCCGTTCCCAGCGGAACATTTGCACGAGATCGAGCAACCGGTGCGCGTCGTTGGCGCCCAGTGGCTTGGCGGTCGGCGCGGCCGCCAATGATGGCGCGACCTCGTAGACGTAGCGTGTTGGGAAATTTTTGATCTCGACGCGCCGACCGTCAACCAGCAGATGGTCGCCCAAATGCAGGACGGCGCGATCCTCATCCAGCCAAGCCCCTCGACCTCGCAAGGCCGCCTCGGGGTCGAACACGCCCATGGCGTGACAGGTCTGGAGCAGCGAGTTGATCGCCATGTCCCAGTTGCACCCCTTGGAACCGGCGAAATGAGATTCCCAGTGATACAGGGGCGCCAGCGTCAGCAGCGTGTTCTTGGAATGACCGGAGGCCGGCAGAGCGACGATCTGTCCATGGCCAAACGACAGGTAGTAGTAGGTGCCCTTGTTGTAACCAAGGCACCGAAACGGCGCGTCGTTGATCGGTTCAGCCCCCTCTGGGCCGCGGTCGCGAGGATCGTGGGCCGGTGGCGGCGGGTCGTCCTCGGCGGCGACGCGCGATGGCAGTGCCGTGTCCGCCTCCGCCCCAGGCCGCAGTTCTGGCTCTGGCTCCGCAGCGGGATGCGAAGCTTGCCGCTCCAAACGACGACACGCCTTAGCGATGGCGCGCAACCGCTCATCGGCGGTGGGGGCCTCAGCGGCCGCCAGCACGGCGCTAAGGTCGGCCACAGCGACCGTATCTGCTCCTGCGGCGTAGAGCGCCTGCCCAAGCTCCGGATCGGTGACGACGATCTTACGACCCGGACCCGGGACTTTCGACCAATCGAAGTCCGGACGGCCGGCCAGGACCGCGACCCCGGGAAGCAGCCCCTCTATGCGGTCGCGCGCCTCCTTAGCGGCGGTAACAATGACACGGGTGACGTCTTGCTGGCGCATCAGTGCGCCGATGCCAATGGGAGCGCTACGCATGGGCGGTCTCCGCCGGCGCCGCGCCGGGCTCGCCGATCACAAAATGGGCTCGCGCGAGCTGCCGCAGTCTGGTCTTCAGCATCCGCCCGAGCTCTGGGCTTGCGGGCTCGATGCGCTTGCAGGACGCGAAGGCGTCTCGGGGATCGACACGGGACCAATCCAGGACACAGACCGCATCACCACGGGCGCATAGCCAATCCAATGGTGTCGCCACCAGCCGGACGGCGGCTCCGCTCTCCGCACACGCCGCGACATGATCCTCGCCCAGCAGGTCACCCAGCCCGGAGCGCAACCACCAGCGGCCAGGGCTGGCAAGATTGAAGGCGCAGAGGTCCCAGATCTCAGACCAGAACCCGGTATCGGGATCGGCGGCGCCAACCGGCACGATGAAAGCCTTGATCGAGTTGGCGCCGGCCGGAGCCGGCCCATCGCTCTCCGGCTCATATGCGCCGACGAGGCCAGGACCATCACCAGGATCAACCCAGACCCGCGACCAGCCAACTAACCGTCGGGCTGGATAGGTCTCGGTTTTAGTGGGCATCGCATCCAGGCGCCCGCTGGAAACCCTGTATGTTGCTGATGACGTATGAAGGGCATCCCTGTGCCAGACACCGGCTTGCGCCAGGAAGTCGCAATGCCTGGAGGTGATGCGCGCGGAGGCCGTCGCAAACTCTCCGATCGCCCAAGTCATCACGGCCCCTCTCCTTGGCTGAGCGCGGAATCCACCGTAGGCCCGGCCGCCAGCAAGGCCTCAGCCTCCTCCGGAGACCGCGCGATGCCAGCGATCCCGCCCATGCGCTTGGTCATGGCAACGAAAGCGAGTTGCTCATCTGTCGGCCGGCCCTTGATCGTCTTGACTTCGATGGCCGTGAACACAGCAAGCCGCCGCCCGACCATCTCGGGCGTCACGGTGATGCTGGTCAGCCCGATGAGATCAGAGCTTCCCGGAGCCAAGCCGTAGACGACGCGGCTGCCGTCGGCATGCAGGGCCACACCGACATTGTTCCGGAAGAGGCGGACATCGTGCCGCGCGCCAAGCGCCAGCAGGATGCGGCGGAGGATGGGGGTTTCTTTCATCCCGCGGCCCTCCGCGAGCCATAGCCGTAGATCCGCTCCTGGTGCTCGATCAACCCGTCGAGCCGACCACGGCCGGAGCCGCCACCACGGAACCGAAGCTGATGTTCCACCCAGCCTGCCTTATACCCGCGCTCGGCCGCGATCCGTTCCAGGTCCTCACGCGTCCTGGCCTTTCCGACCTCGGCGCGACGGGCTGCCTTTTCAGCCTCCCTGGCGGCAGCGACCTCGTCGCGGGTGACTGGCTTGAGCTCGCCGTCGACCTCCTCCGGCGTCCGGCCCTCCGGCGCGTATTCGTGACCGCAGGCCGGGCAGATCGCGGCCGGACGATGGGCGGCGAAGCAGGCCGGGCATTGCTTGACCGGCGGGCCGGCGGCCTCCTCCTTGCCGCGTTTTCGACCACCGCGCCCGCTCAGGCTCCAGTCACGGTCATCATCCGGCATGCCGTGCCGCAGCACGTTGCCGACATGGTCCAGGATCAGGGCGCGATCCTTGCCCGGAGCCGGACGGAGGGCGCGGCCGACCTGTTGCAGGAACATGGCCAGGGATTGTGTCGGGCGGAGCAGGATTGCCGCTTCTACCGCGGGAACATCGAACCCCTCGGAGATCAGGGCACAGTTCGTCAGGATCCGGATTTCGCCGCGGGTGAAGGCGGTGATGACGCGGCGACGCTCCTCCGAATCGGCTTCACCGTCGAGGTGCGTGGCCGGGATGCCGGCGGCCCGGAACTCAGCGGCGACATGCTGGGAGTGCGCGATGCTGCAGCAAAACGTCACGGCGCGGGCGCCGGGAGCCAAGGAGCGGTAATGCCCGACCACGGACCCGGTGATGGCTGGCTTGTCCAGTTTCGCCGCGGCTTCCTCGGCGGCGAAGTCACCGGCCCGGGTATGGATGCCGCTGAGATCGGCGACCGACGGTGCGTAGACGACGGGCTGGACCAGATGCCGGCGATGGATCAGTTCGGCAATGGTCGGCCCCTCGATCAAAGCATCGAAAATGCCGCCACAACCAGCACCGAGGCCCTTGCCGTCCAAGCGTTCCGGCGTCGCGGTGACGCCCAGCCATCGGGTATCGGTCAGAGCGGCGTGTGCCCTGAGGTATTGTGCGGCCGAGGCGTGATGAGCTTCGTCCAGGACGGCCAAGTCCGGCGCCCAAATCGAGGGTCGGCGTCCATGGGCCGGGAAGTAGAGCCGACCGGACTTGGTATCGCGGAGCAGCCCACGCCGCACCAAACGGTCCAACGTCTGGATCGTGATGATCTGAATCGGGGCCGAAGCGTCGGGCGTGAAGCCGCTGTGCAGGATGCCGGCGCGGATGCCGTACTCACGGAACTTCTCGGCGGTCTGGCTGAGCAGGACGAGGCTGGGGACAACGAACCACGCCAACCGGCCCCGGCGCGCAACACCGTCAGCGATGGAGCCTGACACAGCGGTTTTCCCGCCGCCGGTAGGCAGAACGGCCAGAGGGGCCTTGGCGCCGGAAGCGATGGCGCCGCGGAGGCCGGTGACGAGATCGGCCTGATAGTCGCGCAGGGTGAGCGCGCCAGCGGATGCAGAGGCGCGGAGGTTGTCGCGAAGGACAATGGTCATTGGGCGCCCTCCCCGTCACGGCGCCACTTCGGCAGCCACTTCGGCAGGTCCGCCTTGACCTGCGGATAGACCTCGGGGTGCTGGGCGCCGAAGTCGGGCATGGAGGAGCCGCGCCGGAAATGCGGGACACCAACCTCGTCGACGGGAGCCCCCAAAGCGGGCTGAAGCCACGCCATGCCGCCGCCAGCGATCCAGCGCCGGATGTCGATTTGCAGCGCACCGAAGTCCTGGCGGGTCACATACCCGGTCTCTTCCAGCAAGGCCTGGATACGGAGGGCGGACACCTTCCAGCGGCTCAAGGTCCGCGGAGCCGCTGCTCCAGCGGTGACGTCCGGGACATAGTCCGGAAGCGCACACCGTTTGGCCGGAAACATCGGGAACCAATCGCTCCCGGTGTCGCCAGCATCGCCCGGCAGCATCGGGCTGTAACTGCCCTTCGAGGACGGCCACGGCCGCGGCGGCCAGCATCGGATAACGGTGATCGCGCAGTAAGCTGCCAATGCCCCCAGATCGGTGTTTGCGGCAGAAGGGACCAGAACAGCCCTGTAGTCGGGGCCATCCCTATCGACATCCCAGGCCTGCTCGGCAGCTTGCGCCAAAACCTTAGCGTTCAGGCGCAGTTTGGCCTGGATACCGACCTGGATGCCGTTGCTGTGGACCAGCAGGATGTCCCATCCGGCCGTTTCTGCGTAGGCAGTCCATTCCTTCGGCAGATGGCCGATGAAGGTAGAGCACAGTTCGGCTTCGGTGGCGAATTTCGGCGCGGCCTTCATGCCGCACCTCCCGCCAGCCGGCGCCGCGCCGAGGCCACGAGGTCCGCCGCCAGAGCCAGAGCGTCGAGAGGCTCCAGCACGGCCGCGCCGATTTGGCCGTCGGCGTCGTGCAGCGTCAGTGCCAGCGGCTGGCCGGGCACATCGAGCAGAACGATGCGGCCGGTGTCCGGAGTGCTGTCGGTATCAGCCATGACCGGTCACTCCGCCGCGACGGCTTGGCCGGCCGCATCAGCGGCCAGCACGTCGAAGAGGGACGGCATCGGCTTCTCACGGACCACGGCCTCGACGTGCTTGACCCCATCGAGGAAGTAGCCCGGCGACAACTCGATCCCCATGGCGCGGCGGCCCAGCTTCAGGGCGCAGTACGGGACGGTCATCAACCCGCCGAACGGGTCCAGCACCACCTCGCCCGGCATGCTGAACTGCGTGATCAGCCTGTTCACGATGTCGAAGGGCAGCGGGCAGAGGTGCCGTTCCGCCCCGGTCTGCGCCTGGAGGGTATTCAGGCTCCGCATCTGGGCGACATCGGACCAGACGTCGTCGTGCCAGGAATGCGGCGGCAGCAGCATGAAGGTCGGCGGCAGCTTGCCCTTCGCCTCCAGGGTCTCGCCGATGAGAACGTGATGCTCGAAGTCGTAGACCTCCAGGAGCGACCATTCCCGCCACATCCGGTAGATCGTTTCGGCATCGAAGCCTGCCCATTCCTCGGGCTTGATGTGCCGGTCGCCGCTGCTCCGCATGAGGTGATGCGCATCGACCTGCCAGCGGGCCCGGCTGTAGCCGGTTCCCGGCACCGGCCGAATCCGACCGGCCTGCTCGTCCTTGCGGCTGTATGCAACGACGTTGCCGTCTCGGTCCATGTACTGGGGGCGCGGCTTACCCACTGGGGTGTCGGCGTAGCCGTCGCTGCTGTCCGTCGGCGGCTTCCGGAACAGCAGCACCTTCTCCGGCAGCCCGGCACCCATGCGGCTGCCGTCCTTCAGCTGCTCGCTGTGTCCGAGCCGGTAGGTCTGGTTGTTCTCCCGGACCACATCGGTCAGGTTCGTCTTTTCGCCGAGGTAGGCGAACCCAGCCGCCATGAACGAGCGTCGGCAGTCATCAGCGAACGGGTACACGGTCTGGAAGCCGAGCCCGGTCATGCCGCCGGGAATGATGCGATCCTTGACGTGAATGGCGGCGACACGGCCCGGCTTCAGGACGCGGAAAAGCTCCGTGACCAGGAACCCCATCTGCTGCCAGAAATGAGCGTTGTCGTCGGTGTGGCCGAAGTCGGCATAGTTCGGACTGTATTCGTACTGCGTCGAGAACGGGATGCTGGTAGCAATCAAGTCGACACTGTTGCCGGACTTGTTGCGAAGCTCCATGACACAGTCGTTGTTGACCAGTCGGTAGCCTTCTCCCCTGACCTCGACGCGATCCACACCGAGGGTGCGGGTCAATGCCTCCGCCATGGCGGCATCGGAGAGGCCGTATTTCTTGATGATCGCAGTCATGTTGGCGCAAAGCTCCTCATGACGCCGCCACTTCGCCTCCAGGGCGCGCCTGACCTCCCGCTCCGCCGATGTGTAGATGAGATCGATGCGGACAGGACGGTGCTGCAGGAATCGCTGGATGCGGTGGATGGCTTGGATGAAGTCGTTGAACTTGAAGCCGATGCCGACGAACACGGCCCAGGCGCAGTGGCGCTGGAAGTTGCAGCCGGATCCGGCGATGACGGGTTTCGCGGAGAGGGTCCGGAAGCGGCCCTCCGAGAAATCGATGATGGTCTGCTCCCTCTCGTCGAGGTCCTGGGAGCCGTAGACGGCTCGGGCATCAGGAACGGCGCGGGCGATAGCCCGGCGCTCGTCTTCCAGGTCGTGCCACAGAATGCAGTGCTCGTCGGGCCGCTCCGCCAGCAGCGCGGCGGCTTTATCGACGCGGGCCTGCAAGCTGGTCCGCTTTTCGGCCGCCGCGCCGACGATGCCGACGGCATCCACCGGGACCATGCTGAACTGGCCATGCTTGTCGGCCGTGACGGGCTGCTGCGACGGGATTTCGTGCCAGACGACCTCGATCGGCGGGAATTCGTAACCGGCATCGCTGAACCCGAGGTCCGACGGACGCTGTACGAAAAGACCCCAGGTCGAGACCCACAGCCAGAACTCCGCCTCCTTGTGGGGATGTAGGGTCAGTTCGTCGGCCTTCTCCGAGTTGCGCTTGAAGAAGCGCGTCTTCGCCTGTCCGACATCCATGATGTCGAGGAAAGCCGCATAGGCCAGCAGCTCGATGAATTCATTCGGCGCCGGGGTTGCCGTGGCGACGAACCGGTACCGGACACCGGGGAACAGGCGCATGAACTCGCGGAACGTCTTGGTACCACCGAAGCCGCGAAGGCAAGACGCCTCGTCCAGACTGACGGCGGTGAAGGCGGCCGGGTCCAGCTTGCCGTCCCGGATCGTCTCGTAGTTGGTCAGGTAGAGACCATCAGCACCGGCCTCGTCGATGCTGCGGATGAAGCGCAGATCGATGCCCAGCATGGCGGCGTCACGCCGGAACTCCTGGCGGACGCCGAGCGGCGCCACGACGAGGGCGCGACCTCCGGCATGTTTGACCACCAGCCGCAGGATTTCGAGTTGGATGACCGACTTGCCCAAACCGAACGCGGCGAAGATCGCCCGACGACCGCCGGCGCAGGCCCAGCGGACCATGGCGCGTTGATGCGGCTTCAGCAGCGGGTTGATTTCGTCGTCACGGACATCAAAGCCGGCGCGGGTCGCCGCCGGAACCTTGGCACGAAGGAAATCGAGATAGGCATCGCCCATCACGGCGCCCTCCGCTGCGCGCGATCCAGCTGGCCGGCCAGGTCATGAACCTCGACAGCGAGCGCGCTGCGCGCCAGATCATCGACCCGCAGCGCGTTCGCAGCGCGCAGCCGCCGCATTGCATCCGCGTAGCGATCACGCAACGAGACCACAGGCGAGTTCGCGACCAGCAGCTTGTGCCTGACTGGTTCCGGCGGCCCCGGCTCGTCAACGGTCACGGGCTCTTGCACCAGCGCTGGGGGCGTCAGATTCAGAGGCGCCCTGTTGTCCAGTGCCTCAACCCCGAGCGGGGTCAGGGCGACGAGCACACCGGACCGACCGCCACGCGGATTGGCGCTGCGGACGGGGCATTTCTGCACCAAGCCCTGCGCCGTCAGTCGGCTGACGACGGTAGACACCCGACCGTAATAGAGGTGCGTGGCGGCGCTGATCTCCTGCAACGTCGCCGGACCGTCATCAAGCGCGGAGAGGACCGCGCGCAGCGCTGAAGAAAGGGCGTACAGAGCCGGCCGGCGGGACACCAGAACGGTTTGTGCGTCGTGGGCGATAAACACCGCCCGCTTCGCCGCAAGGGCGGAAATGGCAGCCGCAGCAACAGTCGGCTTTAGCTTTGTCGCTCTAGCAATTACGGCTCCGGTGGTCGGAGCACCGCCCAGAGCATCTAGGACGGCCAGCACCAATCGTTCGGATTCGGTGGGAGCGGCCATGGTCACGCCTCCTTGCGGGGGCGGCCGCTACGCTTTTCCCACGTCAGACCGGCGGCGAACAGGTTGTCGCCAAGGGCAGATACGGAGACCTGGAACTCCTCAGCCAAACGCTTGAGCGGCACGCCGCTCTGCAGGCGGTGATGGATGTCGGCGATGTGGATCACGCGGTCGCCGGGTCGGACGATGATGGTGCGTCCCGTCCGGTCCGGCTGCTCTTGCGTTCGGGACATTTCGTCCTCCAGCGGGTTAAGTCCCGCCCACTATTTTAGGCAATGCCTAAAAAGTCAACGCCGACATTTAGGCGTTGCCGAAAATTCGATTTTCGGGTATAACAAGGGCAACAGACGGCACGACGCAGCCGTGACAGGGAGACGACGAATGGACGAAGCTAGCTTCAAGGCCGCTACCGGCCGCCGCCTCGATGCGGCTCGGGTCGCGCTGGGCCGCAGCGCCGCCGACGCCGCCGCCATGCTGGGCGTCAGCCGGCCGACCTATTCTGATTATGTGGGCGGAAAAATCCTGCCTCCCCCGTTCAAGCTCCAGCCCTTTGTGGAGCTTGGGATTTCGCTGGATTACCTATACTACGGCATCAAGACAGCCCTTCCCCTCGGGCTTGTCGACCGCCTCGCCGAAGCAGAAGCCGAGGCGTCCGCGGACACGCAGACGACACCGCGTCGCGGAAGGCCGCGTCTCGTAAACAACTGATCCGCTAGCCGCTCAACAGCAAACCCCCGCAGGCCCTGGGCCTGCGGGGGTTTTTCGTTTTCAGCGATGCGCCTGCCAACGAATTTTAGGCAATACCAAAAAAGAGCGTTGACATTTTAGGCTGAACCTAAAATACTCCTCCTTGCCCAGAACGGGGCGTTTCCTCCCTAAGCCTCGGCCGGAGCGCGGCAACGCAGCTCCGGCCCTCTTCTCGGGGAGGGCAACTTAGGGGGAGAAACAACGATGACCAAGCCGCACTTCATCACGTTGACCAACGCCAAGACTGATACAGGCGTGAAATACGAAACGAAGATATCCGTGCGCGCCGATCACATTACCGGGTGGATGCTGGGCATTTATGGGGCCGATAGTCGAGGGACCTACGTCGATACCATTGGGGCCATCGGCGCATACTTCGTCACCGAGACCCCCGAGCAGATCGACGCGCTGCTTGGCGTGATGCCTGCCCAGGCTGCCGATCTTGCGGAGATCGCGGCCATGGCTCTGGTCCGCGAAGCAGCTCGCCTGCGCGATGAGGCGGAGGGCATCCACAACGGCACTATGCGGGGCGACAAGATCCGCGAGGCTGACGTCTTCCGCAAGGCCGCTGGGTTTGCCCGCGCCGCCATCACCAAGGCCACCGGCACTGCCTCCCCGGCCTCCCCGGCTGTGACGGACGCCCCGAAGGCCGTCCCCTACTACGACCTGTTCGCCCAGATGTCGCCGGAAGTCGTGCGCATCTGCGCTTCTGCCATCGGCGCGGCCCGGCTGGAAACGTTCCGGCCCGACATCGAGCGCTGCGAGCTGGACGGCGCTGTGGACGCCGCCCGGCTTGCCTACGACCGCATGACGCAGGCCGCCGCCTCCCCGTCGGACGACGAGCGCATGTTCGAGGCCCGCCAGATGCTCGGCGATATCCGGGCGCACGCCGCCGGGATGAAGTGACCGCCATGAGCCTCCTGAGCCGCCAGGAACGCGAGTTGGCCGACGCCATGAAGAAGCCGCCGGTCTACTTCGTCGGCCCATTCGAGACCACCGACCTGGAGCCGGTGCGCGGCTACTACGTCGGCCGCTTGACCGACGACGGCGAGCCGACCGGACCGTTCGCCACCCGTGAGCGGGCTGAAGCTTGGCGGGACGAGGCATTGGCCGGCCTGACGCTCGATCGTCGCTGCGCCTGATCCTCCGGCCCTTCCAGCGCCAGCCACTCACCCGCCCAACCCCGCCAGAAACCAACAGCAACCGGCCAGCAAGGCCGGAACGGGAGAGCCTTGCCATGAGCGATGCCATCACCCGCCACCGCCGTGCTCTTCGCTTCATCGGCCTGCTGGTCGCCATTGCGGCGATCTGGGCTGAGCTGGCGGCCGCCCTCATCGCCTTCGGAGACTGAGCCATGCGTTGGCATGACGCCCCTCCCCTGGTCTCGTCCATTGACGGCGACACCGTTGCGGAACTGCCGATCCGCTTCAGCGGCATCCTGCACCCGCCGGCTCGTGCACTCCGTCATACCCAGCCGCCAGAGCCCGGCCAACCCGCCGAGTTCGAGGTCTACAGCGTCGAGGTCAGCACTGACGGCGAGCACTGGTCCGCCCTGCCCGACCTTCTGCTGACGCCGGCCCTCTACGAGACGCTGGCCCGGATCGGTGTCGATGCTGAGACGGGCGTTGTGGAGCACGAGTGCGCAGAGAGGGCCGACGCATGATCCGGCCCGACGACATTCCCTCCGATGTCGCTCAATCGCTCGCCGCGGTGCTGACCGGTCGGCTTGACGCCTACAAGGCGCAGTACCGCGCCATGGTCGCGTCCAAGCTGGTCGAGGTCCGCGATGGCTACGATCCCAGCGGCCCGGAATACAGGGCCCTGGAGCAGGTGCTGCGCCGCATTGGCGCCGCGCCGCGGAACCCGGGATGACCGCCATGCTGACCGGCAACATCACCCCATCCACAGCCCAGCTCTCCGTGATCCGCCAGATCGTCGAATGGTACGGCGACGTCGGCCGCCAGGAGTTCTACCTCGCCGGCTATGCGGGCGTCGGCAAGACGACCATCGCTGCGCTCGCCATCGAGGAAATCCGGCGCCGCTACAAGCGCTGTAAGAAGGTCATCACCGGCGCCTACACCGGCAAGGCGGCGCATCGTCTCCGCCAGAAGGGCGCGCCGGACCCCAGCACGATCCACTCCATGATCTACCTGCCGAAGGTGGTCGAGGGACGGCTGGTGTTCGAGCTTGCCGCCGATGGGCCGGCCAGCGAGGCCGATCTCATCGTCCTGGACGAGGTCTCGATGGTCAACCGCGAGTTGGCGGCCGACCTCCGCTCCTTCGGCAAGAAGATTCTGGTCATGGGCGATCCCGGCCAGCTTCCACCGGTCGCCGGCGCCGGGGCGTTCACGAACCGTCAACCCGATGCCTTCCTGACCGAAATCCACCGCCAAGCCGCCGGCAGTCCGATCATCCGACTGGCCACCGCCGCGCGCCTCGGGGAACCGATCCGGCCCGGCGACTACGGCAGCGATGTCCGCGTCGCTGCTCTGACGCAAGAGACGCAGCGCGAGGTCTATGAGCCGCGGACGCAGGCGATCTGTGGCGTCCACCGCGTTCGCTGGACGATCTGCCAGCGTGCCCGGCGCCGTTTCGGCTTTGAGGGTCCGCTGCCGCTCAAGGGCGAGAAGCTGATCTGCACCCGGAACAACCGGGAGGAAGGGCTTTTCAATGGCGCCCTGGGCGTCGCGACTGCCAACGCCGAGCCCGAGGTCCGGCCGTACGTGAACATCCGTGTCCACCTGGAGGACGAGCCGGAGCCGCGCAACCCGCTGCTGACACACCCCTGGCAGTTCGCCCAGCACTTCGACAGCAGCACCCGAAAGTCGGACCGGCTGGAAAAGGGCATCAACGAATTCGACTGGGCCTATGCGATCACCTGCCACAAGGCGCAGGGCTCGGAATGGCCGCACGTCACCATCGTCGACGACAGCGCCGCCTTCCGCCGTGCCGGGCAGAACGATGCCCCGAAGTGGCTCTACACCGCAATCACGCGCGCCCAGTCCGGGCTGACGCTACTGCTGCGGGGTGCGTGATGGAAGCCCCGGCCGCCGGTCTCCGCCGCCCCAACACCAGCTCTCCGCGACCCGTGGCGCGGCTGCCGACCCGGCCCGGCGAGACCCGGTATTTCCGGGTCAGGCTGGTCAAGGGAGGTCCATGGGTGCCGGCCAGCGCGACGCTGATCGATGGCGACCGCGATCCGGTGACCTGGGAGCTGATGTCCGATCAACGCCTCACGGCAGAGGTCAATGGCCGGCCGGTTTCCTGCGACGGCTGGGAGCCGAAGGGCTGGCCCTGGCACCCCATCGACGAAGCCGAATACCGCCATCTCCGCGAGACTTCGGACTGGGCGCGTCGCTACGCCCCCGTCAGTCCGGAGGCCGCCGCCCACCCCCTTGCCGATCCGCGGAACCCGATCGACCGCGACGCGGCGCCGCTTTTTTGAACCCGCCCAATAGGAGCCCTCCATGGGATACCTGAGCAACGGCCTGACCTTCGAGACGCTGCGCGACGCCAACGTCGCCCGGCTGCCGACCTTCAAGAACGCCAAGGGCGAGACCGCCCACACCAAACCGGACGGTTCCGACTGGTCGCTGAACGACTGGTGCACGGCGGTTACTGGCGAACTCGGAGAACTCGCCAACCTGCTGAAGAAGGTTCGCCGCGGAGACCTCTCGCTGGAGGACGCCCGCGAAACGATCGGCAAAGAGTTGGCGGACATCCAGATTTACCTGGACCTGCTCGCCAAGCAGTGCGGAGTCGACCTCGGCGCCGCTGTCATCGACAAGTTCAACGAGGTGTCGGACCGTGTCGAAAGCCCGGTCTACATCCGCCCGGACGGTTCCGACTGGTACATGCGCGGTCGCGTGGGACGCTGACCCATGTCCGACACCACCCCCACCGCCGGCCACAACGGCGGCCCCGACACCGCCGACGCCCTCGCCGTCCTCCGCTCCGCGCTGCTGGACCCCGAAGACCCCAGCCGGTCCAAGCTCGTCACCGACCTCCACGGCCTTCTCCTGACCGTCGCGACCAGTGACGATCCGGCCCGCGCCACCAACCGCGCCAAGCTGGAGGCCGTCATCGCCCGCTGGGACACCGAGCGGCCCGAGATCGTCGACGACGATCAAGCCGCCAAGGCCACGGACTGCGCCGGACGTGTCTCCGCTGCCCTGAAGGCCGAGGATGACGCCCGCACCGCGGCGAAGCGGCCCTACATCGACGGCGGCAAGCGCATCGATGCGGTGTTCAAGTCCCGCGTCACCCGCCTCGATGCCGGTCTCGGCGACAACCGTCTCCGCACCGGCCTCCGTGGTCGCCTCATCCGCTGGACCGAACTGCAGCAGCGCATCGCCGCCGAAGCCCGCCGCAAGGCCGAGGAGGAGGCCAGCCGCCTCGCCGCCGAGGCTCAGGCTGCGGAACAGGCCCTTCGTGAGGCCGCCGAAGCCGCCGCACATGGTGCCCCGGTGGATGAAGCCCTGATGCAGGAGCAGGCCGCCGAAGCAGCAAGGCTTCGGGAACAGCAGGCCGCAGCCCAGGCATCGGCGCCGACCGGAGACGTCAGCCGCATCCGGACCGACCACGGGACGCTGGCGCGGACGCAGACCCGCTACCGCGTCGAGATCACCGACGCCGCCGCCCTGCCCCGCAAGTACCTGATCCCCGACACCGCCTGCATCAAGGCCGCGCTCGAAGCCGGCCAGGAAATCCCCGGCGCCCGTCTGGTGCCGGAAACCGTGCTGACCGTGCGCTGAGCACGATCCAGACCAGCCCCAACACAGAGGTCACCATGACCAGCACCGAACTCGCCATTCCCGAACGGCGACAGCTCGACGAGTTCCGCCCGCAGGGCCGCAGCCTCCGCATCAAGACCATGCCGCTCCAGCTTCCCGAGATCGGCAAGATCAAGATCGGCATGAAGGGAGCCGCCCGGACGAGCCGCGGCGGCAACGAGTTCCAGCCCCCGCAGAAGCTCGACCACTTCCTCGTCACCACGCTGGAGCGTGGCCAGGACAACAACTACCTCCGCGACGAGCGGGTCCATGCCCAGCTCGGCGAGAAGCCGCGCGATCTGCCCGTCCGGCTGGTGTTCGATGACCCCGAACTGAACTTCCAGTCCCGTCTGGTCGCCTATCAGGGCAAGACGTTGTGGTGCCACGGCGACGGTGTTGTCTCCCAGCGTCTCCAGAAGGACGGCACCTGGAAGGATCACGACTGTTCCCGGTGTCCGCTGGCTGATCCCGCGTTCCAGGCCATCCCCGAGAACCAGCGCTACCCGAAGTGCAAGATGAACGGTCGTCTTGCCGTCATGCTGGATACCGCCTCGACGGTCGGCGGCGTCCATGTGCTCCGGACGACCAGCTACAACACCATCGTCGGTATCACGTCGTCGCTCGCATTCCTGACCTCCGTCACCGGCGGCCCGTTGGCCGGCATCCCGCTCACGATGTCGATCCGCCCGAAGACGGCCACCGATCCGACCGGCAAGACGCAGACCATCTATGTCGTCTCGCTGGGCTTCGCCGGCGCCATGGAGGAGTTGCAGTCCACGGCGCTGGACATCTCACTGCGCCGGGAGCGGAACCGGGCGCGTATCGAACAGGTCGAAACCGAGGCCCGGCTCATGCTGTCGGCACCCATCGGTGGCGGTGATGTGCTGGGCGACGATGCCGCCGATGTGGTGGACGAGTTCTATCACGAGGAAGCGCAGCGCGCGGCCGAGGCTGCTCCGCCGAAGCCGGCGCGCGGCCGAGCGGCTGCTCAGTCGGCGGCACCGAAGGTGATTGTCGAGGTCATCGACGAGCGGGGTGATCACGCCGTTCCGCAGGAGCCGGAGGCTGCCGAGCAGCCTGAGCCAATCCAGACCGACGAACCCGCCTCCGACTACGAACTGATCGCCCTGGATGGCGAGGTGCGGCAGTGGATGCGCGGTCAGGAGCAGAACTACGTCACCTCCTTCCTGGCCGAACTCGCCAACGCCGCCCGCGCCGGCACCGCCGCGCTCGACGGTCTCTGGGAGAGCAACGCCACCGGTCTCGCCTCGGCGCCGGAAGGGCTGATCACCGAGGTTCAGACCGAGTATCGCCGCCTCCGCGCCGATCTGGAGGCCAAGGCCGCCAAACCGGCCCCCGCCCCCGCGCAGGACGCTGCGCCGGTAACCCAGCCGGCCACGACTACGACCAAGCCGGCGAAGACCAACACCGCCGCGCCGCCGCCTCCGCCGCCGGCGACCGATGACGACGACCTGTTCTGATCGATCCGGCAGGCGCGGCAATGCTGCGCCTGCCTCTGAGGAGGCCCCCCATGACCGCCACGACCAAGCCGCGCCTGACCGCCATGGAGGCCGCCGCAGAGGCGATACCAGTCGGTCAACTCCACTTCCCGCGCGACCTCACCGACCTTCCCCACGGCGTCTACGCCCGCGCCGTTCGTCACCACATCGACCCGCTCTGGGGACTTGCCGGCGACGAGCCCGAGTTATGGGCGGACCTGGAGGATGCCGTTCGTGAGGCCGGCCTGACCAGCCACGAGCCTCCGATGGCCGAGCACGGCTCCGTCTACCGGCTGGAGGAAGCCGTGAAGCCGGAACTGAAGCGTGGCCCGACCGCGACCGTGATCCAGCTGATCGAGGACGTGAAGGACGGCGGCCCCTTCGCCTACTGCGATGAGTGTGGCGAACCCCACGACCATTCGGGACCGACCTGCGACTGCGCCGATCAGGACGACGAGGAAGACGAGGACGAGTAGCCGCGCCCCCGTCGCAGCCGCCCTCTCCAGCCCAGTCGCCCCGCCCAAACCAGAGACCACCGACATGCACATCACCATCGACCGCGCCGATCTCCTGATGGCGCTCCGCCGCGGCGGCCAACTCGCCGGCCGCACCAAAACGATCCCGATCCTGAACTGTGTCGTGCTGCGTGCCTCGGGCAACGCCCTGACCGTGGCCAGCACCGACATGGATCACTGGTCCTCGCTCTCGGTTCCGGCCGTTCTGGCGGCACCCGGTGACGTCGCCGTGAATGGTCCGATGCTGACCCGCGCTGTATCGGAGCTGACCGCGGGCAAGGTCGAGGTTCAACTCGACGGCGAGATGCTCCGCATATCCGCAGGCCGGACGAAGCTGCGGTTTGCGACGCTCAAGGTCGCCGATTTCCCGGCCTCCAGCCCCGTCAAGGGTGCCACCGTCACGGTCACGGTCGGCGAGCTGCGGCGCATCAGCGAAGCGACATCCTGGGCGGCATCCGACGAGGCGACGCGTGACTACCTCCGCGTGACCTGCTTCAGGCCGCGCGAGGGCAGGCTTCAGGCCTGGGCGACCTCCGGGCAGGTCTTGGCCAAGACCGAGGTTGCCTGCGAGGGGGGCCTGCCCGACCACGACATCATGCTGCCGACCACGGCCTGGGCTCCTCTGCGTGCCTTGATGGATGGGGCCGCGGATACCGATCAAGTCGAGGTCGCGTTGGCTCGTAACGCCGCGGCCTTCAAGGTCGGCCCGGCCAAGTTCCGGACCAAGCTGGTGGATGGCACCTTTCCCGCCAACGCCGCCCAGCTGGTGTCCTTCGGGCTATCCGGCAAGAACGTCATCGAATTCGACCGTGATGCGATGCTGGCTGGGCTCCGCCGGGTCCGTGTCGCGGCGACGGACAAGATCTCCACGATCCGAACCACGATCACGGCGGACGGCATCGCCCTTCGCGCCGCTGCCGGTGGTGGCGCCGAGGCTGAGGACGCCGTCGAGGCCACGGGGAATGCCGACATCGCGCTCAGCTTCTCAGGCCCGCTGCTGCTTGAGGCGTTGAATTCGCTTCCGGTCGGGCGCGTGGCCATGAGGCTCAGCGATCCGGCGTCTCCGGTATCGCTGTGGCCGGCCGCAGCGACCAGCCCTGATACCGCCGCGCAGATCGCGCTGGTCATGCCGTGCAGGTAATCCCCCCTCTCAACCACCCCAGCACGGCGCGCGCCGCGGAGCAATCATGACCACTGAATACAAGGAAATCCGCCACTTCCACGTCTGCGGTGGCATTGGTGGCGGTGCCAAAGGCTTCAACCGGGGCACCGCCCGCGTCGGCAACATGGTGGGGGTCTTCCGCTGCATCGGATCGGTTGACGTTGATCCGGTCGCGGTAGCCAGCTTCGACCAGATCACTGGTGCCAAGGGCACGGTGATGGACCTGTTCGATCGCCGCCAGTATGTCGCCTTTCACGGCAAGGAACCGCCGGCCGACTGGCGCGAGGCGACGGGTGAAGACTTCCGCCGCGCCGCCGGCAACGAGCGACCGCACATCGTCTTCATGTCGACGCCGTGCAAGGGCAACTCGGGCCTGATCTCCACCAAGACCGCTGCGGCGCCGAAATACATCGCCCTTAACGAACTGGCCCTGCGCGCGGTGTTCCTGACCCTGGAGGCCTGGAGCGACGACCCGCCGGAACTGATCCTGTTCGAGAACGTGCCGCGCATCGCCCAGCGGTCGCGCGCGCTACTCGACCGGATCGTGAAGATGCTCCACCGCTACGGCTACGCGGTTGCCGAGACCGTCCACGACTGCGGCGAGATCGGCGGCCTAGCGCAGAGCCGGAAGCGGTTCCTCATGGTCGCCCGCCACATGGCGAAGGTGCCGCCGTTCCTCTACGAGCCCCCAAAGCGCAGCCTGCGCGGTGTCGGTGAAGTGCTGGAGCGCCTGCCTCTGCCCGGCGACCCGCTGGCTGGTCCCATGCACCGCGTCCCGTCGCTGCACTGGAAGACGTGGGTACGGCTGGCTTTCGTGGAGGCGGGTTCCGACTGGCGGTCGCTGAACAGGCTGCGCGTCGAGGACGGGGCGCTGGCCGATTACGGGATCGTGCCGGCCGGTCGCTGGCGTGACGACATCCTGGGTGTCCTGCCGTGGGAAAGTACGGCGCCGACGATTACCGGCAACGCCGGGCCGACGACCGGCCGGTTCAGCGTTGCGGATCCGCGGGCGGCGAGCACCCGTGAGGGTACCGGTTATCTCGGCGTGCAGGACTGGGCATGCCCGTCCGGAACCGTCACCGGCAACTCCCGCCCCGGCGCGGGAGCCTTCAGTGTCGCCGACCCGCGCCATCCGGAAGGCGCCGACCAGTACGGGCAGTATGGCGTTCGGCGCTGGGATGAAGCGACCGGTGCCGTCATCAACGTGAAGTCGCCTGGGCAGGGGCCGCACTCGGTTGCTGATCCGCGTCCCGGCTACAGCGAGGACAGGACGCACACCAACATTTTCCGCATCGTATCGTGGGGTGAAGCGGCCGGCACCGTCACCGGGGCTAACCACATCACCGGCGGGGCCGGTTGCGTTGCCGACCCCCGCGCCCCGGCCGGCAGTCACGCCACGAAGTACCGCATCACCAGCTTCGACGAGCACGCCGGCACAGTGATCGCCGCCAGCACGACCGGGCAAGGCGCCTTCGCCGTCGCGGACCCTCGTACCGGGTTCGGGGAGAACTCGCACCGGAACAAGCTGAAGGTGGTCGAGTGGCGGGGCGGGTCCCCGACTGTTACCGGCTCGGACCGCGTCGGCAGCGGCGCCCTGTCGGTAGCCGACCCGCGCTGTGCCACCGACCGCCGCAACGGCGCCTTGGGCGTCCGGACCTGGATGGAGACGGCCGGTGCCGTTGCGGGCGAATCCCTGCCGCCCAATGGCGCTTTCTCGGTTGCCGACCCGCGGCCTGAAGCCTTCCGTGACGGTCGCGAGGCCTACGCCTCCGGCGGCCATTACGGTGTCCTCGCCTGGGAGGACAGCAGCGGCGCCGTCACCGGGTCCGGCCAGCACGACAACGGCCGCTGGTCCGTCGCGGACCCTCGCGGCGGTGACGGTGACCAGCTGTCCGCCCTTCCCGCTCCCGACACGAAGATGGTGGCGGTGATCCAAGCCCTCGACGGAACGTGGCACCGCCCCTTCACGACGCTGGAACTGGCCGCGCTCCAATCGCTGGTCGACCTCGATAATCCCGGCCTGACCCTTGCCGGTAGCAGCGATGCGATGTGGCGCGAGCACATCGGCAACATGGTCCCGCCCGATGCCGCCGCTGCAATGGCCTCGGTCATGGGCCGCACGCTCCTCCTCGCTTGGTCGGGCGAGAGCTTCATGATGTCGAGCGATCCGATCTGGGTGCAGCCGCTGACCATCGCGCTGTCGGTCGATACCTCCAGCCAGATCGCCGCGGAGTGAAGACCATGGACACCCAGAGACAACGCAAAGACCGGCCCTGGAGCGATTACCCCACCGGCACCAAGGCCCATGCCTGCAACGGCGGCCACTGGATCAAGCAACCCGACGCCTGGTGGAAGTGGTTCACCGGTGACGCCTTCCCGACACCTGGGGCGGATGCCTTTGAGGTGACGCTACCCGCCAACCAGTTGGAGGCCAGCCATGGCTGAACCCGCTACCGACATCACAAAGAGCCTTTGTCTCGACGTCGCCCGCGCCACCATTCGCGCACAACCTTCGACAGGCGGCCTCCCGCTGGCCAACACCGTGGGCAATGACCTAGCGGACATGCTGGCGCAGGAACTCGCCAATCGGCTGGCCGCTGCAATGCCGCCATCTCTGGTACGCACCATCGGCGACGACCTGCTCGAGGGTGCGGACGCCATTGCCGAGTTCGTCTATGGCAGCGCGGCCGAGAAACGGAAGGTCTATCACCTCGTCCAGATCGGCCGATTCCCTGCCTTCCGCCTGGGCGACAAGGTCTGTGCCCGGAAATCGACCCTGCTGGAATGGATCAAGCAACAGGAGGAAAGCGGCACATCCTTAGAGCGGTGACGCGCCACGTTGCCAATTCGAAAAAGCGTGGCACTCTGGACCTTCCGCAACCACCACACAGGTGAATTATGGCATCCGTGACGAAGCGGACTATGCCCAGCGGGGAAATCCGCTGGCAGGTCCGCTATCGGGATCAGGGCGGACAGCAACGATCCCGACAGTTCCGAACGAAGAAAGAGGCGGAAGCGTTCGAGACACGCACCCGCGGCGAGATGGTGACCGGCACCCATACGCCAGACGCCACCTCCATAACCGTGGCCGAAGCAGCCGACCTCTGGCTTCAAACCTGCGAAGGAGATTCGCTCCAAGCATCGACGCTGAAGGGCTACCGGGAGTTCGTCAAAAACCACATCAAACCGGCGCTGGGCAACGTAAAGCTCTCCCGGCTGAGCCGCCCCCAGGTCGTAGCTTTCAAAACAACCATGGTCGAGAAGCGATCCCGCGTCACGGCGCGTAAGGTCGTTTCCGCCCTGGGCGCAATCCTGAAGGACGCGATGATGCGCGGCCTGCTGGCGCAGAACGTTGCAGCCGGCGTCCGGGTCGAGAACCGACGCGCCGAAGATTTCGACGACGACAGCGACACCGATGCGATCGACCGCATCCCGTCACCCGAAGAGATCGGCGAGATGCTGCGCGCGGCGGAGCGGATGTGGCCGCTGGTCATGGAAGTGGAGGGTGACGACGTGGAGATGGTGCGCCGGCCCACGCCCTGGTACCCACTGCTAACCGTGGCTGCGTTCACCGGCCTGCGTATTTCTGAGGTGCTCGGTCTGGCTTGGTCAAATATCGACCTGCGGGCCGGGCTCGTGAAGGTGCGACGCCGGGTGAACTTCAAGCGCGACCTCGGTCCGGTGAAGTCGAAGACCGGTCGTCGCGAGGTGCCCATTCCGCCGATGGCGGTCAAGGTGCTACGCGAATGGAAGGTGGCCTGCCCGCCAACCGAAATGGACCTCGTATTCCCGTTTTGGGACAAGCAGCCCATGCACTACAACGTCGCGCGCAAGCAGTGCATGGTGCCGGTTCAGGTTGCCTGTGGCTGGTCGAAGGCTCGGCCGGCAACCGAGGCGAAGGATGGGAAGAAGCGGCGCATCCCGCTCCCTGAAGTTCGGTACGGCTTCCACGACCTCCGCCACTTCGCCGCCAGCATGTTCATCGACCTCGGCTGGAACGCGAAGCGGGTCCAAGCGGTCATGGGACACTCGACCATCACCATGACGTTCGACCTCTACGGTCACTTGTTCGACCGGAAGCACGACAACGCTGAGGCCATGGCGGCCTTCGAAAGCAGCGTGTTCGGACGGCGGTAAGCTATGTGCACACGTTGTGCACACGAAGGCGAATTTGTTAGTTGAATCAATAGGGTTTGGCAGGTTTTGGTACCGCCATTCCCAGGTTCGAATCCTGGCGCCCCAGCCAAACCTCATACGCCTTACCGGAATTCAAGGATCTCGCACGCTCCAGCGCCCGCGTCCCGCGCGGTGTGACACATTGCTGTGACACATCGACGTCTCTCCGGCGCCTGGGAGCTCGGCGATGGCCCGTCACCCTCATCTCGTCCGCCGCGACGGCGTGTTCTATTGGCGCCGGCGGGTGCCGCACGACCTTCGGACCCAGATCGGCCGGGCCCAGCTCGTTAAGTCCCTTTTCACCAGCGATCGACATCATGCCTGCCAGCTGTCCCGACGACTCGACGTCGCGATGGACAGGGTTTTCAGCATGGCAAGAACGATGCAGTTGACGGTCGAACAGCTCCAGGCGCTCACCAACGAGATGATCCGGCTCGAGCGCGAGCAGCTCGAACACGAGCGGATCGATTTCCCGGACCTCACGATCGAGAAGTCCCGTCTGGCGTCGACCTTCAGCACCGACATGAGCGCCGCGATGAAAACGCATCTCATGTCGAACGACTTCAGCACGATCGCGCCGCTCATGTGCGAGGTTCTCGATCGGCACAAGCTCGACGTCCCGGTCGGAAGCTACGGCTGGAAGCAGCTCGGTCGCCATGCCCTGCGCGGCCTCGCCCAAGTCTACAACGTCGACTCCATGCGCTGGCTGGGCGAGTACGAGGAGGATGAACGCGTTCCGCTGCCGACCGCCGCGGCGTGGACCTCGGTCTCTCCCGCTCCGCCTCTGGCTGGAGCTGCCCCGTCCAGCCCTGCGCCGACGCCGGCCACCTCCAAGACCGAGAAGACCGTCTCGGCTTATATCGAGCAGTACGTGGAGGAGGCCCGGCACACCGGCCAATGGACCAACCAGACGGAAGCCCAGAACCGGAACTCGATCGATCTGCTGATCCGGATCTGTGGCGACAAGCTTCCGTCTACCTACACGCGCGACGATGCCGCCACTTTGCGGCGCCGGCTCGAGATGATCCCGGAGAATTATGGGAAATCTCCGCGGCACAAGGCCATGACCATGGACGAGGTCATCGCTGCCAAGAAGCCGGAGACCAAGACCCTTTCGGAAGGCACGCTGAACCGGCATTGGAACAGCATCACCGGATACTTCCGCTGGCTCAATCGCCAGGATGGGGTCCCGGACTTGTCCCTTGAACGCGTTTGGGCCGGATTCCGCTGGGGAGCGAACATTCCAACCAGCGAGAAGCGCCTTCCGTGGGACATTCCGTCCCTCGAAAAGTTGTTCGCCTCGCCCATCTGGACCGGATTCGAGGAGCATCCGACGAAGCGGCACTGGCGGCATCGGCCGGGGACAACCATCATCAGGGATGAGTACTTTTGGCTGCCGATTCTCGCGCTTTTCGGTGGCGGCCGATGCGACGAGAATGCCCAATTGACGGGGCGCGACATCTTTCAGGTAGACGGTATTTGGGCCATGCACTTCCGTGGCCCGCATCTCAAGACGGAAGCATCGGAGCGCATTGTTCCGGTGCACTCCACCTTGATTTCACTCGGCTTCCTGGACTTGGCGAGGAAAGCTGGAGAGGGTCGTCTGTTCCCGAAGATGATACCTGGAGGACGCGATCAGAAATTCAGCCATTTCTATTCCGAGGAATTCACTGATTACCGCCGTAGAATCGGTGTATACAAAGAGCTTATGGACTATCATTCCTTTCGGACAAGCGCGACCTCGGCGATGATACATGAAAATGTACCTCTTCTCATCGCCGATGAAATCACCGGCCACGATAGTGCTGGGAGAAAGGACGCCAAGGAAACGCAGACCGTCACGCTACAATATGTCTCGCCTTTTCCTATGGATAAGCTGAAGGAAGCGATCGAGACCATCAAGTATCCGCCAATTGACTGGTCGCGCTTGGCTCCCAAGTCCCAGAGCTAATCGCGCCGGGCAAGACGCATGGGCGGTGAATAACTTATTGCCCATGCCGCTCGTTCTACGGAACGAAGCCAAATGTGCCCCACGGACACCGGCCGCCCCGTGCCGGGGCCGGTGCCCTGTGTCAAACGACATCCCGAACTGCCCCCCTGGCGACACGAGGAATTGCCCCCCGGTTGCGCCGCTCAGGCGGTGGTCGGTTGAGGCGCCG
>Ga0065721_10003972_pt1 | contig 50507 bp, 36 predicted proteins | sample Mesricmetagenome_FD_59108 | JGI IMG/M metagenome (GOLD analysis project Ga0065721, IMG submission 59108) | Mesophilic microbial community from rice straw/compost enrichment Sample: eDNA_1 v2 (version 2) | ecosystem: Engineered > Solid waste > Grass > Composting > Bioreactor | place: USA: Davis... | reverse complement strand
GATATCGCCGGCGTGTAAACATTGGTCGAGATAATCCACCACACCGTCGCCATCGCTGTCTTCCGCGAGTTGCGCGTTGAATGCAAGTAATATGGATTCTCGGTCATTGATTCCATCGCCATCGCTGTCGGGATTTTCCGGATCTGTGCCAAGCAATAATTCCTGGTCATCAAGAAGACCGTCACCGTCGGTATCCACCAGTGCAAACAGGTTGACGATATTTAATATTTCAACCGGATTAATGCCCTGCCAAATCGCGTGAGACGGCAGCAGCATGTTGGTGATATCCGTTTCACTTTGGGCCAGGCTTTCGCGTTGCAAGCCGAGAGAAATCAGGCTGACGGTTTCACCAGGGCGCAAAGTGATGCGGTAGTTGGACTTAATTGCATCGCCAACCAGACTGGCAGCGACGGGACGTTGGGCGAGATTGTCCGGCGTCGCACCTTGAATCAGATGGGTAATGACAAGGTCGCCGCCGGGTTGGCCATCATTATCGTCACTGATTACAAAACTGTCGCGAGCGTCAAAAATCAGATCCCCGCTGCTGGTTTTCAGTACCTGGGTGGAACCGTCTGACCCGAGATTGCCTATTCGTGAAACCGTAATGTTGAGGTAGTCGTCGCCGGTGTTGGAAAAACTATCAATAAAACGAGCGGCGCCAATATCTTCGGGAACGAATACGCGGCGTGCCACTGTTAGATTGGGAATGTATTCATTGCTGAAAAATAATTCTCTACCAGTAGCGGATTTTGCCGCTTGGTTGAAATAAACATCGGAATCATCGACCCGGAGATAAAAGGCACCGTCAAATGCATCACCCGTGCCTTTAAAAATATTTCCATAGGATTGAATATCCCAGGTAAAGCCGAGACCGTCCTGCAGATAAACGGGGAAGACGACAAGATCGTCAGCTGGATTCAGCGGGTCGCTGCCGCGGCTGACTTCCGATCCGTCGTATTCACCGCCGTTATCGCTATCCGGGTTTAGCGGATCAGTGAGATAGGTTTCAACTTCGTCGCTGTCGGAGAGACCGTCGAAATCACTGTCAGAAAAAAACGGATTGGTACCCAGCGCAATTTCTTCGTTGTCGGTGAGACCGTCGAGATCTGAATCAATAAACTGATCATCGTTGGGATCCAGCGGGTCCAGTCCTTGAGCGACTTCCTGACCGTCATTGACGCCACCACCATCCGTATCACTTAACAATGGATTGGTGTGGTGAATATTGATTTCATCGCCATCATTTAGACCGTCATAATCCGAATCCGGGTTAAACGGATCTGTTCCCAATTCATATTCTTGTTGCGCACTGAGACCATCCTCGTCGATATCAGCAAGGAGATCGTCACTTGGATCAAGGGGATTTAGGCCGATATCGACTTCAAAACCATCAAAAAGGCCGCCTAGATCGGTATCAGCCAACAACGGGTTGGTGCCGTGGGTTTTTACCTCTGCGCCGTCGGCAAGGCCATCAAAATCGCTGTCGTAATAATAGGGGAGTGTGCCGAGTTCTATTTCTTCCAGATCGGTAAGGCCATCGAGATCCGAGTCGAGGAGTCGATCATCCTGAGGGTCAAGCGGATTCAAGCCTGCGTAAAATTCGGTTCCGTCTGCGACACCGCCTCCGTCGGTGTCGTTGAGAAGAGGATTGGTGTGGTGATCTGTGACTTCCGCACCATCCGATAAGCCGTCGCCGTCGGTGTCGTAATTGTACGGATCTGTGCCGAGTGAAATTTCTTCCGCATTGGTCAGGCCGTCATAATCCGAATCGAGCAAAATGTCATCTGAGGGGTCGAGCGGGTTGAGACCATATGAATACTCATCACCGTCGCTGGCGCCGCCGCTGTCGGTATCCGCTAGCAAAGGATTGGTTTGCAGGAAGTTGACTTCCATGCCGTCGCTTAAGCCGTCGCCATCGGTATCGGCGTTAAGGAAATCGGTACCGATTTCGCGCTCTTGTTCGTTGGTAAGTCCGTCAAAATCCGCGTCTTCAGAGCAGCCGTCAGCTTCCACGGGCCAACCAAAGGGGGTGTCAGGACATAAATCGTAGGAGTCCGGCACGCCGTCCCGGTCGGTATCGCGCTCTTCGTCGTAGCCGCATCCGTAAAAGTCGACTGGAGTAAAACGCGGAGTGTTTGGACAAATGTCGGAATTATTTTCTATGCCGTCAAAATCCGAATCGAGCTGGGAATAGCTGCATCCTTGCCAATTCACGAAGACGCCGCCGGATTCGGGGCAACTATCAAAAAGGTCGGCAATGCCGTCTCTATCGGTGTCTTCAAATCCCAAATTAGGGTCGCCGAAAATACAGCCGTTTTCGTAAACGCCGAGATTAGCAAGCCATTCGGGCGGGGTAACAGGGCATAGATCCTGATCGTCACTAACCCCATCTTTATCGGCATCGTCCAAGCCTTTTTCCAGCGGACATCCGTTCAGACGAGCAAAGCCAATTTCTGTGGGACACAGATCGTGGGCATTGATAATGCCGTCGGCGTCGTCATCGCTGAGTTGCGCTGTTAAGCAGCCTTCGGAATTGACTGGGCCGCCAACAGTGCCCGGGCAAAAATCCTGAAAATCCAGAACGCCATCGCCGTCCGAATCGGTGATCAATTCCGCACTTGCGCATCCGTCGCTATCCACTTCACTGCCCGGAGGTGTAAATGCGCAGCGGTCCAAGTGATTGGGAATTCCATCGTTATCTTGATCGTAGAAATCGGCGGGGCAGCCTTTGGTAAAAAATAATCCTGCCTCATCCGGGCAGAGATCGATGTGATCGGCGACACCATCGGCGTCGGAATCTGTAAAAGTGATTTCGCAGCCATTGCTGTCAACGGGTGTGCCGATCGGTGTAAACGGGCAAAGATCTGCGCTGTCGGGGATGCCGTCCTGGTCTTCATCGAGAATAAGAGGACAACCATTGGCGTCAACCGGAGTGCCGGCCTGGGTGTTGGGGCAAATGTCCAGTGCGTCGCTGACGCCGTCATTATCGGAATCCGGGTCTGTCGTTTGCGCGATGACCCGAAGTCCCATCACATCCAGACCAGGGCCGCTATCCATATGACGCAGTTCGATTTTATTGCCAGTGCCGCTATTTAAATAAACTGAGTAGGGGCCAAATCCCGTTCCCAGAGGGCGACTGCTGACTTTTTTATCTGCGGTAATGACGTCGATGAAATTGTTGTTCACCCACAGCTCCATAGAGCGGACACTACCCGGCGACGCCAGCGTGAGGGTGATGACAGCATCGCCGCCGCTACCACCATTAACTTGCGTCCAGGCATATCCGGTGCGGGACTGGGGTGCGATACCCCATGAATGTTCGACACATTTCTTATCGCCGGTGCAACCTTGCTTGGACGCCGCAGGGTAAAAAGCACTGGTATCGAATCCACCTGAACTTGATGAGCTGGAAGAGCAGATTGCGCCCGTGCTGCTGGAAGAAGTTGAAGAGCTGGAAGAAGTTGAAGAGCTGGAAGAAGATGACGATGAGCTTGAAGAGTTGGGTTTTCCTTTGGCGGCCGGGTTGCCCGGCGCGGCATTGGCAATACTGCCGATAAAAAGAGTTCCACTCAGCACAACAGAGGCGACGGATAACCAGGATAAACGTCGTGACATTCGATTCACCGAATATAAAAAGTTAATTTGAAAAGCGGGGGGAAGAAAAAAGAAATCGATTGCCGATTAAAGCAATGAATTTTTGAAGAAAATTCCAAGAAATGCCAAGGACAGCAGGGAGGTCCAAAAATTAACATTTCTGTCCATGATTCTTCCTTGTACTTGCAGCAAGCAATGGGATCGCGGGTGGTGGTTTAAATGCGGGCTAGTTTATCATTTTTTGTATTGCCTTCAAGAAACAAAATAAGCGTGCGGATGTCACGCATCCGAGTGTAAATTAATTCGTCACAAGAGATTTTATTTACGATTTTTCGACAGAGAAATGGGCTCTGCTGCGATGATTTTGAATTGATTGTAACGGAAGGTAACAAAAGAGATTTCGTCTTCTGTTGTTGTGTGTACAATTTCCCGACATTGAAGCGAAGATTGTTTTGTCGTTAGGTGCGCTGCTGCATAACCGGCAGCAGCGCAAATAAAATTATTTTCGCCCTTTCTTAAAAAATTCCCACAGAACTTTTTCCGCATCTAGGTCTTGATTGCGGAAATCGTTATAAGGCTGCACGGCAACCTCGGCGGGAGTAGGAGCGTGGTTTGGCCAGGCGTGGCAGGCGGTGGAAATGATTTCGAGAACAGCAGGCCGCGCAGCTGTCGGGGAGGGCCAAGAGAACATACGGGAGTTGCTGATTTGCGAAAATGCTTATGCTGCAGAAATGACCGGGGGTAAGTGAAAGGTATGGAATTCTTCACATGGTAAGTTTTTAGTGACGTTTAAGATTTAAATGTTGCTGGAATGGTCGCAGGGGGGATTTGTCTGGCGAGAGAAAAAAGCAGCCGCCCGGAGGCGGCTGAAAGAGGATTACAGATTTAGGCGACTTTGGCTTCATCCTCAGTCGCATTCTGGTGGTATACCGCGTTGAGGTAGTCGCCTTCCTTCAACAGGTATTCGAATGCCGCCAGAGAGGCTTTGGCGCCTTCGCCCATGGAGATGACAATCTGCTTGTAGGGCACAGTGGTCACGTCGCCTGCAGCAAAAATGCCTTTGATGGACGTTTCGCAGCGCTCGTTGATGATGATCTCACCGAAGCGGGTGCGCTCCACCAAGCCGCCGAGAAAATCGCTGTTGGGCACCAAGCCGATCTGCACGAATACACCGTCGAGCTTCAGGCTGTGCTCTTCCTTGGTGCTGCGATCCATATATTTCAGCGCGGACACTTTACCGTTTTCCGCCAATATGGCTTGGGTGGCGACATTTCTCAGGATCGTGATGTTGTCTTTGCCGTAGGCTTTGTCCACCAGAACCTTGTCGGCTTTCAGCTCCCCATTGAATTCAAAAACCGTCACTGATTTGGTAATCCCGGCCAAGTCGAGTGCCGCTTCAATACCGGAGTTGCCGCCGCCGATCACCGCTACATTTTTGCCTTTGAAGAAGGGACCATCGCAGTGCGGGCAGTAGGCCACGCCGTTGCCGATATTTTCCTTCTCGCCAGGTACACCGAGCTCACGCCATTTGGCACCTGTGGCAATGATGATGGTTTTGGTGGCAATGACTTCTCCTGAAGACAACACCACGGTTTTGATATCGCCGTTTTCCACCTTGGCAACCTTCAAGTGCTCCTTGATGGTGATGTCGTACTCGTCCATATGCGCCTGTAGCGCGCCGGACAATTGTGGCCCGGTGGTTTTGGTCACGGAAATCAAGTTTTCGATATCCATGGTGTCTTTCACTTGCCCGCCGATACGGTCGGCGATCAAGGTGACTTTTAAACCTTTGCGTGCACTGTAAATCGCCGCGCTGACGCCCGCGGGCCCGCCGCCGATAACGGTCACGTCTTGCAGCGGCAGAGACTCGGCCGCTTGTTGCTGAGTGATTTGCGGATTGCGGTCGATCAGCTTCTGCACCAGCTCACTTGCGGTGACTTTACCGCTGGCAAACAGTTCGCCATTCAGATAAACCGTGGGCACACCCTGAATATCCCGCGCTTCGATCACGTCTTTGAACAGCCCGCCGTCAATCATTTCAGACTGAATATTCGGGTTGATCAGCGCGAACTGGTTGAGCGCCTGGACCACATCGGGGCAGTTGTGACAGCTCAGGCTGACAAACACTTCAAATTGCATCGGCTCGTCGATCGCGGAGATCAAACGTTTGATGTTGTCGTCCAATTTAATCGGCGTACCAGCCGCTTGCAGCAGCGCCAGAACGAGTGAATTAAATTCGTGACCGCTGGGAATCCCTGAAAAACGGATTCCGGTATCCACGCCGTCCGCTTCAATTGAGAAGCTTATAGGGCTGCGCAAAACGCCCGCTGTATCCCGCTCCGCAAAAGTAATTCTCGCGTTGACGCCGGCAATATCCGTCAGAAATTTAACTAACTCCTGGCGTTTGGGATGCTCACCCGCCTGCAATACAAAAGTGACCGACTTCTGCATGTTGGCGGTGTAACTTTTCAGAGCGTTCAGAATGTCATTCGTTAACATGTATAGGGTCCTAAGTGTTGTATTGGCGGAGCTGGGGGAGGCCCGGCAACATAATGTTGCCGGGATTTGCTTTTAGATTTTGCCGACCAGGTCGAGAGACGGTGCCAGAGTGGCTTCGCCTTCTTTCCAAGCGGCGGGACAAACTTCACCGGGGTGCGATGCGACATATTGCGCGGCCTTCACTTTGCGCAGCAGATCTTGAGCATCGCGGCCGATACCTTCGGCGGTGATTTCCATTGCCTGGATGACGCCTTCCGGATCGACCAGGAATGTGCCGCGGTCCGCCAGACCTTGGTTTTCACGCATCACGTCAAAGTTGCGGGTGATGGTGCCGGTGGGGTCGCCGATCATGGTGTATTTGATTTTTCCGATGGTATCGGATGAGTCATGCCAGGCTTTGTGGGTGAAATGGGTGTCGGTGGACACGGAATAAATTTCTACACCACGCTTTTGGAACTCCTCGTAATGATCCGCCAGGTCGCCCAATTCAGTCGGGCATACAAAGGTGAAGTCGGCGGGATAGAAGAAAAAGACCGCCCACTTACCGACGACGTCCTGATCCGTTACCTGAACAAATTCGCCGTTTTTAAAAGCGGTTGCGTTGAATGGTTTGATTTTGGTGTTTAAAAGAGCCATCTGTATGTCCTCTGTTGGTGGATGAAAACCTTCGACGTGCATGCAGTCTAAAAGTATTCAATTGATCAATAAATTTGATTTATTTGATGTTTGCGATCAGTTTTATAGAATTAAGGCGTGAACCAGGAGAACGCATATGATTTCCACCAAGCAGCTCGCCCATGCCCTCGCTGTTCAGCGCCATCTGCACTTCAAGAAGGCGGCGGAGCAGTGCCATATCACCCAATCCGCCTTGAGCACTTCTCTGGCCGAGCTGGAGAAGCAGCTGGGCTTCCAGCTTTTTGAGCGGGATAACAAGAAAGTATTGGTGACGCCTATTGGGGAGGAGGTGCTGCGGCGGGCTGGGGACATCATGCAGCGCCTGGAAGAGTTGGAGCGCCTGGCCGACACCCTCAAATCGCCGCTGACGTATCCCATCTCCATCGGCATGATCCCCACTATCGCGCCCTATCTCTTGCCGCAGGTGTTCCCGGAGCTCAAGCGCCAGTACCCCGATTGCCAGCCGGTGGTGGTGGAGGAGCAGACCCATGTTCTGCTGGATATGGTGCGCAGTGGCGAGCTGGACACCGCCATCATCGCGCTGCCGTACGCCTGCGATGGGCTGCTGACTTTTGAATTCTGGGTGGAGGACTTTTACTGGGTGGCGCTTAAGGAGGACAAACTCTCCAGCCGCGACCAGATCACCAGCAAGGAACTGGCGCGTACCAATCTCATGCTGCTCAAGGACGGTCATTGCCTCAAAGAACATATTCTGGATGTGTGCAAATTGCCCGAGCCGCAGACCAACCATGGCTTCGGCACCGCGAGCCTCAACACCTTGATTCAGATGGTGCTGAACGGCATGGGGACCACGTTAATTCCGGAAATGGCGATCGAGCAATTGACTTCGCAATATCCGCAGCTGTCCACCGTCCATCTCAACGAAACCGGACCCCATCGAAAAATTGCGTTTGTGATTCGTCCGAATTACACGCGTATGAACAGCATCGAAGCGCTGCTGCAGGTCTGCCGCGAAACGCTGGAAAAACTGCGGCAGTAAGAAAAGCAAATGCAGACGCCGGAGCGTCTGCGAAGGAGCAGAACATGCTTTTTAACTTAACGCAGCTCGTCCGACAGGATTTCGCGCCAGCCTTTGCGCACCGGCGGAATTGGCGCAAGGGTCACATCCGTAGAAATTAAAGACGCGTCACTGGTTTGCGTGATGGCGCGGGCGCTGGTGATGACCGGCGCGGATGCAATGCCATCGATCACCGTTCCCACTGGCACCACTTCGGCGTACAAATCCTCGCCTGCCTGCAGGGTGTCGCTGCCTTTAAATAAATTTTTCAGGCGGTACTGCGGCAACCCGGTGAACATATCCAGAACATATTGTGGAGATTGGCCGCCTATATCACAGACATTCAGGCTGGGCATGTAGGAGTTGAATACCAGCGTTCCTTCATAAAAGGCGGAGCGGGTGAAATTGGATTCTTTTGATCCGGTCAGACTGCGATACCAGCCGGAGGTGGACGCTGTGTCGTTTAGGTATTGCGCCATGGTGCGGACGCCTATGGGCGTATTTACGATAAATTCATCGTCTTCATTCACGTATAAGCGATCATTGGTCGCGTTGCGCAAACTGGTGAGCGCAATGCCGGAGTTGGTCAGCCAGGGTTTAGGTGCAATGGTGGAGGTGTCGTTCACCTTCAGCCCAAAATATAGATTGGCATCATTCAGATCGACATCACGATTCACCAGAAAGCGTCCAGTGCCGGTAAAAACCCAGAATTGGCCGACTCCGTCACGCACCGCCAAAGGCGCGGAACTGAACGCAAGATTGGTGCTGCTGGAGGTCAGCAGCGACGTCACTGTCGCAGCGCTCAAAATACTATTGCCGCTGGCTGCTACCACTGCCTGCTTCAGTGCGCCTTTATACACGGCGGGTGCGGGTGAGGGCACCGAGCTGCCGCGATTGGCGTCGCCCACCAGGCCGAAATAAATCATGTCGTCGTGATAATTTTTGCTCCAATCCTTTGCGGTAATCCCGCCGACAAAGGATTTGCGATCTGTGGCATCCACATTGATAGCGGTTAATTGCGGATTGCCTTCCACTGCATTTTTTAAATCCAGATAAAACAGTTTCGCCGGCACATTGCTGATGGCTTCTTTTACTGCGTCCGGTCCTTGAGGGCCGGAGCCGAAAACCATGAACCAATCATTGGTGCTGAGATTTGACGTGTAGCTGCCGTTTAAATCCGGTGAACGGCGTTTGATAATCTCGGGATCCGCCAGGGTGTAACCCATATTCGGGTGAGTAATTTCCGCGATCAGTTCCGGTTTGGATTCCGGATCTGTGACGTCAAATAAAATATAAGCCGAGCGCAAAGTGGTTCTGTCATTGGTGGTTGTCGAGCTGCCGTCGCGATCGATTTGATAAGCGCCGCCGCCGTATCTCATGCCTACTACTAAAATGGTGCCCCAGCCGTTAGGGTACTTATCGTTATCATTCTTCGAAGCAAAAATATTGGCATCAAAGACTTTTACATTGGCATCCACAAAATAAACGTGCTCATAATTTTTTTGCGTCAGCCATTTCAGGTGGGGCAGCAAATTGTAAGGAGCATAAGCCCACATTTCCGCACCCAGAGCCGGAGCCGAAGCATCATTGCCATTCGGGGTGTTGGTATATTGGGCGTTGAGGTTATGAAAAAAGCCAGCGTTAAAAGCGTGCAGCAAGCCGTCATTGGCGCCGACATAAACCATATTGCGGCGTTTGGCGTATTTGCTGCGGAAGGCCGCATAACTGGAATCACCATAAAGCGAGTCGTAACCTGCGGATGGCGCGCCGACAATAGCGGGAGTGGAATTGACGATATCGCCCAGGCGCCAGACTTTCGCCGCGCTGTCACTGTCGAATTTCACTGTGCGGTTGCGGAAGCCGCTGATTTCCTTGCCGCGCACATAATTAATAACGTCAGCGGCGTCGGTAGCGGACGCCACATCGAGATAGCGTTGTAATTTGCCGGCGGTGGTGGAATCGCCGATGAACGCAAAGATTTCGGACGCGGTAATAATGCCGTTATAAACATTGCTCGCGTTGGGAGTATCAATTCCGGTCAAAATCCAGCGCTTGCTATTGGGTGATTCTGCATTGCCGCGTTGCGAGGTGATATTGGTATTGCTAATCGCTGCCAATCGATCGCGGGCACTCCACATGGTTTTGAGCCTGTCCATTTTTAATCCGCTTTCAACAGCGTCGGGGTTAGACACGTCTTTACCATTGGTGACGGTGCTGTATGGGTAGCGATTGAATGCGATGATTTTGCGGATTTCGCTGCTGCCGTCCGCATTCTGATTGCGTGAGTCCGTTTTAATAAATTCAATAACTTTATCCGTGTTATCCAGAGTTTGGTTGCCGTTGCTGTCTTCGCGAATATTGCCGTAACGATCGATAAACAGCGCGCTCAGGGTGCCGACCCAGGTGGCGGAACTGGAACCGTCCGGGCTGACATAAACCGGCTGATAAACGGTTTGCAGGAAAATTCCCTCGCCGGTGATGCTGTTGATGGACACGGGAGCCGCGGTACCAGTTGCATTGTTTTTGCCCACCTTCACCAGAATACGCGAGAGATTTTCCCGTAGCGTGCTGGGATTGGTCACGACGGAATAATTCTGCGGTGTAGTGCCATCCTCCGTCCAGGTATCCAACGCGGGATTAAATTTAGCATCGTCATCTGCGGGTGAATTGATATAAGAGCCCCATTTGGTGGCGTAGTACAACGGTGGCTCCAGGGTTTCCGCAGTTGATGTAGCTGTAGAAGCTATGGTGTACGGAGTGCTATTTGGGCTTATCACCGTTGCCCAATTGTTGGCTTCTGTCACCAGTTTTAAGCCATCGCTGGTGGTGCCGGAGATAATGTAACCAAAAAGCACATTATTGTTGGTGCTGACTTTAAATATCGTGGTTTTGACCGACAAGCTGTTGCCGTTTCTTGTGTATTCGATAATGCCGTTGATGTCCTGGTCAAAATCATTTCCTTGTTCAGAATCTTCCCAGGTTATGAAATATTTATTCGGCACCTGCCCTGGAGTTGTGTATACGGGACGGAAACCGACCAGCGCGCAGTTGCCGCGTGCCTCGGCTGATTTGTTTTCACAGGCGGGAATGATTTTGACACTAGTTCCGGGAACTCGGATCACCGGCTGTGTGCCCGCAAGGGTCAAGCCCAGTGTATTGATATTGAATACCTTGCCAGTGTTACCGGAAAGGTCAGGGCGCATATTGTTGGCTTTCACATGGTAGGCAAGACCTGCCGCAGCGTAACTTCCGGTTAAGCGCGGCGCTTCTGGACAGATACCCCGCACCGAGCTTAACGCGCTGATGGCCTTTGGGGTGCACTGCCCGTTCGTACTTCCCGTTGCGTTGCCGACAAAGTAGGTTTTGTTGCTGTTCAGTTCCCCAGCGCCGACCCTGTCCGCCCAGTTTGCAACTGTGTCCGTGCTGGTGCCAATTTTCAAACTGGCGAACGTGCTTGTGCTTATGTCATGGTCATAAGAATTGGTGCTGGAATTAATGCCGAGCACATTCATGTTTACGCACGCAGGAATGCTGACATTGGCAACAGGGTCGGACCAATTCGCAACTGTGGCACCACTCAAGACAGTGCGTTCGTCCTGAAGCGAGTTATTTAAAGTTGCGGTGGTGCTCCTGCCGGAGAAATATTTATAGGACTCCGCTAAAATTTCGCTAAATGGGTTACCCCAATTACGACAGCCCCCCTCATTGGGAGAGCTCAATTTTGGACATCGATTGGCATAGCTGCCGCTGAGGTCATAGTTGTTGGCGACCGCGAATTGGTAATCCAGCAACTTGAGTGCGTCTATGCTGGCGACGATTGATCCGCTGCTGGGTTTGAGAAACACCCCATCACTTGCACGGACTTCATTTGCAAAAGACGAAGCATTTTTGCGCAAAACACCGGCGGTGTGGTTTTTGGTTATGGCGCCGGTCATAAGACCAAATAAAACCGGGTTGTCACTGTCAATGCCATAGGTTTGCAGCAACCCCGTCGGTTTGTAGGACGTGCCATAACGGCGACAATAATTGATATTGTCTTCGCTGCTACTAGTGCAGACAGCGACTCTTACGGTGTAGTCCCAAATAACCGATGAAGGTGGCGTGCTATAGGCATAGATACCAGTTACGCTCGAGTCGTTGCCGTTAGCACCGAAAACGCCGTCTTGATATTCCGCATATTCTCTTTGATAGCCTCCCAGCAGACATTGATAGCGTTCCCCGTTGGCCCACAGGGAATAATTACCTCTGACCACTCGCATTACGGGGCGGGTGTTGGGTTGGGATTGCGACAGTGTTAGTGTTTCATGACCGAGGCTCGTATTACAAAACGTCAATCCATTTTTGCGTAGGTCGGAATCATTGGTTGAATAGTTGTTTGAAGCAATACCCGTAAGACTCGTGATATCGCTGCCGTTGTAGTATTTGGCAAAACTGTGCGCGTCGTTGGGCAAATAAGCGCGTTCCAGAATTGTGCTGGTGGCGGTATCGGTGGAGCGTTTGCCGCCGTATAAAACGCTGCGCACTATGTCGATGCGGGTCATGGTTGCCCAGTTGAGAAAATTCCCGCTCCAGCGACTGTTGGTACAGTATTGTTTGATGGACAGTGCCGGTTGCCTGATTCCGAGAGTGTTATTTGTTGCTGTCGGCGCCGTAGCGTTGGCAGCAGGAGAAAATACACCCGTGGTCGTGTCGTAGCTGTAGCATTTTTCTTCGTTGAAATAGCCTTTGTAGACCACGTTGTGGTTATAGGTCACATCGGGCAAGCCGTCGCCATCGAGATCGTCAAAATCGTTGTAGGCTTTCAGATAAATCTGATGGTCACCTGAAAGTGTCAGCATCAGCATAGGATGCGATTTTGCCGGCTCTGAGAGCGGTGGGTTGATGTTATAAGCGGCGTTATTCTGCGTCTGCGCTGTCGCTACCAGACAAAGCAGTGCGGTGCTCGCGATAATTCCTTGATGTAGCCAATTGATCGCCATATTCCTGATCAATTTAATATTCACCATAAATCCACCCTTAACCCGCTGCTCTGAAAACGGATTGCAACATCACTGCCGCGCGACCCGCGCTGCCTTGGGCTCTGACTGTTACGCGATAAAGCGGAACTCCGCCATTGCGGTTGTTTTCGTCACTGGTAATTTGTTTATCCCGCGGTACGTAACACAAAAATTCCACCATATAAGGTACAGCGATGGTTTCATCGCCGGATTCCTCGCTGCTGTCTACGCCGGCTTTGGCCACTTGCACTTTGGGCAGGGAGGCGCCGTTGTTTTCCCAATAGCTTTTTGTCGGCCAGGCTTCTGCCGCGGCGGCAGGTTTGGCAATTTTGCAGTCATCGCGATACATGGCATTGGCGAGATCGCCGTTAAAACACAAACCGTTGGAGCAGGTGGTGTTAAAACACCGGGCCGAAGTGGAATTCCGGCAAATAAAATCATCGGCGCCGTAATTGGCGGCGAGCACTGCCTGCTCGGCTTGGGCGAGCGCTGCTTCCGCAGTCTGAAACGCGACGGCGTGATCGCGCGCGCTGGTCGCCATTTTTAAGGCGTTATTGGAGTTGCGCATGCTGGAGACACCCAGCAGCGTAACCACTGACAGAATAATTAAACTAAAGACGAGTGTTGCCCCGGTTTGCCGGTGGGGAAAATGATTTGCGAATGACATGACTCGTCCCTCAAATCGTGTTGCGCAGGCGGACTGTGGTGGTAATCAACTGCCGCATAAATTTGTCTTGGTAATTTTTATTCAGATAACTCTGGCTGGTGACCGTGGGCAGCGACGGTTCCAGCGAACGGAATACCAAACTGACCTGCACCGAGCGCACCTTGCTCCAGTTGCTCCACTGGGCGCTGGTAAACGTGGAAGGCGGCACATAGGTATCCGGTGCGCCGTCGTTATCCGTATCCACACCGTAAATCACTTGCAGATCTTCCACGCCGAGGGCGAGTTCTTCCCGCGCGAGCGCACCGTCGTTATAAACGACGCGCTGCAGTGACGGCTGACCGGGCAGACTTAAGGATTCACCGATGAAATAACCCAAAGCGTTATAGGGCATTACCTGACTGCCGACGCCGTAAACTTCCACCGCGCCGGAGGGGGTGTCACAGGTACACGCAGTTTTGCAGCGAATGCTCTGATCGCGCGGCGGTTTTATGGTGGAACCGCATATTGATGTACTGGAATATTTCAGCATGGTGCTGTTTTCCAGAATTTCTGCCATTTTGATCACGCCCATCCGCCGGCAGTCTTCCGCCACTATGGCGACCAGATCGCCGGTGCTGAAACGGTGATTGGATTTGACCAGCAGATTGGTATCGATATGGGATTCGAGGGTGGCGGACACGCCGGCAGCGCTGCGCACGATAAAGGATTCCGGAGTGCGATTGCCGTCTTTGGTACTGATGGTCCAGGTGGTAAAACTGCTGGGAAAACCGGTCGCATAACCCGTTATAGGTTGCAGCGGCTCCAAGTAACCGGTAGCGGGATTTAATCCCATTAAACGATTGATGTCGGTGGTATTTTCCGTGCGCGCCACCAGCGCGGCGTTGGTGGTATTGCCGGCGCAGCCCCAATAGCCAGCGTTTTGCAGATCCCGCGACAACATGGACATGGCGTAACGCGCGTTGTGCTGAATATAGGTCATATCCTCCTGGGTGAGGAATGTGGTTTTGCTATTGAAAAAAACCTGTACCACACCCACCATAATCAACAGAGAAATTACGATGGAGACCATCAACTCCACCACGGTCATGCCGGAGAAATAAATGCGGCGGGAAATAGCAAATCTTTCTGCGTTCACTTCAAGCCCCTCCCAATTGCGTGGGGCGTTCCAACAGCAGCGTGTATTGTTTTCTTGCAGAACTGCCGCTTGAGCGGCTGTCATCGAACGACACGATAATTTGCAAATAGGTGTCGGTGCCCAGGGTTTTTTCCGTAATGCTGCCTTCTCCCGCCGGCAAATTTCTTTTAATCGATGCGTTCCAGTGGTAGAGGTCCCAATTCACCAGATCCGCAGTGGTACACGCAGCGGTATTATTGATGCTGGTGGTTTGGCAGTTGGTCGGGGGATCGTCTGGGAGTTCGGTGGCGAGATAAGTCGCAACATTTTTGGGATTGATGCGGATGCGCTCGGCGATGTCGTTGGCAATATTTACCGCTTTGGCATAAGTGTCTGCGGACTGGTTGAACTGCATGGACTTGACTTGCATGGCCAATATGCCGAGTAGTCCGATTGCCAGTACAAATAGCGCCACCAAGACTTCAATCAGGGAGGAACCGCTTTGTTTACACATCTGAGTAATCCATTTGCCGTGGGTGTTGAACTGTCCCAAGTACTGCTTTCACAACCTATGGCCGAAAATGTTTGCCCCACTGTTTATTGTCGTTTTGGCTGTGGTGGAGCCTCTGGCGGAACTTTGACTCTTTGGTGCGTAGCGGGGTGATCCGTCGGTTTTTTGACTGGCCCCCTGTTCCTCTCCATTGCTTTAATGTCAGCAAACGGTCGGATTTCGCGCCAGTGATTTTTAGGGCGATCCGATTAAAGGGACCGACTCGACGATCAGTGGCGAGTGTTTACTTATGGTTTTATAAATAGATTGGTTTACGCATTTTTTTAGATGAAAAAAAGAGCTCAATTAGTGAAAATGACGTTTAGCTTTTGCTAAAGAGAATTAATTCCAGATTGGAAAAATGGAGTAGCTAACACGCTGCGGAAAAGAGCGGTCTAACCCGTCGGACTAGACCGTCGGTGTGCGAAGAGAATCGCAAACACCGTGGTTTTTCAAATTTACTGTGCTTTTTGCGATCGCTATATGGAGGGCGTGATTTGGCCGCCCTTCTTTTTTTCGATTTATTTCTTCTTTTGTTACGCTTGCCACCGATTCTACCGCCAGATTTTTTGCGACCAGATCCCCAGTCCTGTCACCACACTGCCAAAATAGTCGCCGTCTACCAGCGGCATATCTTCACCCAGAAATTCAGACAAGGCATTTTTAACAAGGCGTGATTTCGCGCTGCCGCCGGTTAGATAGATCAGATCGGGGCGGGTTTGCGCCTGATCTATGGCCTGTTGCACCAGCTGCTTGATTTTCTCCAGCAGCGGGGCGCTGGATTGAATCAGCTGCGTTTGATAAAGAAGAGGGCAGAGTCCTGCGGAAAAATCTTCTAAGTCCAATGTGGTGGAATCACTCTCCGACAATGCGATTTTGGCGCGTTCGGCGCGGTTGACCACACTGAAATTTCGCCGGGTTTCACGCATGTCGACCAATCTCTGAAATTTCTCCGGCTCGGTGGTATCGCGCAGCAGTTGCTCCAGCCAAAGTCGCATTTTCTCGCTATAAAAATCGCTCTGTGCCGCCACATCATTGATGGCCGTGGCTTGCACGAAAGGCATAACCGGCATGGGCAGCGCGGTTTTGAGTGGGCTGTGCAGTCCGAATTCCGGCATCAGTGCCTGGAGCGCTAAACGTATATCAAAATCGTTACCGCCAATGCGTTCACCCGTATGCGCGAGGAAATCGTCGCGCCGGTCGGGTTTGTTTCTATGATCCGGCCCCATCCAAACCAGGGAACAATCGCTGGTGCCGCCACCTATATCCACCACCAGCACTTTCTGATTGGTCGACAATCGGCGCTCGAAGTCGAACCCCGCAGCCAGAGGCTCGTACAGAAATTCCACGTGATGAAATCCTGCACGTTGTGCGGAAGTCAGCAAAATCGCTTGCGCCTGCCGGTTGCTGGCTTCTGCGTCTATGCCTTGGAAATTCACCGGCCGGCCGATCACCACCCCGACAACAGATTGCTGCAGGTGTTCTTCGGTACGCCGTTTGATTTCCAGCATCATGGCGGTCACGACATCCTCAAAAAAATCCACCATGTCTGCGCGCAGGCCGCTGGCGCCGAGAAAGGATTTTGGCGATTTAATGAAATAGCCTTCCGCCGGGTCAGCTATGTGCTGTTCCAACGCTTCTGCGCCAAACGCAATCGCCTCTTCGGGGCCTTGGATTTGCAGTTCCCGTTTGCTGCGAGCGGCAAGCGTCAGCAGTGCCTGGCGTTTTTGCGCAAATGCCTGTTGCTCCGCGCCTTGCAGAGATTGCGCAACCCGGTCGCTGATGAGCGAGCGATCCAGCGCATACAAGCACGACAGCAGATAGGGCTGACCGGCGTCCAGGGGTATCGGCAAAACGCCCTCCGGTGTTGTCGCAGCCACGGCGCATTGAGAGGTGCCGTAATCCAGACCTACATAAACCATTTAAAGCCCTCTCGCGATCGGCAAATCCGCAGCTGAACCCCATTCCGCCCAGGAGCCGTCATACAGCGCAATATTCGAAAATCCACCTACTTGCGCGGCGAGCAGGCCGATACACGCCGTTACGCCCGAGCCACAACTGAAAATCAGCCGCTGATTTTTGCCGCAGCCGGCATCGGCAAAAATGCTCGCCAATTGCTTCGGCTTTTTCAGATAAATTCCCTCAAGCAGTTGTGGAAACGGAATATTGCGGGAGGAGGGGATATGTCCGCTTTTTACGCCTGGACGCGGCTCGGCTTCCTCACCGCGAAAACGCCCGGCGCTGCGCACATCGACTACGCGCACTTGCGGGTTGTCGAGCGCTGCTAAAACATCCATGGCGGACACCAGAAATTCGGCTACCGGACGGGCAGTAAAATTTCCAGGCTTTGCGGGTGCGCTGCACTGCGTCGCGACAGTGTTGCCGGCGGCGACCCAAGCGGGCAGACCGCCATCGAGAACAACAACGTTTTGATGGCCCATCAATTTTAAATTCCACCAAGCGCGCGGCGCAGAATAAATACCGATGCTGTCGTATACCACCACAGTCGCATCGTCATTAATTCCCAACTCGCGCATTTTTTCCTGAAATACCGTCGGCGTCAGCAATGTGTGCGGCAGGCCGGAATCGTGCTGAGACAGGGCGTCTATATCAAACCGGCGGGAGCCCGGAATATGTCCGGTATTGGCAAATTCTTCCTGCTTTCTACCCACGGGAGGCAGCGTGGCATCCAGCAGTACCACATCATCACGGGAGATATTGTTTTGTAACCAAGTAACATCGACTAATGTCATTGCTGCATCCTCTAATCTTCTTTTTTCTTCTTAGTTTTCCGAGTGTAAAAAATTACCAGCCCCAATTGCCGGCAGCCATATATCCACGCGCAATCCGCCACCGTCGCGATTTTGTAGGCTCAAGCGGCCGCTATGCGCTTCGATAATTTCCCGGCAGATAGCGAGTCCCACACCTGTGCCTTCGCGTTTGGTGGAATAAAAGGGCAGCAGCGCCTGCGCCAATACCGGCGGTGACATGCCACTGCCGCCGTCTTCCAGGCGCAACAAATCCCAGTGCGGCAAATTTTTGATGGAGAGTTGAATGGAATCTTCAGGCGCGCCCGCTTCCCGGGCGTTTTTGATCAGGTTGATCAGCACTTGGCTCAACTGCGCCGGATCAAAAAATCCCGGCCGCGCCGGTTCCGGTGTCACCAGCTGAAAGGTGTAAAGCGGTTTTACCTCCGCCAGCCACTGCGCCCAATCGACCTGTTGCAACAGCGGCTGCGGCAGGCGGGCGATCTGCCCGTAGGCGGTTAAAAAGCCGGTGAGATGAGCGATGCGGTTTTGCAAGGTGTTGAAGATTTCCTCTAGCAGTTTTTGCTCCGCCGGCGCGGCGGATTGAATCAATTGGCGGCCGCTGTTGCTGAGGGAATTCATTGGGCCGAGGGAATTATTCAGCTCGTGACTGAAGACGCGGATCAATTTTTTCCAGGCGTTCACTTCCGCGCGGGTGACCGCTTGGGTGAGGGGTTTTAAATGCAATAATTTATGTGGCTTGCCTTGCAATTGCAGATTTTGCTGGCTCAGTTGCCAGGTTTCCGGCAGCGCCTCATTAGATTCCAGCGTAATCAAACAATCCCAATTGCGCGCTTCTTTATGTTGGGCGAGAGCCTGCGCCAAATTCGGCGGTAAATTCGGCAATAAATCCGCCAGTGCTGCACCTATGGGCGAGCGTGTGGGGCTGAGCAATGCGCGCGCCGTCGGATTGCAAATCAAAATGCGTTCTTGCGCATCCAACAACACCAATGCGGAGGACACTTGCTCCACCACGGTTTGCAGCATCAACTCGCGCTGATAGCTGGCCAAACGTTGCTGTTGCAATTGTTCCGCCGCCGTGCGGAAGCTCTCGCGCATTTCCCGACCGAGAGGCGTGGATTGTTCCGGCAGTGCTATGCCGAATTCGCCGTCGGCAAAATAACGCAGCCCTTCCTGCACACTTTGCCAGCAGCGCAAAAACGGATTGACCTGCCAGTAGAAGAGCGCAACAGCCGCCAGCGTTTGTACGCTGATGGAGATGGCAAAACTCCAGATTGCGGAACTCGTCCACTGCCAAACTGCGAAAAATAACAACGCAGATGCCAATTGCAGCGCTAATAAAGGCAGCAGGGTCATTACAACGGATCCTGCTGATTTTTCTCCAGACGGCGGTAGAGCGCCTGCCGGCTGATACCCAATTGCCGCGCAGCTTCGGCATGGCTGCCAGCAGTGGCGAGGGCAGCTTGAATTTCTTCCAGTGAGGGTTCGTAGGCTAGCCGGCTGCGCGGTTTTAATTTCGGCAGACTCAGGTCTGTCGCTTCGATGACATGACTTTTGGCGAGCAATTGCGCCCGCGCCATAACGTTCGCCAGTTCGCGCACATTGCCGGGCCAGTCGTAAGTTTCCAGATAACGACAAGCCTCCGGGCTCAGCGGACGATTGGCGAGAAAATGCCGCGCCAGCGGCAAAATATCCTCGCGCCGCTCCGCCAGTGGCGGCAGTGCCAATTCGATGACGTTGATGCGGTAATACAAATCTTCGCGAAATTCGCCGCGGGCGATGGCCGCCGGCAGATCCGTATTGGTGGCGCTGATCAAGCGAACTTTGGCACGGCGAGTCTGGCTGGAGCCCAAGCGTTGATATTCACCGGTCTGCAGCAGGCGCAACAATTTCATTTGGCCGCTGAGAGGGAGGTTGCCAATTTCATCGAGAAATAAAGTGCCGCCGTTCGCCTCTTCAAAAAAGCCGCTGCGCGCTTTTTTTAATCCGGTATAAGCGCCGGGCTCCGCGCCGAACATTTCCGCTTCCAATAATTCCACCGGTATAGCCCCGGCATTGATGCGTACAAAGGGACCGTCGCGCACGGCGGAATTGCGCTGAATCAGTTCAGCAATTTTTTCCTTGCCGGCGCCGTTGGGGCCGGTGATCAACACCGGCACTTCCGCTTTCGCCACCTGCAATGCTGTAGTTAACAATTGGTGCATGGTGTCGGACTGATACATCAAGCCGCTGAGGTCGTATTGTTTTGCCAATTGCGCACGCGCCTGTTCGCGTTGCGCTGCCCGGCGTTTTTTCTCCGCCGCGTCGGCGCGCTGTTGGTGGGTGACGTCGGCGAGTTCCAGCAGATTCGCCACACTGGCGAGCAGGCGATTATCGTCCCAGGGTTTCGCCAGATAATCCGCCGCGCCGGCTTTCACCAATTCCACTGCNGTGGTGAGNTCCGCCCAGCCGGTGAGCAAAATAATCGGCAGATCCGGCTGNGTGCGGCGCAGGGCGTAAAACAAGGCTTTGCCTTCCTCNCCNGAGGTGGTGTCCGCCTGAAAATTCATATCGGCGATCACCAGACTCACCGGTTCACGATCCACTAATTCGAGCGCTTGCGCGGGGGATTCCGCCGTTACGCAGCGATAGCCGCGCAGCTCGAACAGCACTTTGAGCGCCGTGATCACGGCGGGGTTATCGTCGACTAATAACAGAGTTTCCATAAGCGCCCGTTATTGCTGATTAGGTGCGCCGGGTGGCGACGCTCGGCGCCACCCGGCTGGCGCGCCAGGCCGGCACGGAGGCAGAGGCTAGCACCAGTGCGAGCAAAACAATACCTGTGCCCGTTAAATAGTGCGGCGGCATGGGTGGCACTTGTGGGGCAATGGCTTGAATGAGTCCGGCAAACCACAGCGAGAGTACAAGTCCAAACAAAAGCCCGGGCACCGCCATCAGCACGTTCTGGCTCAGTACTAAGCTCAGGATTTGCGCGCGCGTCGCTCCCAGCGCGCGCCGGATGCCCAGGTTGCGCTGTTGCTGGCTCACCCAAAACAAGGTCTGGCCGCCGATGGCGAGTGCAATCACAAAGGCGAGAAAGACCAGGAAAACAATAAATAAGTTACAGAACACATTGTCCTCCGCAAAACCTTGCGCCAATAACTTGCTGATCAGCTCCACATCGATCAGCACACGATTTTGGTAGAGGTCGGTGAGCAGTTGCGTCGTGGAATCAACCAGTTCCGGCGACACCTTTCGCTCGCGGCTGCGCACCAGGTAGCGCCATTCCGAACTGCTTTCGTCGTACATCGGTAGAAACAGGGTCAATTCCCGACGGCCGAAGGGCGGGCGGGTAAAGCCTGCCCAATCCCGCGTAACACCTATAACTTCAAAAGAGCCATCCCCGGTGTAAAGGCGTTGGCCGATGGCTTGGTAAATATCGCCGAATAAAGTTTCGGCGGCCGTTTTGCTGATGATGGCTGAATTCGGTTGCTGACCAGCTTCTGCCATATCCCCCGGCGTAAAATCGCGGCCGGCGATCAGCTCAAGTTGCAAGGTTGTGAGGGCATCTGGAGAGACTTGCGCACTTTGCAGCGTCGTTTTCGCTACATCGCCTCCCGGCTGCAATGCAACGGGCATGGCTTGCGCAAGAAAGCCCAAAGGCGCCCAGCGCACTGCCGCGGCTGATGCTACCCCGGGCAATTCGCGCAGCCGTTGCAGTTCCGTTTCCACTCGTTGATAGCTGATGCCGCGACCTTCCGCCGGGCGCAACATAATGCTGAACAGGCGCTCGTGATCGAGATCGGTAGGATGGGATATATGCGCCCGCAAAGCGCCAATAATGTAACTCACGTTGCTCATAATGCTGGCCGCAATGGCCAGCTGAATGACGATGAGGAACAGGGTGAGTTTGCGTCGGCTGAGACTGCGCAAGCTCGGCCCCAATTGCAGTGTTTGGCCAATGGATAACATGTTGAGCTCCTTATTGCGCTTTCAGATAGAGGGCGGCAGGGGTGCGGCAGACGCGCCAAGCCGGATAGGCGCCGGCGGCAAGGCTGGCGATCAGACTTACGATGACAGTCAGCGCAATCACCTGCGCATCCGGTACAAACAACGCATCAACCGAGCCGGCCGACAGGCCTTTGGTCGGCTGTTGCGTCATGGCGTGGCGCAAGACTTTTAAGCCAGCAAACGTCAGCGCCAATCCTAAAGCGCCTCCGGCCATACCGATCCACGCCGATTCCACCAGATGTTGCATAAATATCGCGGCGCGGCTCGCCCCGAGTGCGCGGCGCACGCCCACCTCCGGCGCCTGCCGCAAAAATTTGGCGAGTAGCAGCGCTACGGAATTGACGATACAAACAATCAACAACGCCCGGCCGACAACGCTGTTTAAATAAAACACGGAGCGGTCCAGGCCGTTGATGCGGATTTTTTCGCTGGGCGTGGACAGGGCATATTTCAGTGGGCGGGGATAGCGGCCTATGGCTTTTTGGCCCCGAATATAGCTGGCGACAAAATCCCCGTAAGCTGCTTTATCCGCCGCGTTGTGAAATTCCAACCACAAGGTGAGCCACTGGCACGAACCGTTAAGCAATGCCTGATAGCCCTCACCGTAATCGACCGGATCATCCGGACAGTCGCGCTGGTTCCACGGGGAAATCTCGCGCTGCTCCACCAGACTCAAGGGTGCATAAATTTGCGGCTCAATAATGTTATTAAATCCGAGATACTCCGGGCGGCGAGGACCTAAGTGCCACGGCGCTAAAACTCCAGCCACCTGAAATACTTGGCCTTCCAGCAGAATTTCCCGTCCGACACTGTCCACACCATTAAAAAGTCGTTGATTGATATCGTGGGTTAACACCACTTTATTGCGAAATTCCTTGTCGGCGGATTTTTCCCATGAAGAGCCATAAGCAAAGGGCGCTTCGAACAGCGGGAAAAAATCGCTGCTGGTAAGGCTGACAAACGCCATGGTGGTTTTGAGGCTGTAGTCCGGCAAATTCAGGGTGCCGCCCCATTGCGTAATTGGCACCACATAACGCGGAATGGTGGAATCGCGCAGCGCTTTGATATCGCGATAACTCAAGGTGTCGGCCATCTGATTTTTTTGCCGGCCGGGAAAAGGTTCGCGCTCGTGCCAGGCGTCGGTTTGCAGCATGGCCACCAAAAAATCTTTGTGAGCGAGAGGATTGCTCTGCATCAAATGGTGCGAGGTGTAAGTCACCATGGCAGCGGCGACGCCAAAACCGATGGCCACGATCATTAACAAGCTAAGCCCGGCGTTTTTGCGCATGGAGCGCCAAGCGAGTTGGGTTTGATACCAGATCATGACTGCGCTCCTACACCACGGTTTCGGCCAGACGGCCGTCGATGATGTGCAATTGTCGTGGCGCGCGGCGGGCGAGATCCGCATCGTGAGTCACCATAACGATGGTAGCACCCTGCTGATTCAATTCTTCCAACAGCCCCATAATCTGCCGCGCCATTTGCGAATCCAGATTTCCCGTCGGCTCGTCCGCGAGCAAAAAAGCCGGGTTGCCGGCGAGGGCGCGCGCCACCGCCACCCGTTGCTGCTGTCCGCCCGAAAGCTGCGGCGGTAAATGTTTGGTGCGGCTGCTCAAACCCACTCGCGCCAACGCTTCTTCGATGCGCTGCTTGCGCTCACCTCTCGATAAACCGCGATAGCGCAGGGGCACATCAATGTTGTCCCACACGCTCAAATCGCTGATTAAATTAAAGCCTTGAAAAACAAAACCGATTTTTTGATTGCGCAGACGCGACAGTGCGCTATCCGGCAAACCATTGACGGCAACGCCATCCAATTCGTATTCACCGCTGGTGGGGTTTTCCAATAATCCGGCCAGATTCAAAAAAGTGGTTTTGCCCGAACCGGAAGGTCCGGTAACCGCGACAAATTCTCCGGCGTTGACCACCAGATTGAAATTATCGAGGGCGCGGGTCTCGATTAAATCCGTGCGGTAAAACTTGCACAGATTGCGCATGGCCAAAATGGGGCGTGGTGTGGGTATAGCAGCGTTCATAACGTGTCCTTCGTGAGAAGCCATCCAAAAATGCCTGCGCTTGCCATCTCGGCCGCCGGCAGTGCTCGGAATCCTCATGTACGACTTGTACACTCCGGTTCCTTCGCGCTGGCGGCAGCCGACCTGCCTGCGCTCGGCTTATTTTTGAAATGGCTTCTGGTTAGTTGGATAGAAATATACGATTCAGCGAGCGCAGATCTGCGGTGTCGGAAATAATCACCTCGTCACCTTGTTCCAAGCCGTCGAGCACTTCCACTTCCAGCAGGCCCTGGGCGCCGAGTTTTACCGGAACTCGTTCGGCGATGTCGTCGCGCACCCGGAAGAGACTGCGGCCCTGGTCGGCGTCGAGATAAATACCCTTGGGCAGGCGCAATACATTCTGTTTTTGCTCCAGCAGAATGCGACTGCTGACCCTTTGGTTCTGGCGCAGGCGTGCGGGCGGTTCGCCGGTGAAACCCAGGCGCACAGTCAATTGCCCACCGGTGACTTCCGGCGCAATAGCCGTTAATTCCGCTGGATGTTTCTGACCGTCCAATTGAATTTCCACCGGCATTTGTGGTTGTAAATCCGCGGCGTAACTTTCCGGCACGGTGACTTCCACTTCAAAGCGCGACAGATCCACCACCGTAATGAGCGGAGAGAATTGGCTCACTACCGCTTTTTGTTTATGTGCCAGTGCGCCCACTTGGCCGGTGACCGGCGAAAATACTTGCAGAGCGGCTGTGCGTCTTTTTAATTCGTCCACTACCGCCTGCTGGCTTTGCACTTGCAGGCGGGCATTTTCGATGCGGGTGTGCGCCACTTCTTCATTGAGCTTGCGCGTCTGCGGCCATTGCTCCGCAGTTAATTTCGCCAGACGCAATTGATCTTCGGCTTTTTCAAAGTCCCAGCGGGAAATAAATTGTTTTTCATAACCCTGGCGAAAGCGCTCGAAATTACGCTCCGCCGCCGTTAATTCCAGTTGAATTTTTTCTTCAGTTTGATGATCGGTAATGGTGATTTGACGCGCACCCAGTTGTTGCGCATTAAGTTCGGCGAGCAGGCGGTCCAAAGTTGCTTCCGCTTGCGCAAGTTCGCTGCTCAAACTGGGGCTTTCAATAGTCAGCAGCAAATCGCCGGTGTTGACCGCGTCGCCGGCTTTGTAGTGATAGGTGATGATGCCTTCGGCGCTGCTGTACAAAGTCGGGCTGTTGGCCACCACCAGTTTGCCTTCCGCCGCCAGTTCCCGGCGCACATCCCCGCGGGTGACCAGCGCCGTGCGAATGTCGCCGCGCGGAATGCTTCTGTCGGTAGACAATTGCGTCAGCCAGGAGGCCACAAACAGCCAGAGCACTCCCGCGCCCAGCAGGCCCGCCGCGCCGTAAAGCCAGGGACGCCAGTGCCATTTGGGTGGAGTGAGCACCAGATCCTGGCCGGTGGTATCGCGAATTGAGAGTTCCATACATTTGCTCTGCCGATTGAAACCATTTGCGGGGATAAGAGCTAGATATATGCCAGCGGGGCAAGCAATTGATAACAAAGGAATTATTTATTTTTTCGGCTGATGAAAAGTGTCCGTTTCAGTGTCCGCTCAACGGCGGTGGACAGATACTCGCGGACGCCGCGTGAACTGAATGGGACTGAACTATAGTCAGCAGATAAGACACGAACTTAAACTGGGACCAACTTTCCCGTTGAGGTGACGCCATGAAATCCGCGCAAAACACTCAATTCATCGGCCGCTGTATCGATCAGGCTCTCGGCAGGATTGCCGCGGATCTGGTGATTCGCAAAACCCGGTTTCTCGATGTGATTACCGGCGAGCTGATCAGCGGCGATGTGGCCATCTGCGGCGACCGGATCGTCGGCACCTGCGAATCCTATACCGGCGCGGTGGAAATCGACGGCACGGATCTGACGGTGGTGCCGGGTTTTATCGACACCCACGTGCATTGCGAATCCAGCCTGGTAACTCCTCTCGAATTTGACCGCTGCGTATTGCCCCGGGGTACCACCACCGCCATTTGCGATCCCCACGAAATTGCCAATGTGCTGGGCCGTGAAGGTATTGAATATTTTCTCCGCTGCGCCGAGCGCACCTGCATGGATTTATTTGTGCAGCTGTCATCCTGCGTGCCCGCCACCGAACTGGAAACGGCTGGGGCGCGTTTGGATGCGGTGGATCTGGTGGCGCTGCGCGATCATGAAAAAGTGATTGGCCTCGCGGAATTTATGAATTATCCCGGCCTGCTCGCCAAAGCGCCGGATGTTCTCGACAAGCTCGCGGCATTTCAGGGCTGGCATATCGACGGTCACGCGCCGCTGGTGCGCGGGCGCGAATTAAATGCCTATCTCGCCTGCGGTATTTGCACCTGTCATGAAACCACTTCCATCGAAGAAGCGCGGGAGAAATTGCGCAAAGGCATGCACGTATTGATTCGTGAAGGCACGGTATCAAAAGATCTACACGCGCTTGCACCTTTGCTCAATCCACTCACCTCCAACGCCATGGGCTTTTGTACCGACGATCGCAATCCGCTGGATATAGGCGAGGAGGGGCATCTGGATTTTCTGATTCGCAGCGCCATCGCTATGGGCATCGCGCCGGCGGACGCCTACCGCGCCGCCACTTGGTCGGCTGCGCGAGCATTTGGTTTGCGCGATCGCGGCTTGGTGGCGCCGGGCAAAAAAGCCGATCTGGTGTTGTTAAGCGATTATGAAACTTGCCTGGTGCACTCGGTGATCAGCGCCGGTCGCGTCGTTAACGGGAATTTATTTGCAGCGCGGGAAGCTGTTGCGCCTGTGGGCCGCGCCAGCGTTAAACGCGTGCCCATAACCGTGGCCGATTTGCGCGTTACTGGGCAGGCTAAAGAAATTCCGGTGATCGGCGTTACAGCGGGCAGCATTATCACTGCGCATTACACTCTGCCGGTGCCATTGGTGAATGGTGAACGAGTAGCCGATCCAGCGGCGGATATTCTGAAAATCTGCGTGCTGGAGCGCCACGGTCGCGGCGGTAATATCGGTCGCGGTTTTGTGCAGGGTTTTGGTTTGCCGCATGGCGCTTTGGCGTCATCAGTAGGGCACGACAGTCATAATTTATGTGTGGTGGGAAGCAGCGACGCGGATATGGTGGCAGCGGTCAATCACCTTATCAAAATCGGCGGTGGTTTTGCCGTGGCGCTGAACGGCAAAATTCTGGCGGATCTGCCTCTGCCGGTGGCGGGTTTGATGAGCGACGCGCCCTATGAAGTGGTGCGCGAAAAATTGCTGCTATTGCGCCAACAAGTCCGCGCTTTGGGTTGCCCGCTGCCCGAACCGTTTTTGCAATTGGCGTTTTTGCCACTGCCGGTGATTCCCCATTTAAAAATCACCGATCGGGGGTTGGTCGACGTGGATCGCTTTTGTTTTTTGGAGACTAATTAAGCGTCACTGCGATTTTTTCCTTTTCCAGAATCCTCATCACTATATGCTCTTCCCGGATCACCCCGTCCGGGCAATCTTCGCAGTTGAGGTAGATGTCCAGACGGTTTTCTTCATAGAGAGTGAGAATCAGCGGGTGCACATAATATTTTTTGCACACAGTGCGGGTATTGCCCAAATGCGCCGCAACGCTATCGAGAGCTGCCACTAGATTCTTTTTAAGTTCGGTTTTGTTTGCTGCGCAGCCAATAGTGCTGAGAGCAGTTACTGCGTGGACGGTACCAGCCCAGGTGCGAAAATCCTTTGCGGTAAACTCCTCGCCAGAGATCTCCTTTAAATAAGCGTTGACCATTCCGGAGTCGATCATTTTGCGATTGCCCTCGGCATCGTAATACTGAAACAGCTCCTTGCCAGGAATATCGCGGCAGCTTTTGACGATTTTCGCAAGGCGTTTATTTTTGATGCTGATTTTATGCTCGATGCCTTTTTTGCCCTTGAAAATAAACTGCATCCGGTCGCCGTGAATATTCACGTGCTGATCCTTCAAAGTGGTTAAACCGAAAGATCCATAAAGTTTTTCGTAGGCGCTATTGCCGATGCGAATGCTGGTCAAATCCATCAGACAGACCACCGCAGCCAAAACTTTTTCCGCCGGCAATCCCGGTTTGGCCAAATCGCTTTCCAAGCGTGCGCGGATTTGTGGAATACATTTGCCGAAGTGGAGCAGGCGATAAAATTTGGTGTGATTGCGCAGGGCGGTCCACTGCGGGTGGTATTTATATTGTTTGCGCTTTTTGGCATCGATACCGGTGACTTGCAAATGACCGTTGGGCTCGGCGCAGATCCAGACATCTTCCCAGGCGGGAGGAATCACCAGTTTTTTGATGCGCGTCAGGGTTTCCTGATCGCGCACAGGTTTGTCTCGAAAGAGATAGCGGAAATGGCGACCGTGTTTGATCCGGCGAATACCGGGATGGCGGTCGTCGACGTAAATCAAATTGACGGCAGCCGCGCTTTTTTCCGGGTCGTGCAGAATTTTTTTTATGATTCGCGGTGTGAGATTGATCTCCGCCTCGCTTGCCAACATGCTCCACCACCTGCAGAAGTTGCGCCTTGCTTATTGACCTTGCGGCGGCGGAGCTGTTCAGAAGGAAATATTTAGCAGAAATGCGCGCTGCAGAACGGAGCGAGATAAAAAATCAATTTTTTGCGAATTTTTCGAGCTCAATGGTGTAGCCCGTTTTGCCGAGCACGGCCTGTAGAATTTTCGCATGGGGATAGCGCTCCTGCACGATTTTGCACACCTGATTTTTGATCTCGTCATCGGTGTTGATGCCGAAAAATACGCCGGTGATCTGGGTAGGGGCGAAGGCGATATCGTCGTACCACTGTGCCGGGTCCATATCAGCGATGGAAACGTCGCTCGGACTGGTGATCTGACAGCGCCATTCCTGTTCCAATTTGCGATGGCTGCCTTTGATAAAAAAATGATCCTTGAAGCGCTCGACTATGGTGTCTCTGCGGTTGTGCAGAATCGCGCCGAGCTGTTCGCGCAGGCTGGTGAGTTGCGGGCGTTCCATCTGGTACACCACCGGTTTGGCGGAAGCGAACGCTTCAGAGCCGGCCAGGGCGAAGCGGATAGCGATGCCGCGATGCTGATCGGCGAAGGCTTCCCAGGCGGTCACGTTATCCGGTTTAGCGCTAAAGCAGCACACCCGCACCTGGCGCACGTACTCCTGCCATTTGGCATGGGCGGCGAGTAGTTGATCGTGGCGATAGTCCACCATCTTGGTGAGCAGGTCGCGCAGCACGCCGTGGGCTTCCTCGGCGGTGCGAAAGCGGTCCTCGTCGCGCCAGCGTCGGATGGCGTTGATCAAAGGCGAGTCGCCTTTGGGCTGCTCGGGCGCAAAGATCATGGAGGAAGCCAACTTGATCGTGGAGTCCAGCAGGAATTGAAGGTCGAAGTTGAAGTCGCTCTTGCAGGAGAGCTCAAAAGGGTCGCCAAACCGGTCTGGCGAACTCCAACGCAGTTTTTGTTCCGCGAGAATGGCCAGGGCAGCCGTGCTGTCGGTGAATTTGATCAGACTGTCGGGTTTGTCGGCAGACACATGTAACCTTCAGGTGGTTGTTCGAACGCGCGCTCGGAGCGGCTGCGATGTCCAGTTTTTATAAGCGTAGATGGCATCCTGCGAAAAATCTCTAGCAGCCAGGCTGCGCAAGGTTGATTTTTCCAGGGTTGCAGCTGGTGATTTGCTTCACCCGGGCGCGCCGCTAGAATAGCGCCCAATTTGGCCGATGATCTGGGGGTTCTATGGAATTTGCGGGTGCACATGTTTTGTCCGTTGAGCAATTCGAACGCAGCGACATAGACCGGATTTTTGATGTCGCTGATACCATGGCCCCCTACGCTCTGCGCGAAAAGGTGACCCGCGTGCTGGAAGGCGCGATCCTAGGCAATATGTTTTTTGAGCCGAGCACCCGCACCCGGGTCAGCTTCGGCTGCGCCTTCAATCTATTGGGCGGCGAAGTGCGCGAGACCACGGGTTTCCAAAGCTCCGCCATCTCCAAAGGCGAGTCCCTCTACGACACCGCGCGGGTGCTCTCCGGCTATAGCGATGTCATCTGCATGCGCCACCCGGCGGAAGGCTCGGTAGCCGAATTTGCCGCCGCCAGCCGCGTGCCGGTAATCAACGGTGGCGACGGTGCCAACGAGCACCCGAGTCAGGCGCTGCTCGATCTCTACACCATTCGCAAAGAACTGCGCGGCCGCGGTCGCGGCTTGGACGGCCTGCGCATCGCCATGATCGGCGATCTCAAATACGGCCGCACCGTGCACTCCCTCTGCCGTCTGCTCTGCCTGTTCAACAATATCCATATCACCCTGGTTTCCCCCACCGAACTGGCCATGCCGGAGTTCTATGTGGAGCTGGCGCGCAAGGCTGGGCACAAGGTGACGGTGTCGTCGGAGTTGACCGCCAGCATCAGCAACGTCGATATCGTCTATTCCACCCGCATCCAGGAAGAGCGTTTCCCCACCAAGGAGGAGGCGGATCTGTATCGCGGACGCTTCCGCCTCAACCAGGCGATCTACACCAAATTCTGCGAGCCCAACACGGTCATCATGCACCCGCTGCCGCGGGACTCCCGCGCCGACGCCAACGAGCTCGACAACGACCTCAACCAGAACCCCAATCTCGCGATTTTCCGCCAGGCGGACAACGGTTTGCTGGTGCGCATGGCGCTCTTCGCCATGGTGCTGGATGTGGTGCATCTGGTGGATCGCCACGCCCGTCCGGTGCATTGGTTTAACCGGCGGGACTACGAATAGGCGTGGAGGCTAAAAACTGGGTGGAGCCGAAAACCGGCTCTTAAAAAAGCATACGGTTGAGCTTGTCGACGCTTTTTATGGGTGACGAATTCAGACGTTGATCGATATCAGAAGAGCATGCGATTGAGCTTGTCGATGCTTTTTATGGGTGGCATATCAGAAGTTAATAGACCTCAGAAGAGCATGCGATTTAGCTTGTCGATCAGCTCCAGGGGCGGATCACAGTCGGCGTAGCAGCCGTCCACTTCGAGCGCCAGGCTGTGCCAGCGCTCCAGATTATTGCAGGTAATCAACAGCGGGATTTGCCCGGTGTCGCCGTCTTCGCGCAGGCGTCGCACGGTGGTAATGGCGTCCTCGCCGCTCAACTGCTCATCCAGCACAATCACATCTGGTCGGTTGCGCCGCGCCAGCGCCAGCGTCTCCTGGCCGGTGCGGGCCTGCAACAGCGCAAAATACTGTTTCAACTTGCCATCCACGGCGCGGGCCAAACGGCCGCTGGCGTCGGCGACCAATATGCGCACCCGAGGGCTGAACAGCTTGACGGTAACCCGGTTGCGCCCGGCCTGTTTGGACGCGTAGAGCGCCTTATCCGCAGCGTTGATCTGATCGCGTAAATGGGTGCCGGCGGTGTGGTTGATGACCGCGCCGCCGATGCTGACGGTGATATGGGTGGCGGTGGGGGATTCGCGGTGGCGGATATTGAGCGCAGCCACATTCTGGCGGATGCGCTCGGCCACATGGTAGGCGCCGTCCTCGCGGGTGTCGGTCAGCACTGCTATAAATTCTTCGCCGCCGTAGCGCGCCACTATGTCACCGGGTCGGCCGAGACTCTGCAAGATGGCGTCGGCGACCTTGACGATGCAGTCGTCGCCGGCGATATGGCCATAACAGTCGTTGTAGAGCTTGAAGTGGTCGATATCCATGATCAGGATGGCCAGCGCTTCGTGGTTGCGCGCGGCCTGCTTCCAGGCGTTTTCGGCCCGCTCGTCAAAAGTGCGGCGGTTGAACAGGTGGGTAAGGCTGTCGCGTTCGCTCAGCTCCACCAAGCTCTGGTTTAAGCGGCGCAGTTCGTCGCGCATGGCGATGATGCGCTCCATGGCGCGAATCTTCGCCACCAGAATGGTTTCGCTCACCGGTTTGATCAGATAGTCGTCGCCACCGACATCAATGCCCCGGCGCAGATCTTCCTCTTCGTTTTTGCCGGTAACAAAAATGATCGGCAACCAGAGTTCGTCTTTTTCCAGCCACTCGCGGATCAGGCGCGTGGTTTCAAAACCGTCGAGGCCGGGCATCTCCACGTCCATGACGATCATGTCGACCACCTTGGGGTCGAACATCTGCAGGGCTTCTTCGCCGTTGTTGGCGACTATGGGGTTGTGGCCGGCATTTCGGATGTACTGACACATGGCGTGCCGCAAGGTAGCGCTGTCTTCGACGATCAGAATATTCATGCGGCGCGGTAACTCATCCGGGATTTTTATGCTCTGAAAGGCCCGTTTGGAATATAGCACAGGCTTTTCAGCCCCGATGCTTCTCGCCGCACAGTCCAGCGCAGCGGTCAAATGGCACGGATAAAAGGTTCGCGGCATGGCTGAAAGTGGAAATCATGGGGAGATTTCTGTATTTTGTGCCGTCATTTTTTCGGGTCCGATTGTTTTATGCCCATTTCGACTGAGTCCGGCACTGCCGAATTCGACGATATACGCCCGTACAACGACAGCGAAGTGCGTCCCACCATCGAACGTCTGCTGCGGGACAATGAATTCCTCGATACCGTCGCTCGCCTCAAGCTGCCGCGTTTGAGCCGCTGGTGCGCACCCCTGGTGCGGCCGCTGGTAGCGCGCGCCCTGCGCAAAGAGACAGAGGGCGTCATGACGGTTGACGACTTCCAGCAGCGCCTGGAGAAGTACTTGCGCCAGCTGCTGGATACGACGGTGACCGAGCTGACCATCTCCGGTCTGGAGCATCTTATCCCGGGCAAAGCCTATTGCTTTATCAGCAATCACCGGGATATCGCCATGGATCCCGCCTTCGTCAACTGGACGCTGTACCACAACGGTTTCCAGACTCTGCGCATCGCCATTGGCGACAACCTGCTCACCAAGCCATTTGCCTCCGACCTGATGCGCCTCAACAAGAGTTTTATCGTCAACCGCTCGGCGACAGCGCCCAAGGAAAAGCTCAAGGCCGCGCGCAAACTGTCTTCCTACATTCACCACTCGGTGGTGAACGACAACGCCAATATCTGGATCGCCCAGCGCGAAGGTCGGGCCAAAGACGGCATCGACAAAACCAATCCGGCAATTATCAGCATGCTGGCCATGTCCCGCGCCAAACCGGAAAGTTTCGGCGAGTTTCTCACCCGCGCGAATATTGTCCCTGTATCCATCTCCTACGAATGGGACCCCTGCGACGAGTTCAAGGCGCGGGAGCTCACCATCCTCAAACGCGACGGCCGCTACGAAAAAGGCGAGCATGAAGACGTGCGCTCCATTGCCAAAGGTATCTCCGGTTTTAAGGGCCGTGTGCATCTGGCCTTTGGCGTACCCTTGAGCAGCACTATCAATGATGTGGACGAGGCAGTGGCGGAGATCGATCAGGCGATCCTCAGCAACTACGTGTTGCATCCGAGCAACTGCGTCGCCTATGAAATGATCGAGCGCAAATCGCCGGTGGTTCCGGTCGGTTCCGCCGGCCAGTTTTTCACCGAGATCGACGCCACGGAAGCGCGCCGGCAACTGCAGGAGCGCGTGAACGCCTGCGATCCGCAGTGGCGCGACATGCTGCTGCGCATCTACGCCAATCCGGTTTACACCAAGCTCAGCGTCGGACAGCGTGCGCCTTCCCCCCTCATGGACGATCGTCCCGCCGCGCAGGCTTGATCATGCTGGGGGATGCGGTCAAACAGGCCATTCAATCCAGCTACTCCCGCTTCCTCAAATCCCGGCAGCTCAATCCCCGCTACGGGCAAAAGCTGATGATCGCAGCCATTGCCCGGGCGTTGGGGAGCATCCGTCTGGATGATGAAGAGAAGCGCACGGGCGACGGCCATATCTGTGTGGTCGAAGCGGGCACCGGTACCGGCAAAACCGTCGCCTATCTGCTCGCCACTCTGCCGGCGGCCCAGGCCCTCGGCAAAAAGGTGGTGGTATCCACCGCGACCGTCGCCCTGCAGGAGCAGATCGTTTTTAAGGATCTGCCGGACGTCAAACAGCACAGCGGCCTCAATTTCAATTACGGCCTTGTCAAAGGGCGCGGCCGCTATCTCTGTCTCAGCAAACTCGATCGGATTCTCGCGGACAGCCACGAAGAGCTGATGTTTCTCTACGACGACGCCAGTGCCGGGGTCTCGCCCCAGGACAAGGCGCTCTATCACGCCATGATGGAGAAGCTGGCGGAGAGCCGCTGGGACGGCGACCGCGACAGCTGGCCGGAGGAATTGCCTCAAGGCGCTTGGTCCCGAGTGACCACGGACCACCGCCAGTGCACCGGCCGGCGCTGCAGCTTTGTCCGCCAGTGCGCGTTTTTCAAAGCGCGGGATTCCCTGGATGAGCTCGACTGCATCGTCGCCAACCACGATCTGGTACTGGCGGATCTCGCCTTGGGTGGCGGCGCCATTCTGCCCGCGCCCCAGGACACCATTTATATCTTCGACGAAGCCCACCATCTGCCGGACAAGGCCGTTAACCACTTTTCCGCCCACAGCCGCGTGGTCTCCACCAGTCGCTGGCTCGGCATGACCGAGGGGCAGTGGAAGGGACTGCTGGAACCTCTGGCGGATGCGGTGTACTTCATGCAGATCGCCGCGCCCATGGAAAGCACGCTCAAAGCGGCGCGCTCACTATTGGACGGCGTGCAACCGCTGCTCGCGCCCTATATGGCGGAAATGGATCGCACCGCGCTGACCCCGCGCTATCGCTTCCCCCAGGGGCAGGTGCCGGCGGAGTTGGAAAAGATCGCAGGCCAGCTGCAGATCGCCTTCGACGACGTCTACCGGCTGTTGGATAAGCTTTGCAACGAAGCCAATAAGATTCTGGAAAACGAACATTCGCCGGTACCCATGGCGGATCTGGAGGCGGTTTACCCGCTGTTGGGCAGCTGGTGCGCTCGGGCGGAAGCCAACCGCGAGCTGTGGAAGAGTTTTGCCGACAGCACCCCGGACCCGAAATGGCCGGTGGCCCGTTGGATCACCCTGATCGAATACGAGGACACGGTGGATTTTGAGCTGGTGTCCAGCCCCATCCTCGCCTCCCACACCTTGAAGCAACACCTGTGGGAACCCTGCTGTGGCGCGGTGGCGACTTCCGCGACGCTGACTGCCCTGGGTTCCTTCGACCGCTTCCGCCTGCGTTCAGGTACGCCGGATGATGCCACTTACGAAGTGGTGCCCAGCCCGTTCGATTTTGCCCAGAACGGCATTTTGCGAGTGCCCAAAGGTGCGGTGGATGGCAACTTGGTGGAGGCGCATACCCAGAGCATCATCCGCCTGCTGCCAGAGATGCTCGATGTGCGCCAGGGGACTCTGGTGCTGTTTGCCTCGCGCCGGCAGATGCTGGATGTGCAGGAGGGATTGCCGGCGGAGTGGCGTGAGCGGATTCTGATGCAGGGCAATGAATCCAAGCAGCTGTTATTGAAATTGCACCGCGACCGCCTGGATGCGGGGCAGGGCAGTGTGCTGTTCGGGCTGGCGAGTTTCGCGGAAGGGGTCGATCTGCCCGGGCGCTATTGCGAACATGTGGTGATTGCGAAAATTCCCTTCGCAGTGCCGGACGATCCGGTGGAAGCGGCCATGGCGGAGTGGATTGAAGCCCAGGGCGGCAATGCCTTCATGCAAATCGCCGTGCCGGACGCGGCCATCAAACTGGTGCAGGCCTGCGGGCGACTTTTGCGCACCGAAGAGGACAAAGGTGTGGTGACCGTTTTGGATCGCCGCCTAATCAGCAAGCGCTACGGCAAAGCGATTCTGAATTCCCTGCCACCCTTTCGTTTGGAGCTGGACTCATGACTGACCGCCATATCGCCGTAGCCGAAATCCTGCTCGACATTGAGTGCGAATTGCGCCGCGCCCGGCTGTGGCAGAGCGAATCGCCCAGCGAGGAGGCGCTCGCCAGCGTGCAGCCCTTCGCCGTGGATACCCTGGATTTTCACCAATGGCTGCAGTTCATCCTGCTGCCGCGGATGCATTATCTGGTGGAGCATCGCATGCCGCTGCCGGAGTCCTGCGGCATCGCCCCCGTTGCGGAAATGGTTTATCAGGAGCAGCAAGAGTTGATGAAGCCGCTGCTGGTGCAGCTGCAGCGGCTGGATCGCTTGTTTCAGTAAGTTATTTCAGCGCATTGCATTCCAGGCAGAGCGCGTAAACCGTGGGGGTTTTGCCGCTGGCGAGCAGATCCACACCCGCCGGCATAAGCTCCCGCAGGCGCTGTAACCAGGCGGCGTCTGCGTTCAAGCCTCCCGCCATGACTTTCCATGCAGCCTCACCCGATTCACTGCCCAGCATCTCGCGGATCAGCCGCTCCTGCGGACTCAGTTCGCGTTCGATCAGTTTCACCTGATATTGGTCAAGACCGGCGAGATTGGCCGCCGCCGCCAGGGCGTCGTTGAGATAGCCGATCTTGTCCACCAGCCCCAGATCCTGCGCCTTGATGCCGGTCCACACCCGCCCCTGGGCGATGGTATCTATAGCGGCGGGATCGCTGCCGCGGTTGGCGGCGACTATATGGAGAAAGCGGTGGTAGATGTGCTCGACGCCGAGTTGCAACACCTGGGCGGCTTCCTCCGGTAACTCGGTATCCAGGCGCATGGCGCCGGCAAGTTTGGTAGTGCCCACGCCGTCGGTGTGGATGCCGAGCTTGGCAAAACTTTTCTCCAGGGTGGGGATAAGGCCGAACACACCGATGGAGCCGGTGATGGTGGTGGGGGTGGCCCAAACTTGGTCGGCGGCCATGGCAATCCAATAACCACCGGAGGCGGCGACGCTGCCCATGGACACGACTATGGGTTTGCCGGCTTCCCGTGCGCGCTGCAGTTCCTGGCGGATGATTTCCGAGGCGAAGGCGCTGCCGCCGCCGCTGTCGACCCGCAGCACAATTGCCTTCACTTCCTCATCCTGCCGCGCGGTGCGGATCAATTCGCTGAGGGTCTCGCTGCCGATGGTGCCCTCCGGATGGGCGCCGTCGAGAATGGTGCCGCTGGCCACGATCAGCGCCACATTGCCCTGCGGCAGCGCCGGCGGCCAGCCGCGATGGCGGTTATAGGCTGGCGCTTCGATGTACTGCACCTTCTCGGCGTCCTCGGCATCGGCGCCAAAACGCTCGATCAGCAGGCGGACGCGCTCGTGGCGCGAGCTGACCCGATCGACTAGACGATGTTGCAGAGCGAGCTGCGCGGTATCGCCCTGGGTGGCCTGCAGGTGGGTGGCCATGTCGTTGATAAATTCCGTCAGCGTGCCCGGCTCCAGCTGGCGGCGCTGCTCCACGTGATCCGTGTACTCCTGCCAGAGTGCGTCCAGCCATTGCTGGTTGTGCTCGCGGGAGGCATCGGACATATCGTTGCGGGTGTAGGGCTCGACGAAATCTTTAAAGGTGCCCACTTTGAACACGTGGAAATTCACCGCGAGTTTGTCGAAGGCATCTTTGAGGTAATTGCGGTACACGCCCATGCCGGTAAGGGCGACGCTGCCGAGTTCATTGAGATGAATTTCGTCGGCGTAACTGGCGAGAAAGTACTGCTCCTGGGTGTAGTTGTCGGCCAGGGCGATCACCGGTTTGCCTTCGGCTTGAAAACGTTCCAGCGCCTCGCCGATCTCCTGCAACTTGCTCATCCCGCCGCCGTCGAGGGCATCCAGCTGCAACAGAATGCCGCTGATGCGGGTGTCCCGGGCGGCGTGATCAATGGTGTCCACCAGCTCGCGCACCAGCGTCTCCATCGGGCCTTCATTGCCGACATTCAGCAGTCGCGCCGAAGGTGAGGTGTAGGAGTATTGATCCACCAGAATGCCGGAGGGGCGCAGCAGTAGCGGCGCGGTTTCCGGCAGCGGCGGCTCTTTCGGCCCTATGATCGCCGCGATTATGGCGACCAGAATGAACAGGGTGATGAGGTTGAGCAGGGCGGTGCGCACCCAGCTCAGGCCGCGCCAGAACAGGGAGAAAATGCGCAGCGGGCGCGCGGGTTTATGGGGAGTCGGCATAGGCGGATTCCGCGGATTTGTGGGGACGTTGCAACCAGCGACTGGTCAGCATAGAGACGATAAAAAGCACTACGGTGAGCGTCAGCAGGGTGACATCGATCCAGGCTCGCGCCGGACTGAATACCCCTTCAACCGCTTTGATGAAGTACAACAGCAGAACAAAACACAAACCTATGTACGCGCGCGGATTGTTGCGCACCAGTCCCGGCAGAAAGATCAGCAGCGGCACCAGCTGCACGACCCAGGCGAAATAGCGTGGGCCATCCGGGCGAGTGACCTGCCAGACGCAGAAGGTCAGCAGGATCAAACCATAGAGGGCGAAAGTCAGGTTGCGCGCGATAACCAGGGAAGGGGAGTGGCTCATGAGGATATTCCCAGGCGCAGCGCCAGTTGCGCCAAGCGCTTGCCCTGGGCTAAACACAGGCGGGTTTCGTCCTGGCTCAGGGCCTGATCGCTTCTGGCTCCCGCGGTATGAGAGGCGCCGTAGGGTGTGCCGCCGGTCTGGGTGTGATGCAATGCTGCCTCGGTGTAGGGAATTCCCGCCACCACCATGCCGTGGTGGAGCAGGGGCAGCATCATGGAGAGTAGGGTGGATTCCTGGCCGCCATGCAATGAGCTGGTGGAGGTAAATACCGTGGCCGGTTTGTCCACCAGGTGCCCGCCAACCCACAGAGCGGCGGTGCCGTCCCAAAAATATTTCATCGGCGCTGCCATATTGCCGAAGCGGGTGGGGCTGCCGAGGGCGAGACCGGCGCAATCGCGCAGGTCGTCGGCGCTGCAATACATATCGCCGTGCGCCGGTATGTCTTCCTCTACGGCTTCGCATACGGTGGAGACTTTCGGCACCGTGCGCAGGCGCGCTTCCATGCCGACGCTTTCGACACCGCGAGCGATATGGCGGGCCATTTCCCGCGTATTGCCGTGCAGGCTGTAATAAAGAATCAGGATGTAGGGCATGGCAATCACCGCAGCAGTTGCAGAACCGTTTCTGGTGGCCGGCCGAGCACCGCCCGTTTGCCTTTCACCACGATCGGCCGTTCGATCAATTTGGGATGTGCGCTCATGATCCTGATCAGATCGTCATCCTTCAGTGCGGCGTCCGCCAGTTTCAGACTTTTATATTCATCTTCTTTTGTCCGCAGCAGTTCGCGGGCGGAGATGCCCAGCGCTTTGAGCAGCCCTTTCAGCGTTGCGGCATCCGGTGGGTCTTGTAGATAAAGAACAACTTCCGGCTCGACGCCGTGGTCTTGTAGCAGGGCCAGAGTCTCGCGTGACTTGCTACAGCGTGGGTTATGATAAATCGTGATTTTGTCGCGCATGGCTTGGAACGGGTTCAGATTTCGGGAGGGCGACATTCTACCCGGGATGATCCTCCAAGCGCGCGGAAAATTGCCGGGGCAGACGTGCTGACATCTTGTGCGATGCTTTAATTAAGTGAGCGGGCAAAGGCAGATTAAAAAATGAAAATAATTCCCGATCTATTGGTGGCGCGGCTGCGTTTTTTTTGGCAACTCAGCCGGCGTTTCCTGCGCAATCTCGGCAGCGACTTCGTCGCCCACGGCTGCCAGAAGAGCGCGGCGGCTTTGACCTATCTCAGCCTGTTCGCGCTGGTGCCGTTGATGACGGTGGTCTACTCGGTGTTTTCCCTGATACCCGCTTTTGATGGAGTTGCCGATCAATTGCGCACCATCCTGTTTGCCCACCTGGTGCCAGAAAGTGGCCAGGAACTGCAGACCTATATCGCCAATTTTTCCTCCCAGGCCCGCTCCTTGACCGGCGTCGGTGTCGGTATGCTGGTGGTGACCGCCTATTGGATGCTGAGCAATATCGAGAGCACCTTTAACGCCATTTGGGGCGTGCAGCGGGCGCGCAAAGGGCTGGCGAGTTTTCTGCTGTATTGGGCGGTGTTGAGCATAGGCCCGCTGTTGTTGGGTGCCGGTCTGGCGATCAGCACTTATGTGTTTTCGCTGAAGGTGGTGTTCAAGGAACACGACGCCCTTGGCCTCAGTTCGCTGATTTTCGAGGTGTCACCTTTCTTATTAATGGCTGCGGCTTTTACGCTGCTGTTCGCCGCCGTGCCCAACTGCCGGGTGCCCCTACGCCACGCCTTGGTGGGTGGGTTAGTGACCGCATTGATGTTCCAGCTGCTGAAAAATATTTTCAGCGCGGTGGTGGCGCGCTCGTCGTTTCAACTCGTCTATGGCGCCTTTGCCGCTGTGCCGCTGTTTCTGCTGTGGACCAATCTGGTGTGGACGGTGATTCTCGCCGGCGCGATTCTCGTGCGCACTTTGGCCGAGCGCGCTTATCGCACGGAGGAGGATAAATTCAGCGATATGCACGCGGCGCTCAAGTGTCTCGATTTGTTGAACGAGCGCAGTCGCACCGGCCATTCGGTTTCCGACGCGGATTGTTTTCGCCTCGGCCTAGGTGTAGTGCACTGGCAGCGTTTGCGCAGCCTGTTGGAAAAATCCCGCTGGCTTGCGGTGACGACCTCGGGCCGATACGTGTTATCCCGCGATTTGCGCAGTGTGACCTTATGGGATCTCGCGCGGATAATTGGGGTGCGCTTGAGTGAGCTGGAGATGCCAGCATCGCGGATTTCCCAAGCGCCCTGGTATCAGGTTTACTCCCAGCGCCGCGGGCAATTGGTAAAAAGCGCCCGCGAAGCGTTTGATATTCCCCTGGAAACGCTGCTGACTGCGTCCGAAGCGACGGAAAATCCGGTGATTTCCAGTTCGGGGGAATAATCCTGCCAAATTGGCGCGGCCGACTATACTAACCATAACTATCGGTCGGCCCCCTGATATTCCTATGGCAATACCACTACTGATATGCGATGACTCCAACATGGCGCGCAAGCAGATTGTCAAAGCGCTACCGGAGGGCTGGGATGTAAGCATCAGTTACGCCAGCAACGGACTGGAAGCTCTGGCGGCGATTCGCCAGGGCAAAGGCGAGATGGTGTTTCTCGATCTCACCATGCCGGAAATGGATGGTTTTCGGGTGCTGGAAACCATTCGTGATGAAGATCTGAAATCCGTGGTCATCGTGATTTCCGGCGATATTCAGCCGGTCGCGCGGGAGCGGGTTATGCAACTCGGTGCCATCGACTTCATCAAAAAGCCCGTCAACCAGGACAAGCTACGCCAGACCCTGGAAACCTTCGGTCTTCTCTAAGCACTGACGATTCATCCGACCCTGAGCCTTTGCGGTAAGATGCCAGCCCGTTTTTTCGCTGTGGCTCCACCATGAATCTCTCCCGCTTCGGCCAACTCCTCGCGCAGGATTCCCCCATAGTCCAGTTGATGGAAGACCTGGGAGAAGCGCTCAGCCGCAACCCCGATCTGCTCTTTCTCGGCGGCGGCAATCCCGCCCAGGTGCCCGCAGCGCAGCAGTGTTTTCAGCAGCATTTGCAGGCGATCACGCAAGACCCGACGGCGGCTGCGGCGCTGGTCGGTGTCTATCCCGCGCCGCAGGGCGATGATCGCACCCTTCGCGCAGTGGCCGGATTTCTCTCTCGCGAGTGCGGTTGGTCGGTCAGCGAAGCCAATATCGCCATCGTCAGTGGCAGCCAATTGGCGTTTTTCATTTTGTTTAATTTATTTGGTGGACCAGATGGCGCCGGTTCCAGTCGCCAAGTGCTTCTGCCACTCGTACCCGAATATCTCGGTTATGGCGCTCAAGGGCTGAGCGACAATTTCTTCCTCACCCGCAAACCTCAGCTGCGCCTCACCCAACCCAACCGCTTTAAATACGCTTTGGATACTGCGGATTTGGCGGTGGAGGAGAGGGTGGGGGCGATCTGCGTTTCGCGGCCGACCAATCCTTCCGGCAATTTGCTGACCGCCACTGAGATGGAGCAATTGCTGGCGGCGGCGCGTCAGGCAGATGTACCGCTGCTGGTGGATCTCGCCTACGGCTCGCCGTTTCCGGGGCTTGCCTATCAAGCCTGTGACAATGCTTGGCGGCCGGGCGCTGTGCATGTGCTGAGCTTGTCCAAACTGGGCTTACCCGGCGTGCGCACCGCGATTGTGGTGGCGGACGAGGAGGTGATTCGCTATGTCTCCCGCGCCAATACCATTATGAGCTTGGCCAACGGCAATCTCGGCCCGGCACTGTTGGAGCGGCTGATCGCCAGCGGCGATCTCGCCCGCCTGGGTGGGGAGGTTCTGCCGGATTTTTATCGCACCCGCCGCGATTTGTTGGTGGATCTTCTCGATAAGGCTCTGCACGGAATTCCCTATCGCATCCACGAACCGGAAGGGGCCTTTTTTATCTGGCTGTGGCTGGAAAATCTGCCCGGCGGCAGTCAGGCGCTGTACCAAACTCTGAAACAGCAGGGGGTTTTGGTAATGGCAGGGGAGTCGTTCTTTTTCGGCTGGGAGAACATTTGGAGTCACGGGCGGGAATGTCTGCGCCTGACCTATTGCCAGCCACCGGAGGTTTTGCAGCGCGCGGTGGCGATTATCGCGACCGAAGTCCGGCGCTTGTATTCGGCTTAGGAACTCTTCCAAATTGGCCAGCTTGTGTGACGTATTTCACACTAACTTGTTGATATATCTTACAAATTACCCTTAAAACTTTTTGCTATTTCGCGTTGGTAAGTACATATCAACCTAAATAAGTTCTTTTAATCCCGTCTATCAAAAGCCTTCTTATATCTCATTGTTATTAAGCGGCCGTCTGCTTATTGCGTCCGTCGCCCGTTGGGCCCGCTGGTCCATTGCCGTGGAACGCTCCTGGGTGCTGCTCTAGTGTTATTTGGCGGGCTCCGCTTTATAGCGATTTGTCCATTCCCGCCTTGCATTCATCCTTCGCAACAAGAGAGCAGTCAGCATGAGCAAAGCTAATTCCCGCCAGTTCGGTTTCACCATGTTGGAATTGTTTTCCGTGGTGGTAGTGAGTGGTGTGCTGGCGATGGCGAGCATGCCCTTGATCAAGGATTACCAGAACAACCATACCGCAGCTGATCTGCAGCAGACCTTCGCCGAATCCCTGGCGGTGGCTCGTGAGCGTGCGGTGGGTTCAGGTGTCGCGGTTTATCTCTGCGGCAGCGCGGACGGCGCCACCTGCTCATCCGATTGGAACAGCGGCTGGCTGGTGTATCAAAGCGCGCAGCCCAAAGCGCCCGGCCAGGCAGTGCCCGAGGCGGACATTATTCAGCACATTGACGTCGCCGACGTGCGCTCCGAATTAAAAGTCATCGATGAAGATTTGCACGCGGTGGCTGCCATCAGCTTCGACTCCCGCGGTTTCAATGCCGCGAGCCAGCGTTTGACCGCCATGACCTGCGCGAGCGACAGCGCTGCCGGAGCTGCGATTTTTCTCGAGCGCAGCGGTCGCGTCCGCGTCGGTAAAAACACCGTCGCGGAGGAACATCCATCTTTTCGCTGCCAACAAGTGTAAAGGTGATTTATGAACCGTTTGTGCCACAAAGAAGTCGGTTCCTCTCTTATTGAAGTCGTGGTCGCGCTTTTTGTATTGGCGGTGGGCATGCTCGGTGTGTTGTCCATGCAGGTGAAATCCATGCAGTTCAGCCAGAGCGCTTACTACTATTCCCAGGCCGCTTATCTCGCCAATCAAATTTTGGAAAACATGCGCTCCACGCCCGGTATCGCCCACGCTTATTTGATCGGGCTCGACGAAGCTGCACCGGAGGCGAGCAAAAATTGCAGCGCGAGCGGCGTCACTTGCTCCGCCACCGAATTGCGCGATTTCAATTTAAAAAATTGGCGCACCAGCGTGGAAGCCACTTTGGTTTCCGGTAAAGCCTCGGTGCAGAGAGTGGGCGACTTCTACGCGATTATCGTGCAGTTCGATGACACCCGCAGCGCACCGGACAGGGCAAACAAAACCGAGCCTGAGCTCGCTGAATATGTGCTCATGACGGAGATCTAAATCATGCACTTCCGTTTTTCCCAGCGCACCGCCCAGCGCGGTCTTTCCGTTGTTGAGTTATTGATTTCCTTGATCATCGGCATGGCGGTGATTGCGGGTTCCATCCAGGTGGTGGTGTCCAGCAAACGCAGTTTTCTCGATCAGGATGAAGTTTCTTTTATTCAAACCAATGCTCGCTACGCGTTGGATTTAATGGGCAAAGATATTCGCATGGCAGGTTATCTCGGCTGCGCGGCCCTGCAGACCGTAGAAAAAGCCGATGCCATCAATAAAGATTCGCTGGACGAAAAATTGCGCGTTTATGTTTCACTGGACGGCTTGCGCGGTTTTGAATGGGGTTCCGCCACAGCGGATTTCCCGGAGGATTTTAAAGATAAAGCAATCGCCGATACCGATGCGCTGGTAATCCGTCGGGCCGGTGAGCGCGAACTGAATATCAAAGACCACAACAGCACAACCGCGACAATCAATTTGTGGGACCAACATAATTACACCGTCGGCAGCACTTTAATGGTATCGGATGCCAGCTGCCGCAACGTCGGTTTATTTCAAATAAGCGGCCCGGCGACTGTACCGACACAGGTTATTCGTCACGAGCTAACGAGTACCGGAAATTGCACCAGTGTTATCAAAGGCAATTTTTCCTGCTTGCCCACCTGCACGGGTACATCCTGCGGTGGTTTTGACGCTGTGTCCGGATATTACTCCTCCGGCTCCAAATTAATGGAATTTGTCTCGCACGCGTATTACATCGGCGAATCCGATGTGATGCCCGGCGTTCCCGCACTGCGCCGACAAATATTCAATGCCAATGGCACGCCGGGCACCACTTCCGAGGAAGTCGCACTCGGCGTGGAAAATATGAAAATTATTTATGAGCTGGATTCCAATGGCGATGGCAATGTCGATCAGGCGCGCAAAGCCAGTGAAATCAGCGATGCTGAATGGAGCAAGGTGTTGAGCGTAAAAGTCAGCCTGATATTCCGTTCGCAAGCGGCGGTATTGCCGGTGTCTGAAAGTAAAAATCTGGCTGGAACAGATTACAACGACCGCTATATGCGCCAGTTGGTAAACGCCAGTTTCCGTATCCGCAACCGGGGGTAATTGAAATGAGCCGACATTATCCGGTTTTTCCCAGCGGCCGACGCGAGCGCGGCACTGCGTTGATTGTCAGTTTGATTATTCTCGCCATAGTCACTCTGTTGGGGGTGACGGGCATGCAGTCTTCCAATACCGAATTAAAACTCGCTGCCAGCCAGCGCGATCGCGGTGTGGCGTTCGAAGCGGCGGAGGCGGCACTGGCGATAGTGGAAAAAAATCTCGCAGACAGTCCACCGTCTCGCGAGCAATTATTCACCTATCCGGTCTGCAGCGGCTCCGGTTGCTTTAATGCTAGCTGCCAGGGCGGTTTCTGTTTTGACGGCGACTATCGTTCCTCTTTTACGGAATTTCAGTGCGAAGTGGCCAAGACCAGTTCGCCGAGAGTGGAGTATTGGAGCGATCCCACGCTGGACGTATGGGAAGTCAATAATCGCCATCGCACCGTAAAAATCGACAGTTTGAAAACTGATGTGAAATACATCGTGGAATTTTTATGTTTTGTGCCCCGGGACATGTCAACGCCATTTTCAGCAGCGCCGGGTGAACAAGACAATGGCGCTCCTTTATTTCGGATCACGGCGCTGGCGAAAGGGAACGGCGGCAGGGCTTCAGTTGCACTGCAATCCACTTACAAAGTGTTGAATGGATTTTGATAGAGGGGTAATGGCGATGAAAATATCCAGATTTACTGAATGCGCGGTTTCCGCTCTGTGGCTCAGCACATTGCTGAGCCTTTTTACCTTTCCCGCATACGCGACCACGCAATCCGTGGCGGATTATCGCGCGGTACCGCCTTTACTGGCGGAAAGCGCTACGCCGATGGTGATGCTGGCTATGTCCAACGATCATCAGCTGTTTTACAAAGCTTATACGGATTTTGATGATCTGGATGGCGATGGTTTCGCGGACAGCACTTATAAAAATGCTCTGGAATATGTTGGTTATTTCGACAGCTATAAGTGTTATGTCTACAACACAGACAATAAAAGATTTGAGCCGGTGGCGGTGACGCAAGACAAATATTGTAATTCAGCGGCAGGAACGCAATGGAGCGGCAACTTTTTAAACTGGGCCACCATGACGCGCATCGACGAAGTGCGCAAAGTACTGTATGGCGGTTATCGCTCTACAGATACGGGCTCAGAAACTATTTTGGAAAGGTCTTTTTTGCCTAATGATGCCCACAGTTTTGCGAAATATTACAACGGGACAGATCTGGCAAAGCTGACACCTTTTAATAATGTAACCACTGGTTTGAGTAACAATAAAGACACCGGAATTACTATCTGTAATACCACCCGCCAGGCAGGTGAAGTCTTATCCCAGAATTCCACGCAACCACCTCTTGCACGGGTCGTGGCAGGTAACTATTCCTTGTGGGCGGCGAATGAACGCTGGCAATGTATGTTTTCTGGCGAGCAGAGTGCCAGTAACGGTAATACTTCCTCCACCACAGGTATATATGCCTATTCTTCCAATCCTTCTACAACTGCGCGCGCTAAACAGGGGAATAATGTCACTGTCGGTGACTATGTGGTGCGGGTTGCAGTTTGCCAAAGTAATTTGATCGGCCAGGAAGAATGCAAACAATACCCTTCCGGTAACCATAAACCTATCGGCATACTGCAAAAATTTGGCGACAACCAGGCTGTCATGTGGGGTTTGTTGACAGGCTCCTACAAGAAAAATAAGTCCGGCGGTGTCTTGCGCAAAAATGTCGGTTTCGTTACGGATGAAATTAATACCACCATCAACGGCACTTTCAAATCTGCGCCTGCAACTGGCGGCATCATTAACACCATAAACAAGTTGCGCCTGGCGAATTACCGCTTTGCCAACAATAACAGGTCCGGGAATGACGACGGCACTTATAACGCCTCCGACAGTTGTGGTTGGGGGCGCAGTTCCTTTGTCGACGGCGAGTGTACCAACTGGGGCAACCCTTTTTCCGAAATTCTCCTAGAGTGTTATCGCTATTTCGCCGGCAAAGGCGCCAATCCCTCCTTCGATGCTGATGACTCGACAATCATTTCGGGGTTAACACGACAGACAACTTGGAATAATCCGCAGACGGCAGATACCGCCTGCGCCAGCCTGAACGTGATCGCATTCAATGCGAGCACCGTTTCCTATGACGGCAATCAGCTCGGCGGTGTTTCCGATCTCAACACCAACAAAACCTCACAGCAGTTGACGAAGACTGTAGGTGATGGTGAAGGCATCACGGATGGATATTATTTTGTTGGCGAAAACGGTGGTGCTACAACTGCGGAAAGAAATCAGCTGTGCACCGCGAAAAAGGTAACGGATCTCGGCTTGGTAGAAGGCACCTGTCCCGATGCTCCGCGTCTCGACGGTTCCTATCATGCGGCTGGCCTTGCCTATCACGCAAATACCACGGATTTACGTCCAGATATAGACGATAAACAGACGGTGACCACCTATGGTGTGACTCTTGCGCCGGCGCTGCCCAATGTCTCCTTGACAGCTCCCAATGGGAAGCGTGTGGCGATTCTTCCCGCATGCCGCAACTCCAGCATTGGAGGCAACTGTGGTCTGGTAGATTTCAAAATCATTGAGCAGAATGTGACCGCGACAAAATCCACCGGAAAATTCTACGTGAACTGGGAAGACAGCGAGCAGGGCGGCGATTATGACCAGGATATGGCGGGTTTTCTGTCTTATGAGCTGACCGATACCAAACTGACAATCACTACCGATGTGTATGAGGAATCCACACCTTATAAATTAGGCTTCGGTTTTATTGTTGCCGGCACCAAAGATGACGGTTTCCACACGATTTCCGGCGTGGATGGCTACAGCGGCTATGGTTGTACAAACTGTCAGGCCAGCGACTCCGCAAGAAGCAAAGAATTTGAACTGGGTGCTTCAACTGTCGGCACCTCGGTGGTCAAACTGCTGGAACAACCTTTGTACTACGCCGCCAAATGGGGTGGATTTGTTGATATAGATGGCGACGGCAAACCCAGTCTGGCCAAGGAGTGGGATCAGCGTAATAACGCCACTGGTGCCAACGGAGGTGATGGCGATCCGGATAATTATTTTCTGGCGACCAACCCGAAACAACTCAAAACCCAGTTAACCAATATTCTGGTTTCGATTTTGGAGCGCACGGCATCCGGTACTTCCGCTGCGGTGGTCGCCAATACCGGGACTGGAGAAGGCGCACTTTATCAAGCGCTCTACAATCCCCGTTTCAGCGCCGCCAACGGTGTGGATGCGGTGGATTGGGTGGGCACGCTCAACGCTCTGTTTATCGATAGTCGCGGCTATATTCGTGAAGATAACGCGTCGCCCAAAGGACAACTGACTGCTGCGGACAATATTATTGATGTGTTCTATAACCCGGTCGCGCAGAAAACCCAGGTGCAACGGTATTCCGTAGACGCCAATGGCAACCAGGGGCCGACCTTAGGTGCGCCGGTGGATGTATTGGATTTAAAACCCATCTGGAGTGCGCGCGAAGAGCTTGGCAAAGTTACTGACTATGTCACCCAGCGCGCCGCCTACGGCGATAAAGCCAATACCGGCCGCTATATTCTCACCGGCATCGACCAGGATGGCGACGGTCGCATCGGTATGGCGTCGGCAGAAAATGAAGTCTTTCCATTCACAGCAGATTTATTTGCGGCCGATGATGTGAAAGAGAATTTCCGTTTGTTGGGACTGCAACCGGCAACCGCGGCTAATGCGGAAAAAATTGTGAATTATATTCGCGGCGAGGATATTCTCGGATATCGCAACCGCCGCATTGACGTAAATGGCGATGGTGTAGAAGAGCCGGTACTGTTGGGCGATATCGTCCACTCCTCACCACTGGCGGTCGGCCGTCCAAATGCGGGCTACGATCTGACATTCGGTGATGTGACTTACAGGAATTTCCGGCAGAAATATCAAAACCGCCGGCAGGTGGTTTATGTGGGTGCGAACGATGGCATGCTGCATGCGTTCAACGCTGGATTTTATGATTCCGCCACGTCCTCTTATGCACTGAATTTGAATGACGAAACCAAACATCCTTTGGGTTCCGAATTGTGGGCCTATATTCCTTACAACGTTTTACCGCACCTGCAGTGGCTGACCCAACCGGATTATCCGCACGTTTATTATGTGGACGGCGCGGTTAAAAGTTTCGACGTCAATATTTTTCCTGCTGATGCCACTCACCCAGGCGGTTGGGGCACCATTCTGGTGGTAGGAATGCGTTTTGGCGGCGGCGATTACCCACTGGACCGCGACGGTGATGGCACTGCCGACACTACTTTGCGTTCAGGCTATGTGGTACTGGATGTAACGGATCCGGAACAGCCGCCGCAGGTGCTCGCGGAAATTACCCACCCCGATATGGGCTACACCCTGGCGGAACCCACGTTGGTCAAAGCACGAGCTGCGCATCAAACAACCGGTTCCTATGCCACACCCAGTTTGAATAAATGGTATTTGGTGTTTGGTTCAGGTCCAGTGGGAAGCACAGACAAGGCCCGTGAAGATGCGCTGGATCTTGCCGTCAGTGATAAAGCAGCCAAATTATTTATTTACGATCTGGGCAGCAAAACCCTGTCCAGTCAAAACCTGGGGGCAGCGGAGAGTTTTGTCGGCGGCCTGCAGTCTGCGGATTGGACGCGCGATTATATCGACGACGCTATTTATTTTGGTTTGGTCAGCGGCAATGTGGACAATGCTTCCGGCAAATTGATGCGCGGAATCATCAGCCACAGCTCTGGTTCCTTATCAGTTGCTTTCAGCGATTTGTTGGACGTGAATACCAAGCCCTTCAGCGTTACACCGCTTACCGTGCGTGATCGCCTGGGTGATTACTGGATTTATGCGGGTACTGGACGTTTTTATGTCGTCCAGGATAACTTTACTACCGCGCAGCAATCCTATTACGGCGTCAAGGATCCTCATGCAGCGGGCGTGCTCACCGGCACCAAAGTGGAAGTGGCCAATATGATCAACACCACTGATATCAAGGTGTATACCGACGGCTCAATTGATTCCAAAGCGAACCCGGGTTCCAACATTTTGTTGAAAGGCTCGAATACGCCCGCGAAAACTTTCGCTGATGTATTTGATGCGGTTCAGCGCAACGGCGGCTGGTATTTCGATTTCGCCCGCGTCCGCTCGCGCAATATCACTCAGGCAGTGGTGTCCGATCAGTCGCTGGTCTTTACGGAATATCAACCCAGCGGACTGAAATGTCAGCCTGAGGGCTATGGCTTCCTGAACGCGCCGCATTTGCAAGCGGGAATTCCCGGCCCCTTCGCGCCTCTCGGCACTATTTCCGGATCGGTTAATGCTGATGGTGCAGAAGAAGTGAAATTGAGCGAGTCCCTCGGCCTGGGCAGTCCTTCGTCACCGGCAATCCACCAGCGCGGCGATGGTAAAAAAATTGCGGTGGTGCAGACCTCAACCGGTGAATTAACAACTAATGTTATTGAATCCGGCGCTACCCAGGGACAGCGTGAATCCTGGCGCGAATTGATGATTAACTGGTAATCCTTTTGGAGAAGACATTTTTGAAGATAAGCAAGCAAAGAAGGGAGGGTGGCTTCTCCATTATTGAAGTAATTCTGGTGGTACTGACGGTGGGATTACTGCTCGCCATTATCATGAAAAATTATGCGGACGCAGTATTGCAAGAACGCCGCACCATCGCT
>Ga0065721_10049030_pt1 | contig 50577 bp, 42 predicted proteins | sample Mesricmetagenome_FD_59108 | JGI IMG/M metagenome (GOLD analysis project Ga0065721, IMG submission 59108) | Mesophilic microbial community from rice straw/compost enrichment Sample: eDNA_1 v2 (version 2) | ecosystem: Engineered > Solid waste > Grass > Composting > Bioreactor | place: USA: Davis... | reverse complement strand
ATGTTATCTGAAACGGTAATGCCATCATAGTCGACGTCACCCGTGTTGGTAACCGTAATCGTATAGGTCAGCTCCTCGCCTGCCTTCACGGATTGCTTGTCCGCGGATTTGGCGGCCGTGAATGATTTCGTAGGGTCGGTATCGATACGAACGGAAGGGCGCTGTGGTTCACTTAGTTCGGTACTAGTAACGGTAGCAACATTCTCAATTTGATCGATACCTGTCAGGTTATCCGTAACCACTACGACAAAATCAACCGCGACCTGCGATTGCGCAGGAACTTTTACATCTTTCCAAGTAATAAGGTTAACGCCATCGTAATCACCTTCGAAACTGCTAACGAACGCGGTATGCTGCGGAATTTCGTCAGTTACCGTCACCACGATGTCCCGGTCGTAGGCATTACTTATCTGAATGCTATAGGTTAATTGTTCGCCGGCCTGTGCCAATCCATCGTTGTTTTTATCTACAACCGTTTTTTGGCTGGTTAAATCACAGTCGTCCGCAATCAAAACGGCTACGGGTTCCGTATAAGCTTCACACTCCAATCCATCCAGCGTAGAAATGGCTACTCGTCTGAAAAATGTCTTTCCGCCTACGGTCGAAGGTGCATACGAGGCCTCCGTAGCTCCGGCGATTACTTCCCAAACAGCTTCGTCTATACTGATTTCCCAGCGATAGCTTACGATACCAACCCCGCTTGCGTCCACTGTAGACGCAAGGATCGCGGGGACGGTACCGAGGCAAGTTGTTTGATTACCATTTATCGCACCGGCATTGACATCATTGATCCTCACGGTTACCGCGAGGCGTTCCGCACTCTCGCAACCGTCGACGGTTTGCGTAGCATAATAGATCTCGCCGTCAAGCAGCGCTTCGTTGGGCGCCAGCAAAGTACCGGAGGCATCGTACCACCGGACATCCGTTCCACTAGCGATCAAATCAGCGACTGTAGGAGCATCTATCGCACAAAAAACCTGAACTTGCTCGGAAGCAACCGGGGCAGGTACGACGGTTACTTTCACCTCGACCGCATCCGAAAACCCTTGTCCTACACAATTATCTTTTATGGCTTGTACACGGTACCGGGTTGTCTCTTGCAATGGTCCTGTGTTCAATATGAAACTCGACTCATTTTCAACGGTCGCCCATTCCCCGTTGGTAGAAGTATTCTCATATTGCCACAGATATTCATAATCTTTGGCATCCGTTCCGTTGAGGATGGACGCCTGAAGTGCAGATGCGTCTCCCTCACAGACGGTAATTGGCACGGCTTCAATGACTGGAATATGATCATATACTCGCAATAAAATTGCATTGGACACTGTTCGGCAGTTCTTGTTGGTGAGCGTCAAAGGATCGCCCGCCGCAATCACTCGGTACTCATAATTATCATCTTCCAACGCAGCCGGAAAGGTAAAGGTATATCGGTTGTCAGCGATCGGCCCCACCGCACTTCCCACATTCTCAAAATCATTGCCTTCCAGATCGTTTCCTTCAGCATTGATTTTACGACGTTGCAATTGGTAATAATAGCGATTATATGCGCCCTGACTTACTTCAACATTGTACGCTACATCATAGCCGACACAAACCTCTTTAGAATAATTGCTTAGCAAGGTAATCGGCGGCCCCATTGGTCTGAACGTAATGTCATCGATAGCCAGGTCATTTCCCCTGAATTCTTCGACAGCATTCCTGATTTGCAATCGGATTGTGCTGACATTTGCTGGCATATCAAAGTCCATTTTCAATTCATACCAAGTATTCTTTTTTAAAATATCAGAATCATCCGTGGTATGCGTTGCGATCGGAGAAACAGCACCGCCATTGCTCACATATGCCTCGTTATCGTATATATCAAGTGTAATCTTCGGTTTTGGTAAATTGTTTTCCCTATTGATATCCTTGACCCATACTGAAAATTGGAATTTAGTGCCGGCACACAAATTTTCGACGATACGATCAAAGTATAAAGTTGTCGACGAGTGAGCATCCACCAAGAGCATATACCCTTTTCCTGTGTTCGTCGTGTGATCGTAACCGGTATAGAAGTAGGAGTTTTTATATCCGGACGAATTGGTCGCGATCGAATACGAACCCATTTTAACGTTATTATCGATAAATCGCGGCCCCCAATTCGGGTTTCCCCAAGTGCTATACTGAGGTGGCACGTGGGCTGGTGTATAGAACAGTAAAGATTGGATGTAATCGATACGTTCATTTTTAAAAACAACCGTGTTTTCGCCGTTATAACCGTTAAATGAATATGAGGTTCCATTACCTCCCGGACCGGTTGTTGCGTTACCGAAATCTTCAACAAAGAGTGGATCCCCCAAGCTGGGTGCCTGGGAAAAACTCTGGGTAGCTCCAAAAAGTAACCCCAATAGTATGAGTACACTCAAAAGCTCGCCCTTACTAAAACGTATAATATTTCTCATATCGATTTATAATTACCCAATGTTCCATAAATTGCCTGACCGATAATGGTTACATCGATGATCGTCTGCCAATCCCTGATTTGCGTTGCTAAGAATAATCATAGATGTCTGTACGTCGCCTGATTGCGGCTCGCTTTCAGTTGACGGGCCAAAGAGAAATATTTAACAGGCGATCGACAACCGAGTGTAAATGAACGACAGGAAAATGTATGTGAACAGAAGATTCTGTAGAAGAATAACTACAGGGATAGGTTACCGATAAATCTTCCAAAGAGCAATGAGGTCAGAAAGCGTCCTCGCTCCGGTCTTTTCAAAAATCCGCTTTTTATACGTGCTAATGGTAGTCTCTTTTAAATTCATCTGTTTGCTTATTTCGGTCAACGGAACCCCTCGGACGAGCTGTTCGACTATTTCGGTCTCGCGCTTTGACAAGATATCGAAGGGACCATTCTTGTCCGACTCATCGTCGACAAACAAAGGAACATTCTGTTGATTCCCAAAAAAAATGTCTCCGCGCAGCGCCGTTTTCATTGCCAAAATAATGCTTTCAATATTTGATTTTTTCACCAGAAAACCATTAGTGCCAAACGCAAGATATTTCGGACCATATATGGTTTCATCCAATTCGGAAAAAATAAGTATTCGAGTTTTCGGACTGATGGACTTGATATACTTTACCAAGCTTACCACATTGGCGCTATCTTCAATTTCTGCATCCAAAACAACTAAGTCGTACTGTTTTTTTGGAAGATCATCGAATGCCGACTGAAAATTCCGGGCTTCGCTGATGGCTGATAAGGGAAAATGCTGTTGCACGATCCATTTCATAGCTATGCCGACTATTTCGTGGCAATAGGTCAAAAAGATGTTGTGTTTCATGTACGCTAATTCCGCCGGTTTCCCACTGCATTTGATTCAAAATTACGTGGTTAAACAGGGACGAAAAAACAATTGCATGCAAACAACACAAAAATGTGTATGAACAACAAACAAAAAAACCGCGCTTTTGGGGAGCGCGGTAAAAACAAAATGTTTTTATCAACCTAAACCTATTCCTTTAACGCGAGTCCCTCCAATTTGTTGTCTGTTGTTGATTTATTTTTTTGTGGAGATTCCATCATGCAAAGAATCGGTCGAGCAATCGACCGCACGACGGTAAATAGCTCCTCGGCCGGCATTGCTGCTTCCCGCTTTCAATATTCAATATCTAGGAGACTGCCTAAAGGCAAAACTACACCGTTTTTAATCTGCAATGCGTCTTCAGTAAGGGTCCAAACGGTTGTTTCTACACGTTTGGGCCCGTCCAGTGTCTGGAAAGTGATCGTCGCTTTTGATTTAAATTCATTTCCCAATCGTAAGGCGTTTTGCAATTTACTTTGCAGTTCCCTTGAATGATCTTCCGATGCCCGTGTCAATTTATACTTCGGGATATCCTCCTTAGGTATTAATTCTGCACTTGTCATATTGATTGTCAATTTCGATTAACAATACTACTGAAATCTTCACGCAATACCAATCACAGACACGAAAAATTGCAGTTACATGATGGGCCTCCCATTCTCTTAAGTTGCCCAGGCCTTATCCCCTTTTTTATAGGGATAATCTCCATCGTATTTACCTGGAACCTGCACATAACGAAGTGCTTTTGTGGCACCCAGCTCTGAGGTAAAAAACCCAAGCAACGTTAATTGTTTAAACAAATTAAAATAGTGGTTGGGATCTGCCTCACCCTTATTCTTCTGATATTCCTTCGTTTCTTTATCAATCGCGTTTAACAGTTCGGTACGTTCTGTCGCATTTAGCTCCTGAAATTTCCGATTGAATTTTGCATTGGCGGCCTCGTCTATTTTACTCAGGCCGTCAACGAAGATGTCTTGTTCCTCTTTGGTATAGCAATCTCTTACCATGACGGGGATAAACGAGCCTACGCCAGCCTCTTTCGCACCGGGGCTACTTGTCGGAGGCAATATCGTGTCCGCTACATCTCCAAGAAAATCTACGGTTGCCGGATCAAATAGGCCCTCAACACTTTTCGTGGCCGTGCGGGTACATCCTTCCAAAAATAAATTGGCCCCCACGACAGCTCCTCCCATAATCCAGGCTACTCTTGCCAAAGCTTCTCTTCTGTTCATGCTTGTCTGTTTTTAATGTCTACTTGTAAGATGCACCCAATGGTGAGCATCACAGATTACCTTTTTTCAGTTCTTCAGTTGCAAAGTTCACCGCCCGTGCCGTGAGCGCCATATAGGTGAGTGAGGGATTCACACATGCAGCGGATGTCATACAAGCTCCATCTGTCACAAAGACATTCAGCGCGTCCCACACTTGGTTATTGCCATTTAACACCGAGGTTTTGGGATCATTTCCCATCCGTGCCGTACCCATTTCGTGAATACCCTGCCCAAAGCCATAGCCGTTATCATAGGTAGCTACATCTTTTACGCCAGCCACCTCGAGCATCTCCGCACAATCGTCCATCATGTCCTTGCGCATTTTATGCTCATTTTCCTTAATTTCCATGTCCATGGCCAATACAGGCAATCCCCATTTGTCCTTCACTTTCTTATCAAGAAAGATACGGTTTTCGTGATATGGCAGGGTTTCTCCAAAGGCAGTGAAGCCGACAGACCATTCTCCCGGTTCGCACATGGCGTCTTTCCATTCACCGCCGATGCTCATCTCTGCCACCTCTCCGCTCCAACGCCCCCTGCTTGCAGCGCCTTGATAGCCAAATCCACGGACGTAGTCACGTTTATCATCCCCTACATTACGGAATCTCGGGATGTAAAGCCCGTTGGCTCTCCTGCCGTAGTAGTATTTGTCTTCGTATCCTTCGACCCGGCCCCTCGCCCCGCAACGGAAATGATGGTCCATAGCATTGTGCCCTAATTCACCACTGCTACTTCCCAATCCACCTTCCCACACGTCTGTAGCAGAATTCATTAAAATCCACGTGGAGTTAAAAGCCGACGCACAAACAAACACTATTTTTGCGAAATACTCATACGTTTGATTGGTTTCGGCATCCAGCACCTCTACACCTTTTGCTTTCTTGGTATCCTTATCATACAGGATACGGGTTACGATAGAAAACGGGCGAAGTGTTAAATTTCCGGTAGCAACCGCCGCTGGCAGGGTAGACGATTGCGTACTGAAATAAGCTCCAAAATTACAGCCCAACCAACATTGATTCTGATATTGGCAGTTGACCCGTCCTTCGTGAGGTACGGTAAGATTGGCTACCCGCCCCATGATGAAATGCCGCGCTCCCTTGTAGTGCGCTTTAATACGAGCCGCGAGATCTTTTTCAACGACGTTCATTTCCATGGGTGGCAGAAAATCGCCATCGGGCAGCACATCCAAACCGTCACGATTTCCACTGATACCGGCCCATTTTTCGGCGTAACTATACCAGGGAGCAATATCTTTATAGCGGATCGGCCAGTCCACGCCGTGCCCGTCTTTTATGTTTGCTTCGAAATCTAAATCGCTGAACCGGTAACTTTGCCGACCCCACATTAACGAACGACCGCCTACATGGTAGCCGCGATACCAGTCGAAACGCTTTATTTCCACGTAAGGACTTTCCTTTTCATTGACCCAGAAGTCAAGGTTCTTTTCATTTAGCGGATAATCTCTTTTTAATACAGGATAATCTTCGATCATCTGTTGTGTGCGTCCGCCCCGATGCGGAAATTCCCAAGGATGTTTCGTCGCGGCGGGATAATCCTTCACATGCTCAACATTACGGCCACGTTCGAGCATGATGGTCTTTAGCCCTTTCTGCGTCAATTCCTTCGCAGCCCAACCCCCACTAATTCCTGATCCGATAACAATCGCATCATATACATTATCAGCCATAGTTGTTATAGTTTTGTTTAGTTTTATTAGTCAACGCTTTTACCTCTTAAAGGTATTATATATGACGTTATTATTCAAATTTTATTATCATCCTTTACATCTATAAGGTGGGTTTAGCTTGCTTTTCCTTAAAGAATAGCCCAAATAAAAATAACACGACAGCGGCTATTCCGGCGGGAACCAACCAGACATTTCGCCAGAACGGGTCGTTTGTGGGGTTTGCTTGGTAATATTCGCTAACGAATCCGGCCACCCAAAACCCGATCAATTGTCCAATTCCATACGTTGCAAGCGTAATCAGCCCCTGTGCCGAACTTTTATATCGCTCGCCAGCTTTTGCATCGGTATAGATCTGACCAGAGACAAAGAAAAAGTCATAGCATATACCATGCAATGCAATCCCCAGAATCAACATATAAGAAAGTTCACCGGCATTGCCGTACGCGAATAACAAATAGCGCAACGCCCAGGCCAACATGCCGAGCATGATGGTATTTTTAAATCCGAACCGACTGAAAAACACTGGAAGTAATAGGAGAAAAAAAGCTTCCGAAAACTGGCCAATCGTCATCTTGCCGGTCGGGTTCTCCAAACCGGTTTCGTTGAGAAACTGGTTGGCATATTGGTAGTAAAAAGCGAGTGGTATGCAGATAAGAACGGACGACACAAAAAACATTAGAAAGTTCTTATTAGCCAATAATTTTACTGCGTCTAATCCCAATAGCTCCGATATTCCACTTTTCTCACTTATCGATCGTTTAACGGGAGGAGTTTTGGGCAGACTGAAACTAAATAATCCCAATATGAGGGAAGCAACACCAGCCATCAAAAAGGTATATTTCAGCAGTCCCTCTCCAGCGTCCCACTTAAACACATAGCTAATGGATAGCCCCGCAACGATCCAGCCAATGGTACCGAAAACACGTATAGAAGAAAACTGCTTTTCGGGATTAGAAATCTGCCTAAACGATATGGAATTAACCAGCGCCAACGTAGGCATGTATAAAATCATATAAACCAATACATACGGATAAAATAAGCCTACATTGGGCGCATTATACATCTGATACATTAAAAAAGCCCCAACGAGATGCAATACACCTAAAATCCGCTCTGCATTAAAATAGCGATCGGCAATCAGCCCAATGATAAATGGGGCAATAATCGCTCCCAACGATTGCGTAGAAAACACGCTTGCTTTTTCAAGCTCTGAGGCCTGAAGATTTTGGCTCAAAAACGTACCCAAAGTCACGAACCATGCTCCCCAAATAAAAAATTCAAGGAACATCATAAAAGAGAGTTTAATCCGTATCAGCGTGCTCATATAGGATCGCAAATAATGGGCTTTGATTCCTAGTAAACAGATCAAAAATTATCTACTTCACGGTATGCCGCAATCAGTTTCACTTCTCCCTCTTTGCCTCCCATAGATTTGCCATGCTCCATACCAACCACTCCCCGATAGCCCTTATCGTAAATGTGCTTAAACAAATTCTTGTAATTAATTTCGCCTGTCGTAGGTTCGCGTCGTCCCGGATTATCTCCGGTTTGAAAATATGCGATCTCGTCCCAGCAACGATCAATGTTCGCAATCAAATCGCCCTCATTGCGCTGCATGTGATATACGTCGTACAAAATCTTGCACGAGGGGCTGTTTACCCCCTTACAAATCAAGTAGGTCTGTGTAGAAGTGCGTAAGAACAGATCTGGCGTATCACTTAAGGGTTCCAATACCATAATGATGCCATGCGGTTCCAATATTTCTGCTCCACGCCGCAGCGCCTCAATGACGTTCGCCGTCTGGATATCCAATGGAAGATTGCGGGAAAAATCCCCAGGTACGACAGTTGTAAATTTGCCGCCGCACCGCTTAGCCAACTCTACAGCTTGGTGGCATCCCTTCAGGAATATATCCACATGTTCTTGTTTGCCTGCCGTTAAGGTATTGGCTCCATTCCCCCCTTTATTAAGAACAAACACGCCCATGGTCATTCCCAATTTCGCCAATAGTTTCCCGATTTGTTCTTGTTCCGTAACAGAGCGCCCCGAAAAGCCGTTGTCCTCGATACCCCGAAAACCGTGGTCATACGCAAACTGAATCTGGTCAAGGATATTTTTTCCAGCGTGGTTCTCAAACTGTCCCTGATGCGGGCCATAATTTAACTTAAAAGGCTTATTGTCTTGCCCGTTGGTCGTACGATCTTCTTTTGCGTACAACGAGCTACCACTGACAACCGCCCCCGTTGCCAATAGTGAATTTCGTAGGAATTGAGCTCTTTTCATTAGAAAATAATTATTCAATTTAATTGTTTGCTTTCGATGGCATTAATCATGCTATATCCGTTGCACCCTGCCAATGGACGCTGACATCGCGGGTTTCATTTGTGAGTAGCCAATAATCTTTTAAATCCAGCACTCATGGTATCGCGAACGATTCCTGATGCGTCCTTATAAATCATAAAAACCTCCACTTTCTTGCGCTTGTTTACAAACGCAATGGCTTCGTCGGCTTCCATAGCCATTATCACGTTGTCGTAGCCATCAGCAGACATCGCATCTTCCGTGTAGATTGTCGCACTAATAATCCCGGTATTAAATGGGTATCCCGTTTTGGGATCAATGTGGTGGGAAACCTTCCGGTTCCCATCTCTTAAAAACTTTCGGTAGTTGCCGGCAGTGGTAATGGCTCCTTTTCGTATTTCCATCACCTCGTTGATTGCCACATCGTGATCTCCTTCGAAGGGTCGTTCAATCCCGATACGCATCGGTGAGCCATCAGGTTTGGGCCCCTTCACTCGCAATTCGCCCCCAAGTTCCACAATATAATGCGCGATTCCATATTGTTCCAACAACCCAGCCAATACATCGACGCTATATCCTTGGGCAATACCATTTAAATCAATTTGTACACATGGATCCGTTTTTTCCAGTCGACGGCCTTTGAGCCGTATTTTATCCATGCCCACGCAAGCCATCACCCGACGTACCTCACCGCTGTCCGGGAAATGGCTAATCCCTTTAACACCAAATCCCCAGAGTTGTACCAGCGGGGCTACCGTGACGTCAAAAATCCCTTTACTATCCCGGTATATCGAAAACGATTTCTTAAGTACGTTATAAAAATGATTATCCAACTCGAAACGCCCTTGCCCGGCATTTATTTTATTGATAAGCGAATAAGGTTTATACAGCGACATGGAACTGTCAATGACGTTCAATACACTATCCACGGAATGTTTAAGGATACAACTGTCCTTAGCGTAATAGGTAACGGTGTAATCTGTACCCTGTGCATATCCAGTGATCGTGTATTTTGTTAGATTTCCGGTAGTTTTGCCTGCCCAAGAAAAAAAGCAGGCAAAACCAATCAGCGGAAATATCCATGTTGTTTTCACTACAATACAACCGTTTGGCCGGGTATCGCATAGGGATAGAGCCCATTTTCATCAGGCAAAACCTTCGGTAGTGCATCCCAAGCAAAGCGCTCGGGCATTAGATCAACATTAGATTTCAGTGCGTCGTCCCATTTGATAACCTGACCTGAATACGTAGCCAATCTACCAATAATTCCGGTAAGGGTACTATAAGCTCCGTATTCAGCATTATCAAATTTGTATTCACCCTTTGAAATCGCGTCGAATAGCTCCACATGTTCATGTTGGTAGGGATTCGCGTTACCTCGTTTGGGATGGTTATAGAGTTCGTTGCCTTTCGAATCCCATAGAATCGCATCGTTTGCTGCAGATAGGTAGATTCGTCCCTTCGTTCCCTGGAATGTTTCGTCTACCCGATTGGAAGTTCCTTCAAAATGCCGGCATTGACTATATATGACCGAACCATCCGCATAGGTAAGTTCTACTGCATGGTTATCATAAATTTCACCATATTCCTTTCCTGTTCGCCAAGCCCGGCTTCCGGTTCCCTGAATAGATACCGGATAACTCCCTTTCACCCAGTTGGCGACATCAATGTTATGCACATGCTGTTCGACGATATGGTCTCCGCAAAGCCAATTGAAATAATACCAGTTGCGCATCTGATATTCCATTTCGGTCTGTTCCGGTTTACGCGGACGTACCCACACACCGCCGCTGTTCCAATACACTTGTCCCGAAACGATATCGCCAAGTGCGCCATCCTGTATGCGCTTTATGGCTTCACGGTAATTCGCCTGGTATCGACGCTGCAAGCCAACCACGACGTTGAGCTTTTTGCGTTTCGCCTCTTCTGCGGCGGCCAGTACACGTCGTACCCCTGGGATGTCTACGGCAACCGGCTTCTCCATGAAGACATGTTTACCCTGGCGTACCGCCTCCTCAAAATGGATGGGTCTGAATCCAGGAGAAGTAGCCAAAATTACTACATCGGCCAGTGGAATCGCCTTTTGATATGCATCAAATCCAACGAACTTATGATCTTCCGGCACATCAAGCTTATCGGCATGGCGCTCGGCTAGCTTATTGTACGCTTCGTCCAACCGATCCCTAAAGGCATCTGCGAGCGCTACGATCTTGATGTTGGCACCGGAGGCAATGGCGTCAAAAGTTGCACCTGTACCCCGACCTCCGCACCCTACGAGCACGACCTTGATGGTATCATCTACACTTGCATGAGCACCCACGAAAGGTATACCGCTGAGCATGGCACCACCTGCCAACACAGCCGAAGTCTTAAGAAAATCCCGGCGTTGTCCGCCTACGCTTTTTTTATCCATTTTTATTTTAGTTTATCTTATGGTTACTACTTAATAATCTTCTATGGGTGCTTTGTCATAGTATGCCATGATCTCTGCCTCTGATGGTGGATTCAACGGACGTACCAAACGAAGACCGATAAAAGGCGCTTCGGGGAACCACCAATTGCTTTTGGGGATCTGGGGGTCCAGTTGTTTCCAAAAAGGATCGGAAGGCAAACGGGAAGCTGATCGTACATTCTTTGCATCGTCTTCAAACGATCCTCCCCGGATTACGTGGGGATAAAGTTTCTCGGGAACCGCAATTGGATTCTCCGCAACCTTCCCGTTAAACTGTTGGTAAAAATCCTCCACATATTGATCGTAGGTCCACTCAGCCACATTGCCATGCATATCATAAAGTCCCCAAGCATTGGGCTGCTTTTGTCCTACTTCATGGGTTCTACCACCGCTGTTATCCTTATACCAAGCATGCTCTTCCAACTGAGAGGCATCGTTGCCAAAATAATATTCCGCCTCACTTCCAGCGCGACAAGCGTATTCCCACTCGGCTTCCGTAGGCAACCGATAGAATACGCCTGTACGTATATATAACCACTTGCAAAATTGGATGGCATTATACTGGGTCATTGCCAATGCGGGATGGCCATCCTTTCCCATTCCAAATGTCATATCAAGGTACGGCTTCGTGGGGCGGGTAACTGCATCAACTTTCGCCGGGATGGTTCCCCCACTCTGTACGCGTTCGAAGTCTTTATATACAAAAGGTTCAAACAAATTCCAGGTAACTTCATAGGTGCCCATCCAAAAAGGAGCGACCTTAACGCGATGTACGGGCTGCTCGTCGGGATTGCCTTTTGTACTTCCCATTGAGAACTCACCGCCTGGAATTGCTTCCATTGTAAAGCTAAGCGACGTGCCTTCAACTTGTTGGGTATACGGTTTGAAATTTTCCTGAGCTATTGCATGGCTAGCCAATAACGGGACGGCAAAAAATAAGGATCTAACAGACATTCCAGCTATAATCAATCAAAAAATTGGTGGCTGAATTTAGTGTCTTTTTGTTTAAATGCAAAATATAAGGTTTTTTTTAACCTATTTTCTATTGGCATTCCGCTCTAAAATACCGCGCCAACATGGCCAAAAACCCGCCTAACGTGTAAACAATACACTAGGGGAAATTTTCGCCCGTGTGGAAAACTTTTTAAAAGACCGAAAGCAGATTCCTTCGATACGGGTGCCAAAATGCACAATTAGGGTAAACTACTTCCCGTTTTGCATTCCGCCAATTGCCTTGGCAATTGGATAGCATTGCCTACTTTGAGTGATTGCACAGGATTATTTGGTATGGTAAGATAAAGATTCTCTTGGACAATCAGATAAAAAAAACATCGCTGATATAAAATATCAGCGATGTTGACCTAACTTCCCCTTTAAAAGACATCAGTATTTAGGAGGGCCCACGATATTAAATAGCTATCCTTAGAGTTTACGTTTCACTTCAACTTGTTCGTACGCCTCTATAATGTCGCCTACTTTTATGTCGTTAAAATTTTGAATATTCAATCCGCATTCATATCCGGCAGATACTTCTTTTACATCATCTTTGAACCGCTTCAGTGACGCCAATTGCCCGGTATAAACCACCACACCGTCACGGATCACGCGGATACTGTGATTGCGGTTAATTTTGCCATCCAACACCATACAGCCCGCAATCGTTCCTACTTTGCTGATCTTGAAGGTTTCGCGGATTTCCACGTTGGCCACAATCTTTTCCTCGTACTTCGGCTCCAACATTCCTTCCATGGCGGCTTTGACCTCTTCGATAGCATCGTAGATAATTGAATACAAGCGGATGTCGATTTGTTCGTGTTCGGCTAGCTTGCGGGCTCCCGTAGATGGCCTGACCTGGAAGCCGATGATGATCGCATCGGAAGCCGAAGCTAATAATACATCCGATTCTGAAATCTGACCAACGGATTTATGGATGACGTTCACTTGAATCTCCTCGGTCGACAATTTGAGCAATGAATCGGATAACGCTTCAATTGACCCATCCACATCACCCTTGACAATCACATTTAGTTCCTTAAAATTACCAATAGCCAAGCGTCTACCGATTTCATCCAAAGTGATATGTTTCTGGGTTCGCAATCCCTGTTCACGTTGCAATTGCAATCGCTTATTAGCTACCTGCCGCGCATCTGCTTCGCTCTCCATCTCGTAGAACTTATCGCCTGCGGTGGGCGCACCAGCCATCCCCAGTATCTGCACAGGCGTTGACGGTCCAGCTTCGGTCACTTTCTGTCCGCGTTCATTGTATAGTGCCTTCACTTTTCCGCTATGCGAGCCTGCAAGAATCGGGGCGCCTACACGAAGTGTACCCGACACTATCAACACAGTAGAAACAATCCCTCGCCCTTTATCGAGGCTGGCTTCGATAACGGAACCGACAGCACGCTTCTTCGGATCTGCTTTCAGTTCCAGCAACTCGGCTTCAAGCAATACTTTCTCAAGCAGCAAATCCACATTCTGACCCGTCTTACCGGATATCTCCTGGCACTGGTATTTACCGCCCCAATCTTCTACCAAAATGTTCATCGCCGACAATTGCTCACGAATCTTATCGGCATTAGCACCAGGTTTATCAATTTTTGTAAATGCAAACACAATCGGAACGCCTGCCGCCTGGGCGTGGTTAATTGCTTCCCTTGTTTGCGGCATTACGGCATCATCTGCAGCAATTACGATGATTGCAATATCGGTTACTTGCGCACCCCGCGCACGCATTGCGGTAAATGCTTCGTGTCCGGGTGTATCTAAGAACGTTATTTTCCGCCCATCATCAAGCGTCACCTCATAAGCCCCGATGTGCTGCGTTATTCCTCCGGCTTCTCCGGCAATTACGTTCGCTTTCCGAACATAATCGAGCAACGACGTCTTACCGTGGTCAACGTGTCCCATAACTGTTACAATAGGTGCACGGGGCACCAGATTATCCGGATTGTCGGATTCTTCCAGTTCGGTATTCTCTTCGTCTTCCGGCTTGACAAATTCGATTTCATAGCCAAATTCATCTGCTACAATCGCAATGGTTTCCGCGTCCAAGCGTTGATTGATAGAGACAAACAGCCCAAGGCTCATGCAGGTCGCAATGATCTGTGTTACCTGTACCCCCATCATGTTAGCAAGATCATTTGCAGTCACAAACTCGGTTACCTTCAGCACCTTAGACATCATTTCCTGCTCCAACGCCGCTTCCTCGGCTGAATGTGCTATATCGTCGCGCTTTTGGCGACGGAGTTTCGCCCGTTGGGCAAACTTGCCCGACTTCCCGGCTCCGCTAAGACGCGCAAGGGTTGCTTTGATTTGATCCTGTATTTCTTTTTCAGATGGTTCTTCTCTAGTTTCGGTGGCATGCCGGGGTTTACCTTTGAAATCCGGCCGTCCCTTGCCTCCACCTTGAGGCGGTACATTCGTTCCCGGTCGTTGGGGCGCGTTTGCTTTATCTTTACGCTTACGCTTGCGCTTATGGTCATGCGCTGATACGCCTGATGAACTGGAAGAAGAGGCAACCGGCTTTTCTTTGGGCTGGTGAGCGGCCAAATCGATACGTCCAACCACGTTCGGTCCTGCCAACCGTTGCGCACGTGCTCGTATTACTTCGTTTTGTGGTTCCGGTGCTTGCTCCTTTGCTTTCGGTGGAACCTGCGGTGCCACCTCCTCTTTGACAGGCATCGGTGGCTGACTCTCTTCGACAACCGGCTTGTCCTGGACCGGTTCCTTTTCCTGCGGTTGCTCCGTTGGACTTGACGGTTGTTGGTTTGCCGCCACAGGTTCTTCCTTCACTACCGGCGGCTCGGTCTGCGCAGGTTCTTGCTTTTCCTCTTGCTTCTCCTCCTTTGGCGTTTCCTTTTGGGGTCGCCCCCCGCGCAGGTTATCCAAATCAATTTTGCCAACGATCTTCATGCCAGACACGTGCGGCTTTTCCTCAGCCTTCACAGGTTCTTTATCCGTTGCTTTTTCCGGTTCAGCCGCTTGCCGGAGATCGGGTGTAAATGAACCTGTATTCTTTATCAGAATTTCTTCAGCATCATTATCTCGTTGCGGTTTGGGCATAACAGGTTCTGCGGGAGATTCTTCACGACGGATTTTGCCAATGATAATCTGATTGGCTTCCTCCTTCACAATCTTATCTCCCTGGAATTCCCGCAAGAGAACATCGTAAGTCTCGCTATCCAATTTGGTTCCCGGTTTTGGCTCAACATCGTAACCGTTCTTAACCAGAAAATCTACAGCGGTACCAATACCAATGTTCAATTCTTTTGCTGCTTTCAGTAATGTTATGCTCTTTCCTTCTGACATTTAATTTATTTATCTCCTGTTTTGTACAAAAGTATATTTTTTTAAGCGTTTATTGGCAAATAATTAAAAAACGAGCCAATTATTCAAATTCAGCTTGTAACACCTGAATAATCTCATGGATCGTGTTTTCTTCCAAATCCGTACGTCTCACCAAATCGTCGACGGAGAGTGCCAATACAGACTTCGCGGTATCCAGACCAACGCGTTTCAACTCATCGATGATCCAGCCATCAATTTCGTCGGCAAATTCCTCGATATCCACGTCTTCTTCCACTTCTTCGGCCTCCCGATATACGTCAATTTCATAACCTGTCAGCTTACCTGCGAGCTTGATATTATGCCCGCCGCGACCGATCGCCAGCGAAACCTGATCTGATTTTAGATATACCGCAGCCGTTTTATGTTCGTCATCAAGTTTAATGGAACCAATCCGAGCGGGGCTTAATGCCCGTTGTATATACAGCTGGGTATTATTCGTATAGTTGATTACGTCGATGTTCTCATTTCTAAGTTCACGGACGATACCGTGGATCCGGGATCCCTTCATACCTACGCATGCCCCTACAGGATCAATACGGTCGTCGTACGACTCCACGGCAACTTTAGCTCGTTCACCGGGCTCACGTACAATTTTCCGAATAGTGATCAGGCCGTCGAATATTTCCGGAACTTCCAATTCAAATAAACGCTGTAAAAATTCAGGTGCAGTACGCGATATGATAATCCGGGGATTAGCGTTTACCATCTCGACCTTATGAACCACGGCCCGGATACTATCCCCCTTTTTAAAGTAATCCGCCGGAATCTGTTCGGTTTTTGGCAGGATCAACTCATTTCCATCGTCATCCAGCACCAGCGTTTCCTTTTTCCAAATCTGATATACTTCGCCCGTAATCAATTCCCCCTCGCGATCCTTGTACTTTTTGAATACTTCATCCTTCTCCAATTCCAGAATCTTTGAGACAAGGGTCTGTCGCGCAGCCAAAATGGCCCGGCGGCCGAAGCTTTCCAAGGTAATCTCCTCAATGTAATCATCGCCTACTTCCAAATCCGGATCGTATTTCCGCGCGTCGGCCAATTCGATCTCCAAATCATCGTCCTCCGAAAAGCCATCTTCAACGACCACCCTTGTGCGCCAGATTTCCAAGTCCCCGTTATCCGGGTTGACAATGACGTCGCAATTTTCATCGGTCCCGTATTTTCTACGGATCATGCTCCGGAAAACCTCTTCCAACACACTGATGACAGTAGGGCGGTCTATGTTTTTGAACTCTTTAAATTCTTGAAAAGAGTCAATCAAATTGATATTGTTACTCATTTTATTTAAACGAAATTAACACCTTTGTTGTCTTAATACTTTCAAACGGGATTGTGCTTTGGTGTTCGACAGCCTTCTTCCCTTTCTCCTTTATTTTTTCCTTTATGATAATCTGATCATCCGTAACCTCTACCAGCTCTCCTTCCTTGGCCATCCCCTCATTCAATAAAATCTGCACATTCCGTCCTATATTTTTTCGGTATTGCCGCACGGAAGCAAGGGGGGTATCGATACCGGGCGAAGAAACCTCTAGTCGATAGGCATGGCCAACCGCATCCGTTTCCTCCAGCTCAAATCCGACATAGCGACTGATCTCAGCGCACTCCTGTATCCCTATTCCTTGATCGCCATCTACAAGCACCTCCAATCGGCCGCCGGGATGCATTTTCACCCCCACTAAAAAGAGATCTTCCCGATCGGCAATTTTTGCCTCTACCAACGTTCTTACCTTATCTTCTATAGATCGTGACATTCTTTTACAATGTGAACCATTAAAAAAGGGGACTATTGCTGTCCCCTCTCTTCCAAGATGATGCAAAGATAAGTAAAATGTTTGACAAATAAAAATCTGCGGAATCTGCTATTCCCGTTTATCCACCACATGGCTAATGGTCTTTTGCATTTGGGCCATCATGGCTGTCAGCGTTTCCATGGTAGGCTCCGGATTCGGTTCGGGCAGCTGAGTGCTGATGTACGCTTTTGCTTTCCATATTTCCAAGATATCCGCCGCCGGCACCCAATAGGGTTCGTATGTTTTGTTGTCCGACAATAATTTTAAACCCTTCTCTTCTTTATACTTGAAAGCAATCCGTTTATACACCACGCCGTCATTTCGGGAAATTACGACATACGTCTGTCCAGGTTTCACCTCATTCCAATTTTCGACATACTCCGCAATCACGACACTCCCGGGATGTAGCGGAAGCATAGAGTCTCCTTTGATTTCAAAAGCGCGATACGTACCTTGCCTGAACATGGGGAGGTTAAACTTAGGCAAATCCGCTATATATTCAGGATCTGCATAGCCATTAAGGTATCCCGCACTGGCCTTCACAGGAACCAGCTGAATGTTTTCCCGATCGTCTCCGTCCACGGTGACACTTAAAACCCTGACATTGGCGGCATTGCCCCGAGGCGTAGGTTTCCACTTATCGTTAATCGTTTCATTTGCCAACTCATCCATCGTCAACTCATAGAAATCGGCAATTTTCTTTAGCAATTCATATTTAGGTTCGGCCCGACTTTCTTCATAAGCTCCCACCGACGCGCGTTTGATTCCCATTTCATCCGCAAACTGTTGCTGGGTAAGCTTCTTTTTTTTGCGAAGGTATTTAAGATTGTTAGCAATCGTAGACATAAAGTTTAAAATAAATTTGGATTCACTAAATTAATTAGTATTATTGTGCCAATAAAGTTAGCAATTATTCTTTAAGTACAAAAATATAATCGTTAAATATTTTTTCACATCATGAATACGTTTGTTTATATCCTTACCGACTGTAACCGTACCTGCCTGCATGTTGGATTGTCCAGCGACCTTAATAAGGCGATAAATAGCGCTAAATGTCTTTCTGGATTTTTCCTAAGTGGTTGTTCAAAAGTTTCCAGATTGGTATATCAGGAATCGCTGCCCTCCGAGGAAATGGCGTTAAGGAGATTTCAGGAATTGAGCGGTTATACCCGCATGCAAAAGGAGCGTCTCATTCGTAAATACAATCCGAACTGGATAGATCTAAGTACCGGTATTACAAATCACCGATCTATCCCATCAACGATCACACCACTTCGTGCCGAGTTATATACCTCTTACCAACCCGGCGCAAAATTAAGCCCGAACGTTCCGAAGCGCACATCGGTCCGTTGAAATGGAAATGCATAATAAGGCTCCAAGATCATGGCTCCAAATAAATTGACGCGTAAAGAGAGGCCCGCGCTTAACGCCGGTACGCGTTCGTAAACGTCTATAGACTGTCCGCCTGGACCCTGAATGGTTTCTATAAATCTTGGCGTACTCCGAAAAGCAACCTTGGAATCACTGTTCCAAGCCAGTCCAGCATCAAAAAATAAATTCAAGTCGGAAAATAACATACCTGACCGTATGGCGGCCAATTTTTCGGGACCGGTAAAAGGCAATCTCACTTCGAAATTAAACACCGCAATACGTGTTCCCATCAAGCTATTAAAATTAAACCGTTCGTCTTGTGAACTTCTAAATGATGCACTTTCATATCCTCGGATTAGGTGGGGATACCCCAAAAATAATGGGTAAAGTGCGTTCTCATGGCGACCGGCCCGCATATATGTGTAGGCCCTTGCGGCAATGGTAACTGGCTGGTACCGATTGTATTTACGTACATCAAACGTATACGCCGTAAAGTTGTAGTCGCCGAAGTACTGTTCGGCTCCCACCCGATAGCGATATCCCTGCAAAGGCGCCGCGATACCAAAAACGGCATTATCTCCGACAAAAGACGTATTTATTTGTTGAATGACAAACGCATTGAAATTGCCCCCGAACAGTTGGCTTGCTTCCTCATTAGATACTTTATCCCTACCGCCATAACCATAGATATAGCTTTGCCACCACCGATCTACGCGGTAACTGTATCGAGCAATTGCGCCGCCCACTTCAAATCGATGGTTTCGGGAGAATGGATAGGCACCGAACGCTTCGGCTTGTTGTTGAAATGTCCGAATCATATAAGTGTCCAGTATGAGCTCATCGCCATTTCCCACGTCACGAGTACTATAAAATGAGTAACCCGACATATACGGTATATGCGAAATTGCGCCGCCCCAATTGATTCGGCTTTTTTGGTTAATATAAGCGACCTGTCCTCCGAAATCGTAAATCTCGCCATTGATGGACAACGCTGCAAAAATCTGATTATGCCCCAAGATGTCCGAAAACATACCTTGGATACCACTCGCAATTCCGGCCCCGTATCGGCTACCGACAGCCAATCCCATACCGCTATTTGCCAGGTAATCCAGCTTAAAGTTCGGCTTATACGGAACCTCTGAAATCCGGTTGTCACCGATTCGCTGAAACAGGTTAAAATTATTTAAATTGGCATTGACAACATCAACGCCGAGATTCTCCGGTGGGGGAAGCATTGCTGCGTCAAAATTCACTACATAGGGGTCCACTTCCACGCCCTCAAAATCAGCTTCTTTGGCATAATAAAGCGAGTAGGCATTATTACGGAAATACGAGTACAAGACATCTCCTTCCGCCGATAGGCTCAGCGCAGGAGAATATTCGGTAATGCCGCTTATACCCGTAAAATATTGAGTTAAACGTTCTACTTTCCTGCTCTTCACCGTATACCGGTACAGGTTGCGGAAACCGTCACTATTGGAAAGAAAGTAAACCTGGCTGTCATCTGCCGAAAATTGGGGGTTGAGATTATTCGCTCCTTGAAATACGTCGATATTGGTGATCGCCTTTGTTTCAAGATCAACGATTGCCATATTCATCGGGATGTCTACGCTCCTGGAATCCGATTGCAATGACACTCGATCCGTGCTGAAAACAATTCGCTTTCCGTCGCGTGAAAAGCTAGGCTGATAATCCGAATATTCATCGTTTGTTAACTGCGTAAGTTGTTTGGTTGCGACGTTATAAAGATAAATGTCGCTGTAGCCATTTTTTAATCCAGAAAATGCAACGGTTTCCCCATCCGGTGACCACGCGATGTTGGCAAACTCGGTGATGTCGCCCATTGCCTCCAACATAAGCTGTTTACCCGTTTCGACATCGACCACCATTAGTTTACTCTTGCCCCTGCTGAACACACTGAACGCAAACTTTCGGCTGTCGGGAGAAAATGCACCGGACGACTCGATAAAGCTGTATTCGTCAATGTCTTCATTGGTTAGTTTGCTGCTCAGTTTCCGGATGTTACCGCCGGTATGGGCATCGGCCAGGAACAAGTCAATACTGAAAAGGTTTTTTTCCGATAAAAATGCCATGTGTTTGCCATCCGGGGAAATCGCGGGAGATACGTTCATACGCCCCGAATTCCCACTGTTGATCACCGAACGTCCCACCGGGGTTACCGCGGTATCGATAGGTAAACTGCGGTAGGTATTTTCCATCGTATTTCTCCACAAATTGGAAAGTGTTTGCGCATCGTACCCAAATATCCGCCTGATTGCCATTTCATACCCATACATAGCTGTGGCTTTGAACAATGGCATAATGACCGTGTCGCCATAAGTAGACCCCAGATAGGCCCAAAATGCCTGTCCATAACGGTACGGAAAATACCGATTGGGGTTTTCGGACATCGCACGCAGTGATGGAATATCGTGATTTAAATACGCGTCACGCATCCACATCGCCGTAAAGGCATCTTTTTTCCCTATGGAAAAGTACTCTGCCATCCCTTCAACCATCCACAGCGGAATATTACCGATATTCTCCAAGCGAGTGGAATCGCCGCCCTCTATCAACGAACGATACTGAAATGCGTGTACCAATTCGTGCCCAAGTACGTGTCGGGTTTGGTGATTGATCTGCATGACCGGAAAAACTACACGGTTTTTGAATGCTTCCGTCACCCCGCCGGTTCCTACCCCAATCTCGCCTTGTATAGTCGTGGTTTGCTGAAATTCGGGATGGTTACTATATAAAATCAGCGGATTCTTTCTCAAAAACGTGTCCCTGAATACCTGTTGGTGCAACTCATACCATACCTCGGCATCCTTAGCGATCCACCTCACCATCGAATCATTTTCGAGGTAATAGTGAAGATCAAAATGAGGGGTTTGGTATACGTTGAATTTTAGCGACTTATACCGCATTTTATTCTGGCCGAAGTACTGAGCTTGGACATTCCCAGCAGTCAGACCGAGGATGATAAGACCGAAAACATTTAGCGCAACGAGCCGGATAAATCGATTGAGGTAAGTCATGGAAACGGGTGTATAATTACAACGTAAAATTAGAACGAATATCGGTGAAAAAGTTTAATTATTAACAACATATTATTTTCGCCATTTCAATCTTCTTGCGGCGCCAGTGTTGAATTTTCCAGTTGTTCACCTATTTCTTCAACATTTATGGGGATTTCCAACGGTGTATCGGGTAGGCGAAGTGGCGTAAGGCTGTCCAACGACAAGCTATCAGGTCGTGGCAAACGGGGACTTGGACAATTATATTTTCTGGTGATCTCCACCACAGGTTCAGGAAAAGGACCGTACTCATAATCGAGTACGTCATCATGGTAAACTTTCTCCATAAACTTACCAAATACCGGCAGGGCCGTCCGAGAGCCTTCACCCGTCTGTGAATTCCTGAAGTGGATACTCCGCTCATCGCATCCAATCCAGACGCCGGTAACCAGGTCTTTGGTTACCCCCATATACCATCCATCCACGTAATCCGATGAAGTACCAGTTTTTCCGCCGATCTGGTTATTGTTTTTCCATAAATCCCATTCCCACAAACCTTGAGAAGTACCTTCCGGTTCCTCCATACTTCCCCTGAGCATATATCCCATCAGCCAGGCAACTTCTTCACTGATCGCTTGTGTGACTGTTGTTTTAAACGTAGCTACAGTTTTCCCATTAAAGTCCACTATTTTCGACACAAGCAAGGGCTCCAGACGTTGCCCCCTATTCATAAACGTGGCATAGGCGTTTACCATTTCAAACACATTGACGTCATTCGATCCCAGGCTCACGGACGGAACTGAAGCCAACGGACTGGTAATGCCACAACGGTGAGCGGCGTCGACGACCTTATCCCACCCGACTTCCTCGGTTATTTGCGCCGTGATCGAATTGACTGATCGCCCCATGGCCCAACGAAGGGACATCTCGCGACCGCTAAATACCCAATCTGCATTTTTAGGTTCCCAGATCTTTTCTTCTCCATTTTCTGTATAAGCAACGCGCACATACTTATCCGTATATTTATCGCAGGGCGATTTACCGGCTTCCAACGCCGCCAGATAGGCAAACGGTTTAAACGTAGAACCGGCCTGACGTTTCGCTTGAACCACGTGATCATACTTGTAATATCGGTAATTGATTCCGCCCACCCAAGCTTTAATCTCGCCGTTATAAGGATCCATAGACATCAATCCTGCATTTAGCATTTTGGCATAATGGGCCAATGAATCCAACGTTGAATACTGCACTTCTTTAAGCCCGTCCCATGTAAATACTTCCATTGCCTTAGGGATGTTTAAATAATGGTATATACTATCTCGATTGCTGGAATAAGTCTTCACCAATTGCTGATAATAAGGAGTTTGTTCGGCCAATTTTTCCAAAAAACCTTCAATGACGTTCCCTTCGGCGTCCCGCCAGGGCAATTCGCCTTGCCATGCATTTTCCAACCGCTGTTGTAAAATTCGCATCTGTTCAGCCACAGCGTCTTCGGCGTGCTGCTGCATACGGGAATCGATGGTTGTATAAATCTTCAGTCCGTCCACGTACATGTCATACCCGTTTTCCTCACACCACGGGGCCAGCCAACGCTCTACTGCCGTCCTTAAATATGAGTCACCGCTGCCCAATTCGTCAACTTCGCCTAGGTGCAACCCCAGATCGGCGGCTTTTGCTTCGTTATACTCAGTCTCTGATAGGAATCCGGCTTTTTGCATCTGAGCCAATACCACATTACGCCGCTCAAGCGATCGGTCAGGGTTACGAATTGGGTTATAAAGCGTTGTTCCCTTGAGCATACCGATGAGCACGGCCGCCTCAGCTGGGGTTAAACTTTTGGCTTCCTTATTGAAATAACGGCGAGCTACCGTTTTGATGCCATATGCATTATTGCTGAAAGACACCGTATTCAAGTACATCGTGATAATGTCCTTTTTAGAATATTGGCTCTCAAGCTTATATGCAGTCACCCACTCTTTAAACTTGACGACTAAAATATTGATACCAGGTATTTCGCCCAACAACCCAACCGATTGGTTGTACCGGGTTCGATAGAGGTTTTTTGCTAGCTGTTGGGTAATCGTACTGCCTCCCCGTTTATCACCTTGCGCAGTGGACACAATACTCGAGAAGATGGCCCAAAAATCGACTCCGTGATGTTTAAAAAACCGGACGTCTTCCGTGGCAATCAATGCATTAACGACATTTTGTGCAATGCTGTCGTATGGTACCGGCGATCGGTCCTCTTTAAAATACCGGCCGATAAGCACACTATCAACAGTATATACTTCCGACGCAATGTTTTGGATAGGCTTACCAATATCCCTTGATGTGGGAGAATACCCAAATAGCCACAAGAAATTCACCTCCACCATACAGACGAGCATGATCAAGGAATAAACAATAATAATAACGTAACGTATATAGCGGTTGCGTATCTCCTTAAACATCGGGTAAAGATGACGAAATGTTTTGATATAATATACGACTGATCGTCAGATTGTGCTACAATTTCATTGTATTAACCCCTTAAAATCTTATTTTGCAATCGTTTTATTTTAATCATTCTCTTATGGCAAGTATCATTGGAAAATTCGGCGTAACCTCGGGAAAGTCATTTAAACTGGAAAACTATAGGACCGACGACCCGGGATCTATGGAAAAAAAGGAAGCGCTGGCTGACCTCGCCGATTTCCAAACCGAGCTCAAAGAGTACCAGGAACGGCTGTATGCGGAAAATTCCCAAAGCTTATTGATCATTCTTCAAGCTATGGACGCTGCTGGTAAAGACAGTGCTATTGAACACGTGATGAGCGGTGTCAATCCGCAGGGGTGCCAAGTATTCAGTTTCAAGCAACCCACTAGCAACGATTATGAGCATGATTTTCTTTGGCGGCATTACAAAGCACTCCCAGAAAGAGGACGGATAGGCATTCATAACCGGTCTCATTACGAGTATGTATTGGTATGCAAGGTGCATCCCGAATTCAACCTGTCCGAACGGATTCCGGGTTACCGAAATGTCTCTGATTTCGACGACCACTTTTGGGAAGATCGGTACGAGAGCATCCGCCAATTTGAAGCCCATCTGCATCGCAATGGAACCAAAATCATCAAATTTTTCCTTCATGTGTCTAAGGAAGAACAGAAAAAGCGCTTCCTGGACCGAATCGAAGACAAATACAAGAATTGGAAATTTTCTGCATCCGACGTAGAAGAGCGATCGCATTGGGCCGAATATATGAACGCCTACGAAGATGCCATCGCAGCCACGGCGACCCCTGCTTCACCTTGGTATATTATTCCGGCTGACAAAAAATGGTTTGCCCGGTATGCCGTTGGTAAAATTATCGTAGAAACACTGGCAAAGATGGAGCCGGAATTTCCCAAATTACCCGAAGACCAAAAAAACAAACTGAAAACCTACCGGCAAAAATTAACGAAAGAGTGATCAAAAGTGCTTCTTATTTTCACTGATATTTGATTTATCCCAGCGGACGTCTTTGCTTCGGGGTTCGCTACGGATGGGGCAATCCTTGACGCGACAGTAGTGGCAACAGGTCGGTATACAGGGATCTGCATGGACAAACAATTCGGCATTTGCATGTAACTGATTATTTATCAATTGATCAATTGCGGAAACCTCATCGTGTACTTTATCTAAATTGTAATAATTCGGCAACGTAACATGGCAGTCGATATGCAATTCATGTCCGTAACGTTGTACACGCAAGTTGTGCACATCAATCCAATCTTCTTTCCGGTATTCCTGCAAAATATCCGCGACCTTCTCCACCAACGCTGCATCCGATTCATCCATTAAACCGCCAATAGATCGCCGTAATAATTTATAGCCACTGAACAAAATAAATGCACCCAACCCTAAGGACAATACCGTATCGATGCAAATCCATCCGGTGTAATACATTAGGGTAAGGCCTACCAGCAGGCCGACCGTACTATAGGCATCGGTCTGCAGATGTTTTCCGTCGGCATGCAACGTTAATGAATTCAGCTGCGTACTCTGTTTCACCATGAAGGTACCCAACCCAAAATTGACCAGACCGGTAAACGCCAAGAGACCGATCCCCTCCAGCAAGTTTCCGACCGTTTCAGGGAAAAACAGGTTATATACCGCTTTACCTAAAATCAGAACCCCGGCAATGGCAATCAGCCCCCCCTCCAGGAATACTGAAAAAAATTCAACTTTCCCATGTCCGTATGGATGGTTTTGGTCCTTCGGGCGAGCTGCCAAATGAATGCTATAAAAAGCGAAACCGGAGGCCACCACGTTTACGATGCTCTCCATCGCATCGGTCAATATAGCATTGGAACTGGTCAGCAAATACGCCGCGAATTTTATGAGCATCAATAAGATGCCTGTAGCCAACGCAAACCGGATGATATTTTTCTGTCTGTTCAAATCCCAGCGGTAATCCGGCAAAGGTACTAATTCAAATATTAATAGCTATTTTTCAATCTGGAACCATTGTAAAATGTTCAAATTTACCTAAGTTTGCACACCATGAGTATACCATCTATTCTTTCGGACCGGATAAACAATCTTTCCGAATCGGCAACCCTTAAAATGACTAAATTAGGCCGCGAACTAGCTGCCAAAGGCGTTAACGTTATCAGCCTCAGCGTAGGAGAGCCTGATTTTAACACGCCCGACCACGTAAAACAGGCAGCGAAGCAGGCACTTGATGAGAATTACACCCGATATTCTCCAGTTCCCGGTTATCCTGAATTACGGAAAGCCATCGTCAATAAGTTAAAAAACGAAAATAATCTAGACTACGATGTTTCTCAGATTGTGGTCTCCACAGGAGCAAAACAGTCACTTTCTAACGCCATTTTGACGTTGATCAACCCTGGCGACGAAGTGATTATTCCAACTCCTTACTGGGTTTCTTATTCAGAAATGGTTACACTCGCCGAAGGCAGATCCGTGTTTATCAACACCACGATCGATAGCGACTTTAAAATCACACCAGCAGAACTGGAAGCGGCGATTACGCCTAACAGTAAACTGTTTATGTTTTCCTCGCCGTGCAACCCCACGGGAAGTGTCTACACAAAGGAAGAACTGGAAGGATTGGTGCGCGTGTTTGAAAAACATCCGAATATTTACATCATTTCAGATGAAATATACGAGCACATCAACTTCATAGGCAAGCATGAATCCATTGCGCAATTCGACAGCATCAAGGATCGCGTTATTCTTATTAACGGATTCTCTAAGGCATTTGCGATGACAGGCTGGCGCCTCGGTTACCTAGCTGCTAGCAAAGAAATTGCTGCTGCCAATGACAAACTGCAAGGACAGACCACATCCGGCACTTGCTCCATTGCGCAACGCGCGGGAATTGCCGCACTTGAACAAGGACTGGATACCGTTCTCGAGATGAAGGACGCTTTCGAGCGGCGTCGCGAATTGGTATATCGTCTGCTGAAGGATATTCCGGGCGTAAAGACCAACCTTCCCCAAGGTGCTTTTTATTTTTTCCCGGATATTAGCTCATTTTTTGGCAAAAAGGACCCTCAGGGCCAGGTCATCAAAGACTCCGCCGACCTTGCACTTTACCTGTTAAATGAAGCACATGTAGCTACCGTGGGTGGTGATTCCTTTGGCAACAATAATTACATTCGTTTATCTTACGCGGCATCGGACGAAAACCTGAAAGAAGCCCTTCGTCGGATCAAAGAAGCATTGGGAAAACTGGCTTAGTCCAGTTTCCCGCTTTTTTTGCGCCTCCCATCGACACCGACAAACTATTTGCTCCGTATGGCCTCCACAGGATCCATACGTGCGGCCATAGCTGCCGGAATAATTCCGGCTATAAGACCTATAAGGGTGGAAAGAAATACCGTAAGAATTACCATGGAAACGTTGACTACAATGGCAAGGTCAAACACAAATTTGACTAACAACGTCAGCAGATAGACAAAAGAAAGCCCCATTAAGCCCCCAATAAGGCACAGTGCAATCGCTTCGATAAGAAACTGGGACAGTATGAAATAGTTCTTGGCTCCCAGGGATTTCTGTATACCGATAATGTGTGTACGTTCTTTAACAGACACAAACATGATATTCGCAATACCAAAACCACCAACCAATATCGAAAATGCGCCTATTACGCCGCCAGCGATATTAATCACTTTAAACATTGCGTCTAACTGGGCAGTGATGATGGTGGTCTTGTTCAGTGAAAAATCATCTTCCTGTTGGGGCCCCAGTCGATGGATGGACCGCATCACACCCCGTAACTCGCTTTCCGCCTCCTCCAATGAAACATTCGGCAATGCACTTACCATAATGACTGGACCATAACTTCGGATGTTGATCAGGTTGCGTCCTAAATTCAATGGAATCATGATAACATTATCCATTGAGACGTCGAAAATCATCCCCTCTCCTTCTTCCTTGAACACACCGATAACCGTAATCTTCCTGCCCAGAACTTTCAAGGATTTGCCAATGGGATCAATGTTGGGAAACAACCCTTCGGCTATCGTTGCGCCAATAACGGCTACGTTACTTCCCCGGTTTGATTCCGATTCAGTGAAATACCTACCCTCAACAATCTCGAGATCGCGGATGTTGTAGAGTTCATGTGAAGTGGCGGTGACTGTGACACCCGAAACGTTATTATTAAGGTATTGTGCCGTCCGATTTCCGATGTCTATCGAAAACGAAATTGCCTCTGCGGTAGTCATTCTTGACTTCAACGATTCGTAATCACGGAGCGTAGGTTCCGGCCGGTTTACATATTTCCACCACGGAAAATCGGGCCCTCCATCCCAGGGCCATTTCATGACATATATTGTTTTACTGCCGAGCTTTTCAACACTGCTCTCCAGATTTGCCCGTAAGGTATCAACCGCAGAAAACACCCCAATGATAATCAAAATACCGATCGTCACTCCTAGCAGCGACAACAACGTCCGGGTACGGTTTTCTCGGAGCGCCGAAAACGCAAACCCAAAACTCTCGCCAATTAATCGCAGGAACAATACCATATGACCATAGACGGATAATTCCGCCGTTAGTTACAAACGAAGATAAAGTATTTTATACAGACAATAAAGCAGTGGAAACAACATATTATATAATAAATAATTTCGTAACTTTGCACGCTAATTTATACGTATGGCATGCGTAATGCCCCATCTTAAAATTTCACATCAACAATGAAGCTATCACAGTTTAAGTTCAATTTGCCAGAATCCCTGATTGCCAATGAGCCTACCGAAAGCCGCGATGAATCCCGCCTCATGGTGCTTGACCGCAAAACCGGCAAAATCGAACATAAAATATTTAAGGATATTCTGAATTATTTTGATGACAAGGATGTCATGATCCTTAACAACACGAAGGTATTCCCCGCCCGCATGTATGGGAATAAGGAAAAAACCGGTGCCACTATCGAGGTATTCCTGCTCCGTGAACTAAATAAAGAATTGCGCCTATGGGATGTGCTGGTAGACCCTGCCCGTAAAATCCGCGTAGGTAACAAATTATATTTCGGTGACGACGATTTGTTGGTAGCCGAAGTAGTGGACAACACCACATCACGCGGCCGGACCATACGCTTTCTGTTTGATGGAACCGATGAGGAATTTCGTCGAAACATCGAAATTCTCGGAGAAACTCCGCTCCCCAAATACATCAAACGCAAAGCTACTCCCGAAGATAAATTCCGATACCAAACGATATTTGCCAAGCATGAAGGTGCGGTAGCCGCCCCGACAGCCGGCCTGCACTTTAGCCGCGAACTGATGAAACGGCTGGAATTAAAAGGAGTGGAATTTGCGGAGATCACGCTTCATGTTGGTTTAGGGACTTTCCGACAGGTTGAGGTGGAAGATCTTACCAAACATAAAATGGATTCGGAACAGTTTATCATTCCAGAAGAAGCAGCTAAGACGGTGAATAAGGCGATTGACGCCAAACGGCGGGTGTGTGCAGTGGGAACCACGTCGATGCGGGCGATCGAGTCCTCGGTCTCGGCAGATAAGCATCTGAAACCAGCAAATGAATGGACCAGTAAGTTTATATATCCTCCCTACGATTTCAGCATCGCCAATAGTATGGTCACCAATTTCCATACTCCTGAGTCGACCTTGCTGGTAATGATCGCTGCATTTGGTGGATATGAACACGTAATGAACGCCTATGAAATTGCTGTAAAAGAAAAGTACCGGTTTTACAGCTACGGCGATGCGATGCTGATTATCTAAGCACGCTGTGCATATGAATTATGCGATTATTGTCGGCGGCGGAGTTGGCGTGCGGATGGGCGCAAACATACCGAAGCAGTTTTTACTGCTGAACGGAATACCTATAATGATGCATACCATCCGCGCCTTTTACGGCAGCAAGCATTCACCACAAATCGTTATTGTCATCCCTCAGGATCAACATGATTATTGGTCAGAGTGCTGCGAAAAACACACCTTTGACATCCCGCACGTCGTCGTCGGCGGGGGTAAAAGCCGGTTTGAAAGTGTGAAAAACGGATTGGCAGCCGTCCAGGATCGATGCGTTGACCTCTCGCGATGCCTTATTGCGATACACGATGCAGTGCGTCCCTTAATTGCGCCCGATTTGATAGATGCCACATTTGAGCAGGCTGCACTTACCGGTGCAGCAGCACTTGCCATTCGAAGTACAGACTCGGTTCGGTTGGAAAGTGCGAACGGCCTAAAAAATAACGCTTATCCGAGGCAACGGGTTTACCTCATGCAAACCCCCCAAACATTCAAGGGGCCCGTACTATTCGAATCCTATAAACAAGATCCAGACCCTATATTTACCGACGACGCGTCGGTAGTAGAGAAAAAAGGGTACCCCATCACGTTAGTGAATGGGGATGCCCGTAATGTCAAGATTACTTTCCCGGAAGATTTACGTATTGCGGCAATCTTATCGGGCGCTGACGTTTAAGCGGCACTTCGAATGACGCGTAATAGAATAGCGATGATAGCGATAACCAACAGAATATGGATAACTCCACCTGTATAGTATCCACCAAAATAACTGATCGCCCAAACGATAACTAAAATAACAGCGATAACATAAAGTAAATTTCCCATGACTACTGAGGTTAATTGTAATTATTGATTTTTATAAAGATTAACAATCAATAATGACAACATCAATTCCGGAAAAAAGTTTTCGATGGTTTTAAACTTTAGGGCGCCATATCCAACACCAGACCGTCATATGCCAGTGAAATCCCTTTGGGTAACTCCCGGTCTACCTCCTCGTGTAGCCCCAGCCTATGACTTATATGGGTGAAGTAGGTTTGTGCGGCTCCAACACGTTGAGCGAAAGCAATCGCTTCATCTAACGTGAAATGGGAAATATGCGGATCCCGCTGCAAAGCATTAACGACTAATATCTTCGTTCCAATAATTTTCCTGACTTGTGAATCGCTTACCGTTTTGGCATCCGTTATGTACGTAAAGTCACCCAATCGGAAGCCCAGCACGGGCATCATGTAATGCATGACCTCTATGGGAATAATTTTCTTACCGAACAGGGAAAAAGGCGATAACGTGATCTCGTGAAGCTCCAGTTGAGGAACCCCTGGATACTTCTTTGCGGCAAATGCATAGTAAAATTCACGTTTCAGTGCTTCATGCACTTCACGGGTTCCATAAATATCAATAGCTCCCCCTTGCTGCCTATTAAACGCCCGAACGTCGTCCAACCCGGCTATGTGGTCTTTATGAGAATGCGTAAACAGAATCGCATCCAAGTGGTCGATATGCTCACGCAACATTTGATACCGAAAATCGGGCCCCGTATCGATAATGATATTTTTATCGGCTAGCTGCAGCAATACCGATGAACGAAGGCGCTTGTCTCTGGGATCTGAAGAGCTACATACCTCGCAATCGCACGCGATTACAGGAATGCCTTGTGACGTTCCGGTTCCTAAAAATCTTATCGTCAAATCGCTAGTTTGGTTTGTTTGATACTTCGTAAAAATTGCCGTTGTTTGTCGTTCAAGGAACCTTCATCCAACGACATGTCGCGTAATATACTTACCAGTGCTCCGATCTTCATTTCTAAATTTGAAAACCGATTAACAACCACCACCTTGTTACTTTGCAATACGCACGCACCGGTCTTGAAATTGCCCTTCTCATACCGAACCCGGTAGCCAAACTCCTTTAATAAGGACTCCAGTTTTTCCAAACTATGTTGTGTATTGGGTAGCAATGATTTTTCCTTTTTGACGTGCCAAAATACGATTCATCCCATGAAATCCCAAAACTGTTTTATCCACAGCCCGGCAAGAGCTGTCGCGGACCAGATCAAGTCCGCTTCAAAAACACGCGCTTCCATAAATCCTGCATAAATCCGAGACCATAAGCAATCAATTGGACATATGCAGCAACGACGCTAAGCGCAGCCACGCGAAGACGGCGCGTTTTTATCCAGGAGTGAAAAAAAATAAGAAATGTGTATACGACGATAAACACATCGGATAGCATCGCTAGGTTAGGAATGTACCCCCTTGAGGCAGGTGTTTCCCAAAAGAAACAACCATTCAACAGGAGCGATATGCACAAAAAGCAAACAAACACGGCAGGAAAAAAGTGAACAAGTTTCAGCTCTTTTGGAAAATGCTTATAAATATTAATCCGGGCGCGCCCAAAGAAATGCAGCTGCTTAAAAAACTGCCTGAAATCTGTTCGACGTTTGTGATACACCACTGCTTCCGGAATCAAGCCTATCTTGAACCCCGACGCTTGGATCCGTATGCTGTATTCGATATCTTCACCCAGTCGCGTGAGTTTAAAACCTCCTATTTGTTCCCATACTTTTCGCGATACTCCCATATTGAAACTACGCGGATGGAAAGTGCCGATATGCTTTTTATTACCACGTATTCCTCCGGTGGTAAAGGGCGATGTCATGGAATAGCTAATAGCTTGCTGTATGGGTGTAAAGGTTTCATGCGCTGCATCCGGACCGCCATATGCGTCCAATGGCGTTTTTTGCAAGTAGGCTGCCACAATAGTCAGATAATCAGACGGGACCAAGCAATCTGAATCGAAGATCACAAAGTAATCTCCTTGCGCACGTTCAAAACCAAAATTCCGTGTAAACCCCTGTCCTTCGTTCGGCTTGACATAATAATGAACGTCAAGCCGATCCCGGTACCCTTCCACAATTCCCCGTGCGTCGCGCACGGACCCATCCTCTATTACCAACACTTCAAATCGCTTATAGGTCTGCCGGGTAAGGCTACCCAGTAATTCGTCAACTTCCTGTGGTCGATTATACAGCGGAATAATCAGGGAAAAAAAAATCGATTGCATTGCCATTAAATGACTTTCTCGATCTGATAGTTATTACGTTCGGCACTGCTACGGGAGACCAATTCAGCTATAAAACCTGTAAGAAACAACTGTGTTCCAATCACAATCGCTATCAATGCAAAGAAAAAAAGTGGTTGTTCAGTAACATTGCGATAAGGACTTTGATTGGCGATGCTGACCAGTTTCTCAACAATAAGCCATATGGCAATGACAAATCCGGCAAAAAAACTCAATACGCCCATCGTCCCAAAAAAGTGCATGGGCCGCTTTCCGAATTTACCGACAAAAAAGATAGAGAGCAGATCTAAAAAACCTTTGATAAACCTTCCCGGACCGAATTTCGTTTTTCCGTATTTGCGCGGATAGTGCTGCACCACCTGTTCATCGATTCGCTTGAACCCCGCCCATTTTGCAATAACCGGAATATATCGGTGCATTTCCCCGTAAACTTCAATACTTTTAACTACTTCCTTTTTATATGCTTTGAGACCGCAATTAAAATCATGGAGGTTATGGATACCCGACATGCTCCGGGTTACTGAATTAAAAAGCTTTGTGGGAATGGTTTTGCTAGGTGGATCATGACGCTGTTGTTTCCATCCGGATACTAAATCAAAGTCCTCGTGGACTATACGTCGGTACAGCTCAGGTATTTCATCTGGGCTATCCTGTAGATCCGCATCCATGGTGATAACTACATCGCCTTGGGCAGCCGCAAAACCGACGTTGAGTGCGGCAGATTTCCCGTAATTCCGACGGAATTTCACCGCCGTTATTTTAGGGTTCATTGCCTTTAGTCCCTCAATAACCATCCATGATCCGTCGGTGCTGCCGTCGTCCACCAGGATAATTTCGTAGCTGAACCGATGCTCGTCCATTACGCGCCTGATCCAAGCCGTTAGCTCCGGCAGTGAATCAACCTCGTTATACAAAGGGACGACAATTGAAATATCCATCACCGGCTACTCCTCTTCTATCGGTGCAAACATCGGCTTCGAACGCTTAAAAATTGTAGCAAAAATCATCGCTACCACAAATGTGATAATAATCATTATGGCGTACGACTTTAAACGTTGTCCCCATGTCATATTTGCCGCATCCTCAATCGCCTTGTCGAGTTGCTCGGTCGCTTTGTCTATCTGGTCGTCAGCCATTCCCTGATTCTCCATGAACACGATTGTATTGTTCTGGACGTTCATTAGCAAACGCTCCTGGATACCCGGTTCAACAAATTGCTCAAACAGTAAACTGACCGCCGAAGAAATTGCCCAGGCAATAAAAAGCATGACAAATATACCGATTAGAGCCTGTTTGAACGTCCAATAACCCCCTACGCTTTTCCGCAGACGAATACAAAACAAAAGGGTTATAATGAGCAACACTACATACATCGATATTGACCCGAACGAAGTGACGATAAATGATGACGAGGACACCAGCCAATAAAGCATAAGTATCCCCAACGCAGCGCTGATGCCTCCGAGATAGATTCCCAAAGACGCTCCCTCTTTTTTTATCTGACTTTCAAATGCTTGCTGTTCCATGATGAATTGTGATTTGATGATTCAAGAATACCTACGGGAATAATGAACTAACAGCTGATATACGGCCCGGTCAAAGGCTGGGTTTGCACTGTGATGGAGATAGACTTCCAAATCTTCAGTTGTCGGATGCTGCTCGTAAAAGAATCCCATCATGGGATAAAATAACTCGGCCAATTCGTGGTCGGGCGCGATCTTTCGGGCGACTTTGGCGATTTCTTCGTAAGAACTATCTACCAGAATCTGATGCGCGATCACCGGCTCATAGATGCGGTGTTCATCCTGAAACTCATCTTCGTCCACCAGCAAAAACTCCCTTAAATAATCGTCCAGCTGAGGTTCGATCTGTTCATCGAAACATTCCCGCAAATAGAGCAGCACATTCAGCAGTTCCGTTCCCCGATCGATGGTTTGATTCTCGATATCTTCCCATTCTTCTGATTCCAGGTAATCGCCTTCTAATTTTTCCACGTCAGCAGCGAAGAAATTCAACAGCAGCAAGTCGAACAGGATTTCCCGAAGCTCTTCAAATTGCGGATGATCATCAAATGCCTCGTCCATCAACGAGACTTTCTCTAGATACGCCCGGTCTCCTGCAAAAATCTCAGCGAGCCGGCGAAGCAAATCGCTTCCCTTTGTCTGCTTTATCGAGCTATACGACTGTATGCAAGCTTCGAGTGCGTGCGAAATATAAACGTCCATGATTATTGTGTGTTTATAATTTGACGTTTGTTGATGACCATTGTTACTTTCCCTTTCAGCTCTTTCCCCAGCAAAGGACTGTTACTCGATTTAGAACGATTGGATTCGGAATCCAACCGCCACGTCTTTTCGGCATCGAACAGGATAAAATTACCCTGGACCTGTTCGCCGAACTCCGGTTGGGGTATCTCCAACACACGCCGAGGCCCTACCGCCAATTTATCGACCAACCGATCGACCGTCAGTCCCGCCTCGAGCGCCAGTGGTAACAAGGTTTGCAAGCCAATTATTCCATCCGCTGCGATTTGGTATTCGACGTTTTTGTATTCAATTTCATGCGGCGTGTGCTGAGAAACAATGGCATCGATCGTGTCGTCGTTCAACCCATCAAGTAACGCCTTGACGTCGGTCTGAGTCCGCAACGGAGGGCTCACTTTGTAGTTGCTATCAAAACCAGCGATTAACTGATCGGTCATGATCAGATGATGGACGGCTACGTCACACGTTACCCGCGCCCCTCTCTTCTTGGCTTCCCGTATAAGTGCCACGCTTTCGGCGGTGCTAATGGTGGTAAAGTGTATCCGAGCATCATTGTATTCAGCGAGATAGAGGTCGCGCGCCACCATTAACGCTTCAGCCATATTGGGATTTCCCTTCATCCCGAGATATGTACTTATCGGCCCCTCGTTCATTTTGCCTCCCGCAGCCACTGAGGCATCCTCCGGATATGAAATAATCAGCCCTCCAAACCCTTTACTATATAACAGCGCCCGGCTCATCAATCCCGCTTGCTGTACGGGCCTGTCTCCATCGCAAAAAGCCACAGCACCCGCCAACTTCATGTCGTACAGTTCGGCCAGCTCACTGCCCTCGCGCTTTTTGCTGACCGTACCTATGGGATGCACATCAACCGGCAACGATGCAGCCCGATTGACAATCAGCGCTACTTCAGACCGGCTGTGTACCGGTGGATGTGTGTTGGGATGAACAGCGACACCGGTTACTCCCCCCGCCAGGGCTGCCGCTGAACCCGATAGGATATCCTCTTTCGTTTCTAAGCCAGGCTCGCCAAAGTTGACATTCATATCGAAAAACCCCGGCACCAGATACTGTCCTTCCGCGTCGAAAACATTGAAATCATCCCTGTCGCCTTCGATTTGCTCCGCAATCTTGACGACCACCCCTTTTTCCAATAACACATCCCATTTTTTTCCGTGGAAAGGAGTGCTTGGGAAGATAATCTGAGCAGATTTAATGAGTAAATTATCCATGTACGTAATAAGACGAAATAGGTGCTAATAAGACCGGAAAGTTGATTTTTAATGGAATTACGGTAGCGTGTACTTTCATTAAAGAACAAAAGTACAAAATCGATAGCAATGCAACTATTTATTTTTGAAAATACGGATTTCCCCATTCGTAACCCCCAGATTCCAGTCCGGCCAACTCCATCACCCGGTCGATCACGGTGGATACCAAGGCTTCAAAATCACGGGGCAGGCTATAAAACGATGGGCTCGCCGGGCAGATAATGCCACCCGCATCGGTAACGATTTGCATGTTTCGCAGATGAATGTTACTCAACGGCGTTTCCCTCGGAACCAAGATAAGTCTTCTGCGCTCTTTCAAAATCACATCCGCTGCTCTACTGGTCAAGTCGGACGAAATGCCCGCAGCAATTCTCGCCAACGTGCCCATTGAACACGGACAGACAATCATCGTATCAAACTTAGCCGATCCGGATGCGAATGGCGCATAAAAATCATTCTTTTCATAAAATGAATAAGGGTATTTTGCATAATCGTCGTTACCCAACTCAAATTTCCAGACATCTTTAGCATTATCAGACATCACCACCCCGATTGCATCGAGTTGATTTCGAAAAGCCATCAGCTTGTCAAGTAACACTTTTGCATAGATGGAGCCACTTGCTCCGGTGATGGCTACGACGATTTTTTTTGGCATACCTTATACTCGTGAATATTTGCCAAACTTAGGCAACTGGCCTTTTAAATGCAAATAGCCCGTGGCAATAACCACGGGCTAATGACACCTGCATCCAACATGCCAACTCAACGGGAGCGGATTTCTTTCCGCATGAAAGAAACGTAAGATAGGGCAAAGCATACTGCCGTCGCCGCGATTAACCCGGTCAATTGCGGCCATACCAGGAGCAGGCTCTGTCCCAGAGGCAGCGGACTCGGTATAGCACCGTATGCTTGTTCCATGGTCAATGGCCCTAAACTTCTAACAGACGGCACCAGTAACGTGGTGGTGGCATCCGTATAGAGTTGACTAGGCACAATTCGCATCAGGTTTACGATAAACTGCTGATAACCAACAATCTGTTGAGGCGAGACCGCTAGAGAAGGCATTAGCGCCCGCGCTACCAGATTGGCGATAATCTGATAAAAAACGGTAAAGAACAGCCATACGGCGATAGCGGTAAGCGCAGATGTTGCTGCCTGCCGAAAGCGAATGGATAAAAAAACCGATAGGTTCAGCCAAAATGCCACATACAGCACGCTCAATAATAGAAAGCAAACAATCCTTAAAAATTCCTCTACAGTTGGCGGAATGCCAATGATAAACATGCCGAATCCCATGACTAAAAAGCCCAGGGCAAAAAACATGACGCCAATAACCAGGAGTGCGGCGATAAACTTGGCATTGATCAGGTAGTCGCGATGGATCGGCTGGGCCATGATCCGGCTTAATGTACCCGAGTTCTGCTCGGAGTTGATGGCATCAAAACCGAGTCCTATTCCCAACAAAGGCCCCAGAAACCCTATAAAAACATGGAAAGGTGGCAGGGAACCGTCCGACAATGTAAATAGTTTCAAAAAGAAAAAAGGATCGTCTGCATCGCTGGCTTTCCGGGTTTCTTCCACCAGATTTGTTATGGACGTATACAACGACCCAAAACAGGTCAGAAGAATAAGGAATAGCAAAACATTAAAGCGCCAGCTTCGTACATGGTCCGAGATCTCCTTTTGAACGATCACCCAAAAGGGGTGACTGACGGTCAATGCCCTTCGCTCCTGTCGCTTTTTCATGTAGCGATCCAAAGATGCTATTGCCTGCGCAATCCATGGGGTAGCTTTCAATTGGCGGACAATATTATGCAGTTTTTCCATAGACCTCCCCTCCTTCGAAGTATTTTGTATAGATATCGTCCAGACCGTATTCTTTGGTATGCAGGTACTTCAATGCAAAACCCGCATGGACGACAATACGCGCCACCTCTGCGGCTACGTCCCGTACACCCCCTACGTAGAGTCGCTCGTTTTTTATGCGGACAGAAACTACACCTTCCAATTCCAAGAGCCGGGATTCTAAGGCATCCCCTGTTCCGACTACCGTGGTTCCTTCAATTTCAGCCTCAATGATGTAGGGTTCTTGGTCGGAGAACAAGGCTTGAGACAGCTCCATGACATTTCCTTGGGCAAGCAACCTCCCCGCGACGAATATACCGACCCGATCGCACACCTGCTGTACTTGATGAAGGTGATGCGACGAGAGCAAAACCGTAATGCGCTCTTCGCGGCTAAGGGTTACAATCAGATCGAGAAACTCCCGCACACCGATGGGGTCTATTCCGAGTGTCGGTTCGTCCAATATGATGACTTCTGGATTTTTAACCAGAACATCGGCCAGCCCCAAACGCTGACGCATACCCCGTGAATATTTACCTGCTTTTTTCTCCGACGCATCCTGCAATCCGATACGTTGGAGAAGCGCATCCACGCGCCGTCTCGCTTCTGGCCACGAAAAGCCGTTGAGCCTAGCGGTATATAACAGATTTTCGCGGCCACTCAGTTGTTCGTAAAAACCTACATCGTCCGGCAAGTACCCTACCCGACGCTTTACATCGATGGGATGTACCGTAGAGTCGATTCCACAAACTTTTACACACCCGGATGTAGGCTCGGTAAGCCCGAGCATCATCAAAATGGTCGTCGACTTTCCAGCACCGTTTGGCCCAAGCAATCCAAAAATCTCTCCTTTCCGGATTGACAAATCGAGGTGATCTACTGCCACAAAATCACCGTATTTCTTGGTCAGGCCCTCAAGTTGGATAATGGGTTGGTTCACGGGCTACCTCCTTCCGTATTTGCGGAACAAATAATACACGCCACCTAATGCACCGACGATAATCAGGATACCCAGCCATCCCCAAAGTAACGGTGTCCGTACGGATAATCTAAAAGATGCGGTTGATGATTTCTCCGGCGTTTTAGCTTCCAAGTTTGCCACATAGTCTCCCGCAACGGACTTCCGGCTGGCTTTAATGGTAGCGAACACCTGTGCATGCTGCCCCGGGGCAATTACATCAATTTTACTGGGTTCGAACGATACAGCCCAATCTACGGGAGCGGAGGATTTCATTTCGATATTTTTCAATGGCGCCGACCCCGTATTTTTCACCAACAGTTCCACCTTCTCCTCACTGCCAGCAGTAATCGATGTGCTCAGCTTCCCTGTAGGTGTGGTTAGCTCCAAATTATAGGAGCCTGTGATGACAACTTCCAATTCCAGATCGGACGACATGCCGCTGGTAGCCGCTACCACAGGTATTTTGTAGCTGCCTGCGCCCAAGTGATCCGGTGGATCCAATTCGATGGTGATGTTCTGGGTTTGGTTAGCGCCTACATTTACCGACGAAACCTGTTTGCCGTTTGCCCTGAATAACGCATTCCATCCCTGCGGTACCTGAGCTCGCAGCCCATAAACCTGCTCTTCGCTCGAGGGATTTCTGAGGGTCGAGTTGAAGGTAAATGTTGAGTTAGCCGCCCCCTCCATGTTGGCTTGGTCCGTGTTAAACTCCGATTTAAATGTACCCTGTTCCGAGATTTCCACGGTCAACGGCAATTGGTTAATTCCTTTGGCTACCAACTGGAAGCGATAAATCCCTTTGTCCACACGGTACGGGACTTGTACTTTGAAAGAGAAATTCCTTTTTTCCCTCGGCAATACGGAAATCTGCCCGACCGTCCAGCCTCCAGATTTGAGCTCATAGGACCACCCTTCTGGCAATCCTTCCACGACAATTTCTGCGGTTCTTACACTACTTCCATTGTTGATCACATCAACGGAATAATCAATGGATTCTCCGGGGGGAACCGAAATTTTTGTATACGGAGTATAAAGGGTCATGCTCTGAGCAATGCCCATCTTCTGAATTCCCTTAATCGGGACCACTCCGCAAAAGCACAACAGTAAAATAAAAACTTTAGGTAAAGTAATGGCACGTGTTAACATAACAAAATTGAACTAATTTAGAAATGATAAGCAGTACAGGCAAAATTAGAAAATCGAAAAAGTCGAAAAAACGATTTTACATTTTTTAACATTTCGGTCACCGAACTCCGCAAAAGCAACCTATTAGCCTCTAAAAAACGTTGCTAAAGGTGTAAATTATGGGAAAAATTACGGTTAAAAAAAAGGGCCGAATAATTGAATATTCGACCCTACATCTACCTATGAAAAACATGCCCTTTGGGAGGGCATTACAAAAGTACAGCTAAGAATGAGGATACAAAACATTTATTCGTTTAAAAAAAGTTTTTGTAGACGTAATACTACAAGAAAAAGAGCGATAGCATTCATGCAGGTTTGGTTTTTTTTTAGTTAATTCGTCCTGCGTAATTTTAAGTATAGATTAGATAGATTAAAGAAATGAGTCTTAGTCAACTGGAAGAGTATATCGAGACTGGTAATGGCCGCGCCATTGATGATTTATTGAACGGCAACCCGAGCTTAAGTAGACAAAAAACAAGCCACGACATCTCTCCCCTCCTATTAGCATGTTACTATAATAAACCACAGATTGTAAAGGTATTATTGAGGCATTTGGACGAACTTACCATCCACGAAGCGGCCGCTGCTGCCCAGTTGGAGCAGGTTCAAGCGATGATTGAAGACCATCCCGACTTAATAGACGTGGTTTCAGACCATGGATTTACACCGCTTGGTCTAGCTACACATTTTGGCAATGAAGATGTTGTCCGCTACCTACTGACGAAGCACGCCGATCCCAATATTCAATCCCAAAATGGATACAATGTCTATCCCCTACACACCGCTATCAGTTCGAACTTTGACGGCATAGCCAAAATGCTTCTCGAAGCCGGTGCGGAAGTAAATGTATTGCAGGCATCGCGAACAAGCCCCCTACATCTTGCGGCACAAAACGGGAACATCGATCTCATCATTTTACTATTGGAAAGCGGCGCGCGCGTGGAAATCAAAAATGACATGGGCAAAACTGCATCTGATCTGGCTGCAGAAAAGGGGCATGTTGAAATCGCCGAAATCTTAAGGGCGTGACCATCAAAAGTCCCAAAGCCGATGGCGCATGCGTTTGATATAATTCCGGAAATCCAATACGATACCCGCCAAGAAGTAGAAGATAATTGGAAAACCAACCGCGAGAAAGGATGTGTAAATAAAAAATAGGCGAAGTTTAGATATCGATATACCCAAACGCTCACCGATGTATGTACATACACCGAAAGAACGCTGTTCAAAGAACAAAAGAATTCGCTTTATCATTATTCGTTATTTTTTATCAATTGCAGCCCTATCCCACATTCCAAACACCGCTTCCTATCGCAATAAAACGACTTCATTTGTAACAAAGCCTGCGATTCGGCCGCATGTTCCGCACGAATACCCAACGTTGAAAAGCGCATTAAAACCGAATTTTTCTCCGTTTTTAAGCCCTCCAAAAGGGTAACAGCCCGGTAAATATACATTTCTTTGCCGACATATTTACCATAAGCAAATAATATACCAGATGCCATGTTGATCAACAGGTTATCAATGGATTGCATTCCCAGTTGAAAACCATGCCGGGACGAGGGCACATCAAAACGATAATGGCCTGCCCAGTACCGATTGACGGGTAGTTCACGAAATATTGCTTTTAATTGATTGGTATTCTCCGCGTCGGTCAAAGCAGCAAATAGATGAACTGTCCGAATATACAACGCCGCAAATTGCGCAATCCGAATCGAAGGAAAATTGCCCGGACGTGTGCGCAAGAATTTCCAGGAGGATGCGTCTAAGGGAGTCAATGCGTGAAGCCGACGAAGGTAGTTGTACGCTTGTTGTAGTTTACGAGGATATGTATCCGCAAACGCCGGTTGTTCCAGCAAGCCTGCCTGCCCAAAAAACAAGGCTTCTATATTTTGCTGGCTATGTCTATACTTTGCCAGAATAGTCAACGGGAGACTTCGGGCGAGCTGTTCAAACGGTTCAGCGTTGACCTTAAATCCGAAGCTGCGGGCGGCCCAGAGATAGCACGTAGCCTCCCAATTTCCCTGTTGTTCCGATAACAGCTCATAAATAGCGGAAACTCTATATTCAAAGCGCTCAATAAGCAAACGGGATAGCCATTGTGACCGGTGAAATCCCGGTATCCGATGAACCAGTTTCTCGCAGGGAATCCAATACATACCGCTCATCAGATCGCGGTAGTTCGACAAGACGTATTTCGGAATCAGCGGTTTCAGCACCAGCGTTTCAGGGAAGGTGCCATCTTCTCGGCAAATGATTTTGTCATCCTCATATACCACATGCAGTATTACGTTGTTGTATGCTTTGTCGCGATGATGCCGATGTGTATTCCACTCAGACGCTCGCAGATGAATCTCTACGCTTCCGGCCCATTCGGTATCGCCAATCCGTATCCGAGCGGCGAGAAAATCCGGACCTGCGTGATGATTTTGATAGCCCGTATCCCGTATCGACAGGTTTTTTTTTGACACAGTTGACAGACGCACGGTACGATATAAACGGTACCTCCAAATGAAATGCAGCAATTTTTCGGGTAAGGTCATATATCCGGTTCATAGGTTACTATGACAAAGGTATTTATTTTGTCTTAAACAGACAACGGATTACAACAAATGCCGACCGTAAGGTTTTAGTTCTAATAATAGTCAAACCAAGAGACAACCTCCGTTTGGCTGAGTTCAGACTTGGCACGCTGATCATAATCGCGGACGATACGTCCACTTTCCATCTGAATCAAGCGTGAACCGTAGCGTAATGCTTCCCCAATGTTGTGGGTCACCAACAAAGCAGTCAATTTATTTTCCCGTATAATCCGATCGGCAATCTCCATGACCTTCCTGGCAGAACGAGGGTCTAACGCCGCGGACGGTTCATCAAGCAGCAGGATATCGACGTCAGCCATTACCGTCATCAATAAAGTAAGCGCTTGCCGCTGACCACCACTTAATGTACCCATGGGTTGTGCCAACTTGTTTTCAAGCCCCATCCCCAGTGTCGATACCTTGTCTCGCACCAACTGCGTGAATAGGCGGTCCGCTCCCAATTTTACCCACTTTCGCGACCTGCGAAGTGACGCCATTCGAAAATTATCCAATATGGACAGTGACGCCGCGGTACCGATCAGCGGATTCTGGAAGACACGGGCTACCCATCTGCTTCGCCGATAGTCCGGCAACCGTTGTATTTCCTTACCATGCAACCGAATAATTCCCGTATCCACATAGGTATTACCAGCGATCAGATTCAGCAATGTGCTCTTCCCGGAGCCATTAGCACCTACCAGCACGGTATAACTCCCTGGTTCCAGTTGAAGAGTTATGTCGTTAATGGCTGTCACTTCAGTTGCTTTTCCCGCATTGAATACTTTTGTTATATGTTGAAAATCAAGCATGGTATTTCAGTCAATTAACGCTTACTGAACTGCAAGACACCGCCCATTCTCGGCAAAGCAACGATCAACAAAACCAATAATGATGTCGTCAGTTTCAGCAGATTTGCATCAACGCCTATCCGGAGCGCTGTAGCCAAAATCAATTGGAAGATAATCACACCCATAAGCACACAAGCCAACATTACTGAAATCGAGCGGATCTTCAGAAAATTAATTGCGGTATCTCCGATAATCACGGCACCCAAGCCACTGATAACAATGCCTATCCCCATATTAATATCGGCAAACCCCTGAAATTGAGCCATCAGTGACCCACTGCAGGCGACCAACGCGTTGGATATCGCAAGGCCGTATACTTTCATCCGCGAAGTGTTAACCCCCTGCGCGCGTATCATAGGCTCGCTATCCCCCGTTGCCCGCATTGCGATACCAAAATCACTCCGGAGTAAATAGCTCATTACCAAAAACAAAGCAGACAACGTTATCAACAGCACAGACAGTATATTATAATCCTGTCTTGCAAATACACCGAAAATAGAAAAGATATCCGGATAGCTAAGTAAAGGCATGTTTGATCGCCCCAATAGCACCAGATTGATCGAATACAACGCAGTCATCACCAATATCCCCGCAAGCAATGCGTGAATATGAAGTCGGTTGTGAATCAATGCCGTACAACTTCCGGCCAACGCGCCACCAGCCAGCGCAAAAAATAAGGTCGCTATTGCAGGAAATCCATTAATCAATCCCACGGCTGTGATCACCGCGCCCAATGTATAGCTTCCGTCCGTCGTAATATCGGGAATGTTAAATATCTTCATGGAAAGAAAAAGACCGATTACCAAAGGGCCAAAGCACATGGCCTGGATGATTGCTGCCAAGTAAAAATCCATTGTACGATCTACTAGTGATTTCGGTAATAAATATCCAAACGATCCGGCCCGATAACCCGGCTTTCCAATGGGACCGAGTGCAATATCGGCGAGGGGATCCCACCACCCCATGTATCACGAGAGGTAAATACACGGGCCTCGTCCCACAATCCCGCTTCCACAAATAGGTCAAGCGTCTTCCGTCCTCCTTCCACAATAAGCGACTGCACATCCATCAAGTACAATTGATAGGCGATCTTCTGCGGTAGATACCAATCCATATCTTCTACATCAATGTACTTAATCCGCTCCGTCCAATCGGATCGCAAGGTATTGAAAACAATGGTTTCGGCGCTTCCATCAAACAACTCCGAATCCGATGGCACGGCAAGGTGCTTATCTATCAGAATCCGTTTTGGGTTCCTACCTACCCAATCCCTCACCGTAAGTTGTGGGTGATCGGCCAATGCGGTCTTCGTGCCCACTAGCACGGCGTCTTCTTCGCTACGCCAACGATGTACCAACTGCTTTGCTACGGCGCCTGTTATCCAACGTTGTGTCCCGTCCGCAGGCGCCATATATCCATCAGCGGTTTGCGCCCATTTTAGGATAATATACGGCCGTTGCTGCTGCACTCTCGTCACAAATCTGCGGTTAAGCCAAAGGGCATCCTTTGCCAGTATTCCGTCGATTACCTCAATCCCAGCTTCTTTTAGCAGCTGGATGCCTCGTCCATTCACTTGGTCGAATGGATCACGGCAACCGATAACCACCCGACCGACCCGATGGTCGGCCAGCAATTTGGCACACGGTGGGGTTTTCCCGTAATGCGCGCAGGGTTCTAAGCTCACATACATCGTGGCGGATCGGAATAATTTGGCTGCATCATCACCATATCGGCGCTGTGCTTCCGTAATTACGACTGCCTCAGCATGCGGTCCGCCAAACTTTCGGTGGTAACCTTCTGCTATGATACGTTCCTGATGAACCAATACCGCACCAACCATTGGGTTCGGACTGACCGACCCCGCCCCTAATTGTGCCAATTCCAAGCAACGCCGCATGTAAAGTTCGTGCTCTTGCATATTGCAAACATAATCAAAATGTATCATTCGGCGTTCCGCAACTATCCCCATTGAAAATCTCCGACAGACCTTAGCCTGTATCTGAACACCTAGATCCTTCGGTTTGCGGCGTCTTCGCTCCTGCGATCCCAATTTAGATTATGAATCAAGCGATCCCAATTTGCCTGAGCTTACTTGGGATTTCAACAACAATCCGGATTTCGGAAGGTGCCGAAAAATTAGCTTCCGGCTGCGGAATCCGTAATACATAAAGCGAGGTCCAACCTGCTACGGGGTGGAGTCTTCGCATGGGTCAAACACATGATTCTTCAAGATTTCTTTTGGTGGTGGTGGGCATATCTCCGCCCTTGCCGGAGCTTTCGCCGGGATGGCCCGGGAGCTCGGTGCATACTCCATGCTTACTTGATGCATACAGGATGCTACCTTGGTCTGCTCCCATGCGATTGAGTAAACAACGAGTATGCACTGAGTTGGCATTGAGCTCCGAAGCGGGTTCCAGTCGGTCTCCTGTATGACTCCATAGCGAACCAGATTCCTTCTCCCGTATCCCTTCAGCTATTTAGGGGTGTATGCGGAAATTATGAAATAAATTCAAATCACTTTCCGTTTAGATTTAATGTGATTCGATGTGACAAGGCTTTTAATCTCGAGAAAAAAGTTGATGGACAACAACTCGGCGGAAACTAATTTTTTGAAGAAATCCGCAATCCAAAATTTCGTAAAGAAACAGTTAAAAGCCACAGACTATTCGTATACAAAAAATCTCCCAGGTAAATTTTGTTGGTTTGAATGCCTGAGTATATTTTATTTATTAAGGTAAATGTAGTTATTCTATTTTGAAGGGATATAGATGAACTCCCTTGTTTCAACCAACTCGTTGGATTCGTGATCATACACCTCTGCCTTTTTAGGGTAGCCGGCATCGTTGTAAGTGTATTGCCAGATGTGATCCAGTGTGAAGCCCAGCGCATTCGTCAGTTTATATGATTTTGCATTATTTGACGAGCGTAATTTCCATGGCCATGGATAGGCAGTATATCGGTAGTGCTTATCGTCATAGTCACTATATTCCTGCGTACTCTGTACAATTCCTCCGACGGCAATCGCGATTTTCATTATATTTTTTCCACTATTGTCGAACGTATACGAATTGTGGCTTATCTCTTCACCTTCCTTGTTGAGCGCGATTTCCGAAACGGTATTACCGGAATAATCATATTGGATGGATACCGCTCCATCATTATAATTCCATATCCCGGAAATCACCCTATCTTCAGAATCATAGGTATATTGTTCCGTATAAATATGCTCTCCACCGCTGGTGTGTGAGGCGCCAAGCATTAAGCCTTTACTATCATAGCTAAATTGAGTCTGGTCGATCCTTCCATCCATAGAATGGATACGACGAATAGTCATCTGATTATCCTCATTATATTCAAAACTATGTAGGGTTTGGCCGTTTACTTTTTCCTCTACCAGCAGTAAGTCCCCCGAAGTACCATCGTCAGGATTGATATCATCGTTTTTGGTGCAGCTTGCCAGGGCAACTCCTGCCCATAACATTAGGCATGTCTTTCTGATTGTTGTTTTCATTTTTTCTATTTTTATCGTTTATAATTTTCTATTCGGATGAAGGTTAGCAAGGTGCATTACCCTCGCACCTTCATTTGATAGAAGCAAAGGTATATGGGCAAAATTCCCCCCAATACCCCCTAAAGGGGGTTTTTGTCCGGAACAGATGTCGGTACCTTTGTCTTAAGAGCAATGGGAATAAATCCAAATAGGCAAACAGGATGAAAAAAATATATATACTGGGCGCAATACAGCAGGTTATCTGCTTATCCCTTTACCTGATGATGAGCATAGTTCCGCAGACCAGCATTGGGCAAAACCTGGATTCTTTGGAACAGGTCTTGAAGACGAAGAAGTTGACGGATACGGAGAAGCTTCGGTTATATGACATCTTATCAAAGGGATATGTAAATCTGGACTTGAGGAAATCCCTGCATTATTCTCAAAAAGGTCGCGATGTAGCACTCCAGGCCAAAGATGAGCAGATGGAAGGTGTCTTTTATCAAAATATAGGGTCAGTTTATCTCATGGGTTCAAACAATGATTCTGCCTCCTTATTTTTGGACAAAGCATTAGTGATTGCGCAGAGACATAGGGATGAAGCTCCGGCGGCAACCATATATAGACTTTATGGCAGTCTTCATGTGTATCAAAACAGGTATGACTCTGCGATGGTTTATTTTAAAAAATCAGCAGCTATTTTTGAAAAGATAAAAAACAACTATGAACTCTGCAAAGTCTATGACCGTATAAGTGGTGTATATGTGCATCTGAATAACGATGATTTAGCGCTGACATACCTAAAAAAGGCAGAACTATTGGCTGTGGAAAGCGGAAACAAGGATGAGCTCGCCAATATTTACACCAATCTGGGTGCATTATACAGAGGAAAGGGAAAGGGTAAGGAGGCATCAGTCCGCCCCATGAAACAGGCGCTCAAAATCTATCAAGAGCTAGGCAATAAGTTTGGGGAGATCAGAACACTATCTGTCATGGCTAGCACCTATAGTTATTTTGAGGATTATGAGGCAGCGAAATCTATAGCCAATCAAGCCCTACGAAAAACCGAGGCGGCAGGCCTTTTAAATTTAGCGGCTACGAATGCCGCGGTTTTGTCTGCTGCATATTATTATACGGGTAACTACAATAAATGTATCTCAACCGGATTAAAGGTCTTACAAATGGACTCGACCAACATTTCACTAACTAAACATGCATATATTCACCTTTCGTTGGCATATGGACGCTTGGGTCGCGTTGATTCTATGGAATATTATGTTAATCGTTTTCTGACTTCCGTGCAGACACAGTATAATGAATCTTACCAGGGCGCTCTCTCCGAAATAGAAGTAAAATATGAAACCGAAAAGAAAAATCTTCAAATTGCCGCATTGGAAAGACAAAAACAACTTTATATCTGGCTGGGCATTGCCGGGGCAGCCATCCTGCTCGTCGTATTGGCTTTTGCCTTTATACGCTATCGACTGGCCGTCAGTAAACGACAACTGGCGGAAGAAGAAGCCCAACGAATGGAACAGGAAAGACATTTAGTTGCCGTGCAAGCAACACTCGATGGGGAAGCCGCGGAACGCACACGTCTGGCCAAAGATTTGCACGATGGCTTAGGCGGTATGCTGTCGGCGGTGAAGATGAACCTTCCCCAGTTGAATGGCAATGCCCTGCTCGAAGCGGTGGACATGAACCGTTTCCAAACCGCTTTGGGAATGCTGGACGATTCCATACAGGAACTGCGCCGCGTGGCCCATCACATGATGCCCGAATCTTTACTTCGCTATGGACTGAAGGTATCACTGGCTGATTTCTGTGCCGCGATTTCTACAGCAGATTTCCATTATTTCGGGGATGAAGCTCGATTGCCGAACAAATTGGAAATTATGATTTACCGATGCATCCACGAGCTGGTCAACAATGCTCTCAAACATACGGAAGCCGAGCATATCAATGTGCAGTTAGTACAAGAACCAGACCGTGTTTCCTTTACGGTTCAGGATGACGGCAAAGGTTTTGACCAGCACGGCATATCCGAAGGAATGGGATTGCGGAACATCCGTCAGCGAGTGGAAGCCTTTCAGGGAGAATTGAATATCTATTCCACCAAAAATGGAACAGAAATACATATAGAACTGAAACTAACAAAAGATGAACAAGATGATTAAGGTAGGCATTGTGGACGACCACAAAATCTTGACCGAAGGCTTACAAAGCCTTATAGAGAGCTCTGGTATAGCCAAGGTGGTGGGAGTTGCACATAGCGCTACGGAGTGCCGGGACTCCATTAGCTTTTGGCAACCGGACGTATTGCTCTTGGATGTGGGTCTGCCCGATATCAGCGGGATGGATTTCTGCAAGGAAGTAAATGCGCGCTTTCCCGGACTCAAGGTATTAGCGCTAACCACACACAATGAGTATAGCGTGGTCCGGCAGATGCTGGAAAATGGTGCTTCAGGCTACCTCATCAAAAACGCCATGGGCGAAGAAGTACTCGCAGGCATACAGGCAGTTTCAATCGGGGAAACCTTCCTTTGTCACGAAGTAGATGTGCTGATGAAAAGGCCCAAAGAAACACAACTTTGGCTCAGCCAGCGGGAGCGGGAAATGCTGAAACTGGTAGCCGAAGGATTGACAAATAGTGAAATTGCAGAACGTATCTTTTTAAGTCCGGAAACAATCAAAAGCTACCGTAAAAACCTGCTGTTAAAACTGGATGCAAAGAACACTGCTGTGTTGGTAAGAATTGCTATGGAGCAGAAGTTGATTTAACTATCCTAAAGGCCTGTATTTTGACGATACCGGATGTCGAACCGCTAAAATTAACGAAGGTGTCTTACTTATCGATCAGTTAATCAACAAGTTGCGAGGGCAAAAAAAAAAAAGGACAAGCGATGTTTTTAATTCGCTTGTCCAATCACGTGAACTTACTGGTACGAAACTCGAACTCTTTTTTGGAAGATTAATAGTTATTAAACGTACTGAAAGATTATTTATCGTGGTGGATAACGAAAAGGTGTCTGCCGAAACCAAAGCCTACAAAAAGATACCACAGATAACCCGTTGTGCGGTTTAAACAGCGAGTGCATGTTTCAACCTGTTAATATTTCTGTTGTTTAAAAAGTTCGTGTACTGCAATACGGCCACTGCGGAGATCTTGGTGCAAAGCCTTGTGAACAGGCCA